>Ga0126304_10001550_pt1 | contig 10860 bp, 11 predicted proteins | sample Plot25_FD_92538 | JGI IMG/M metagenome (GOLD analysis project Ga0126304, IMG submission 92538) | Serpentine soil microbial communities from UC McLaughlin Reserve, CA, USA - Plot25 | ecosystem: Environmental > Terrestrial > Soil > Grasslands | place: USA: UC McLaughlin Reserve, Lake County... | reverse complement strand
CGCCGATCACCCCGGGCACCTGCTTCAGGTACGTCAGCGCCCTGTGCAGCCCGTCCTCCTTCGTCAGGATCGCCTGGACGCCCGCGGCCGCGGCGCCGGCGAGCATGCAGGACTCGGCCAGCACGGCCAGGCCGTCCACCTCCGAGCGCCTCGGCCCGTGACCCAGCGTCATCGAGACCCCGAGGCCCTCCCGGTTGGGGGGGACCACGACGGCCACCGAGGAGGCCGGCCGCCGGAGGACGGTGAGCTTCTGCCGGCGCCGGGATCGGATGAAGTAGTCGCCGCCGCAGTTGACGGTCACCTCCCTCACTTCGCGCGCGAGGAACCGTCCCACGTGATCGGTGACGGCGCCCTGGAGCGAGAACATCGGTCCGACGCCCGCACGCGCGGCCGTCGAGGCGATCTCGCGCACGATCTCGGGGGCGTCGCCCGGCACCTTCACGGGGCGCTTGGACGAGCGGAACTCCGGATTGCGGATCGAATAGGTGTGAAGGAGCTCCCAGAACGAGAGTGCGGCGGCGCGCGACTCCTCGTCGACATCGGTCGCGGCCTGGATGTGCAGCGTCATCTCCTGCACCTGGATCTCGAAGGTGCGGGACTTTCGCTTGAGCAACCTCACGGGCGCCGGCCCTCCACGTGGCGATGATATCCGGGCGCGAGGACCCCACCGGCCTGACTTGCCTCCCGCCCGCGGGTTCGCTAGCGGAGCGCGTCGACGATCCGGCCGCCGCCGAGGATCTCCGCGCCCCGGTACACGACGGCGCTCTGACCCGGCGCGACGCCGCGCTGCGGCGTCCGGAACTCGATCCGGACCGCGTCCCCGCGGGGCTCGACCACGGCCGGGACGTCGTCGCCCCGGTAGCGGATCCGAACCTCGGCCTCGAAGGGCACCGCGGACGGCGGATGGCCGGCTACCCACGACACCCGATCGGCGATCGCCCCCCTGCGCGCGAGCAGCTCTCCCGGTCCGACGACCACCCGGTTGGCCCGCGTGTCGATCTCCAGCACGTACGAGGGCTCGGGCCCCGAGACGCCGAGACCGCGCCGCTGTCCTACGGTGAAGGCCGCCGAGCCCCCGTGATGCGCGAGCACGCCCCCCTCGGTATCGACGACCTCGCCGTCGCGCATCAGGTGCGGGGCGGCGGACGCGAGGTACGCCCTCGACTCGCCGCTCGGCGCGAAGCACAGCTCCTGCGAGTCGGGCTTGCTCGCGACGGGCAGACCGTAGCGTTCGGCGGCCGCGCGCGTTTCGGCCTTCGACATCCAGCCGACCGGGAACCGCGATCTCGACAGCTCGCGCTGACCCAGCATGTGCAGCATGTACGACTGGTCCTTCGCGCGGTCCGCGCCGCGGAGCAGCCGGAGACGACCGTCGCTCCGATCCGTCCGTACGTAGTGGCCGGTCGCCACCGCGTCGATCCCGAGCTCGTCGGCCCTGCGCAGGAACGCGCCGAACTTGATCTCGCCGTTGCAGCGCGCGCACGGGTTCGGCGTACGGCCGGCCTCGTGCTCGGCCAGGAAATCCCCGATCACGGTCCGCTCGAACTCGTCCGAGAGATCGCAGATCTCGAACGGGAACCCGGCGATCCGCCCGACCTCCGCTGCATCGTTCCGCGCCGTGGGGCCGCAGCAGCCGTGCTCTACCCCGTCCAGGTGGACCAGCCGCATGTGCGAGCCGACGACCTCGTAGCCTTGCTCGAGCAGCAGGCAGGCGGCGACGGACGAGTCCACGCCACCGGACATCGCCACGAGCACGGTCCCCCTCGACATGGGTCAGATGGTACGAGGTGCATGCGCCCGCGTCGGCGCGGGTATCCTCGGGCCCAGCCAGCGGCCAACGAGGAGTCGAGGATCCCGTGCGTGTCGTCGTGCTCGTCAAGTACGTCCCCGAACCGCAGGGGATGCCCACGCTCGGGGAAGACCTCCTGCTCGTCCGCGAGGGCGTCGACGGCGCCCTGGACCCGGGCGACGAGTTCGCGGTCGAGGCCGCGCTTCGGCTCGTCGAGGCGACCGGCGGCGAGGTGTCGCTGGTCTCGATGGGGCCCGAGGTCGCGACGGGCGCGCTCCGCAGGGGGTTCTCGATGGGCGCGGGTGGCGGGGTGCTCGTGACCGATCCCGCGCTCCGGGGGGCCGACGCGCTCGGCACGGCGAGGGTCCTCGCGGCCGCCGTGGGGCGTTCACCGTTCGACCTGGTCCTCGCCGGCGTCGAATCGACCGACGGCTCCACCGGCACGGTCCCGATGACCGTGGCCGAGCTCCTCGGCGTCCCGAGCGCGACGTTCGCGCGCAGGGTCGACGTCGAGGACGGCGCGCTCCGCGTGGAGCGGCAGACGGAGGGCGGATACGACGTCGTGACGTGCCCGCTGCCCGCGCTCGTCACCGTGACCGGGAGCGCCGCCGAACCGCGATATCCCACCCTCAAGGGCATCATGGCCGCCAAGTCCAGGCCGCTGGAGCAGCTCTCGATCGCCGACCTCGGCCTCGCCGATGCCGACGTGGCCCCGTCGCAGCGTGTGACGTCGGTCTCCGAGGCGCCGGAGAAGTCGGCCGGGGTCGTGATCGAGGCGGAGGACGACGCAGCCGCCAAGATCGCCGAGCTGCTCGCCGAGGCGAAGGCCATCTGACGTGACGACGGTCTGGGTCTACGCCGAGATCACGCCCGAGGGCTCGAGCCCGTCCGCGCTCGAGTTGCTGACCAAGGCCCGGTCGATCGGCGACGAGGTCGCCGCGATCGCGCTCGGTCCGGGCGCGAGCGCCGCGGCGGTCGCCCTCGGCGAGCACGGCGCCGCCCGGGTCTACGCGAGTGACGAGCAGGTCTATGCGGACACGCTCGGCCTCCCCGCGGCGCACACGCTCCACGCGCTGATCCAGGAGCACTCGCCCGACCTCGTCCTGTTCTCGACCAGCTACGACGCGCGCGACGTCGCCGGCCGGCTCCAGGCCAAGCTCGGGTCGACGCTGATGAGCAACGTGACCGACCTGACGGGCGCGGGGTCGGCGCAGACGCAGATCTTCGGCGGCAGCCGCGTCGTGGAGGTCACGCTCGAGGGGCCCGCGCCGCGACTCGCGCTGGTTCGACCGAAGTCCTTCGCGTCCGAGCCGAACGGCGGCACCGCCGAGGTCGTGAAGGTGGACACGCCGGTCCCCGATGAGCTCACGACGGTGCGACGCATCGAACGTCACGAAGAGACCGCCTCCGGCCCCCGGCTGGACGACGCGAAGGTCGTCATCGCCGGCGGCCGAGGGCTGCAGGACTCGTCGAACTTCAAGCTCCTCGACGACCTCGCCGCCGCGATCGGGGACGCGGCCGTCGGGGCAAGCCGGGCGGTCGTCGATGCCGGATGGGTGCCCTACTCGTACCAGGTCGGCCAGACCGGGAAGACCGTCAAGCCGGAGGTGTACATCGCCGTCGGCATCAGCGGCGCCACGCAGCATGTCGTGGGGATGAAGGGGGCCAAGCGGGTCATCGCGATCAACAAGGACGGGGACGCTCCGATCTTCCGGCTCGCCGACCTCGGCGTCGTCGGCGACGCGCTCACGGTGCTCCCGAAGGTGATCGAGGAGATCCGAGCTCGCCGGAGCTGACGGAGGCCTGACGTGATCGAGGCGCGCTTCGACGACCTGGTGGCCGGCGCCGAGCGCGCGTTCCGGCTCGCCGAGCCGGTCGGCGTCATCGAGGCCCGCCGGCCCAGCGAGGTCGTCGGCGCGATCGACGCGGCGGGGTCGGCGGCCGCCAGGGGGCTCTGGGCGGGGGGGTTCGTCGCGTACGAGGCGGCTCCCGGCCTCGACCCCGAGCTCTCCGTGCACGTGCGGGCGGCCGACGATCCCTTCGCCGAGCTCCCGCTCGCCTGGTTCGCCCTGTTCGAACGCAAGGAGGACCCGCCGCGGCTCGAACCCGGCCGGGTCGACCCGTCCGGATCGGTGGGTTCACCCTGGCGCCCCAGCGTCGATCGCGCGACCTACGATGCGGCAGTCGAACGCATCCGCGAGCTGATCGCGGCCGGACACACGTACCAGGTGAACCACACGATCCGGCTCCGGGCCATGATCAGGGGGGACGAGCGCGGGTTCTACCGGGATCTCTGCCTCGCCCAGCGGGGCGGGTATGCCGCCTTCCTGGACCTCGGGCGCTTCCGCGTGCTGTCGGCGTCGCCCGAGCTGTTCTTCCGCATCGACGGCGACCGGATCACGACGAAACCGATGAAGGGGACGGCGCCCCGAGGTCGCTGGTCGGCCGAGGACGAGGAGATCGCGGCGCGCCTGGTCGCTTCGTCGAAGGAGCGCGCCGAGAACGCGATGATCGTCGACCTGCTCCGCAACGATCTGGGCCGCATCTGCCGAACGGGCTCGGTCGAGGTAGAACGGATGGTGGAGGCCGAGCGTTTCGAGACCGTGTGGCAGCTGACCTCGACGATCGAAGGCGACCTCCGACCCGAGATCACCCTGCTCGACACGTTCCGGGCCCTGTTCCCGAGCGGATCGGTCACGGGTGCCCCGAAGGTCCGCACGACGAGGATCATCGCCGACCTCGAGGACTCGGCCCGCGGGCCGTACTGCGGCGCGATCGGGTACCTCGCGCCGCCAGGATCGGGCGAGCCGCGCGCGAACTTCAACGTCGCGATCCGAACCGTCGTCCTGGACACCCAGACCCGGACGGCCGAGTACGGCGTCGGAGGAGGCATCACCCACGACTCGTCGGCGTCGGGCGAATACGAGGAGATCGTCGCGAAGGCACGAGTCCTGACCGACGCGCGACCGGCGTTCGAGCTGTACGAGAGCCTCGGGCACGAACCGCCCGACGGGTTCCGACACCTGGACGAGCACCTCGAGCGGCTCGCCGCCTCCGCCCGGTACTTCGGCTTCCGGTTCGAGCTCGAGGCGGCGTCCGCGGCGCTGAAGCGAGCGGTCATCGAGGTCACCCAGCCGAGCGTCGTCCGTCTGACGCTCGCGCGCCACGGCGCGATGTCGACCGACGTTCGGGACCTGCCGCGCGCGGAGGAACCGGTCCGGGTGGCGCTCGACGATGAGCCCGTGGATCCGTCGGATCTTTGGCTCTTCCACAAGACGACCCGCCGCGCACCCTACGACCGACGCCGCGAGCGACGGCCCGACGTGGACGACGTCGTGCTCGTCAACGATCGCAGCGAGGTGACCGAGTCGACGATCGCGAACCTCGCGGTCAGGCTGGGCGACGTCTGGGTGACGCCGCCGATCGATGCCGGGCTCCTCCCGGGAACCTACCGGAGCGTGCTGCTCCGAGAGGGCGCGCTCATCGAGCGACCCGTCACGGTGGACGAGTTCCGCGGCGCAGGGGAGCTCGCCCTGCTGAGCTCGGTCCGCGGTTGGCGACCCGCGGTGCTCGTGCCGTGAGCGACGACGTCCACACGGTCCACCTGGGCGCGTTCACCCACGACCACGCCGAGGCCATCGCGGGCGAGCTGGAGAGGTCCGGGATCGTGTGGTGGTACAAGAACCCGGGCTTCTTCAGCCAGATCTGGGAGCGGAGCGTCCGCCTGTTCGTCGACAGGAGCCGCCTCGAGGAGGCGCAGGCGATCGCGGATCGGGTCCTGGCCTCTGGTCCGCCCGGAGGCGACGGCTCCTCCTCGTCGGGCCAGACGTAGGGTTACGCGCTCCTGTCGTTTTGGGCAGGAAGCCCCCCGCGAACGCGGGGGGCTTCCCGTGGGGAAGGCGCGTACGGGGGGCTTACGCGGCCTCCATCTCCTTGCGGCTCCTGCGCTTGCCGCGAGAGATGTACGTGTGGACGGGCTCGTGCTGCCAGCACAGATCCCACCGGTTGTAGATCGACAGTTTCGTGGTGCACCCTTCGGCGGCGCAGACCCGACCTCCGGGGTAGGTACGGTTGGCCCGAGGGAGCTCGCGGATGCGGGCTCCGCGGTATGCCGAGTCGGACATCGATCGTCTCCTCGCCTCGGTTCGACCCCGCCCCGGTCCTCCCGAGGCTTCAATCCGTCCATTCGAACCAATCGGCGGGCTGGTTCGTTCCCGAGCACCCCCGTTTTCCTGCGAGCGACGTGCCCGTCAGCGGCCTTCGAGCCGCTCCAGCAGGACCTTCGTGGGGCTCGTGAGCTGCACGACACGGGCGCTGAAGCCGAGGTCCTCCCAGAACTCCATCGCGCCGCGGTTGGGGGCGAAGGTCTTGAGCTCGACCCAGCGGACCCCACGATCGGCTGCGAACCGGCCGGCCTCGTGGACCAGCTCCCTGCCCACACCCCGGCCCCGGTAGCCGGCGCGCACGACCACGCCCGAGAGCTCGAGAGCTCGCTCGTCGGAGAACCGGGAGGGGGTACGGGCCTCCCCGTACGCCATCCCGACGACCTCGCCGTCCTCGTCCTCGGCGACCAGGACCACCGTGTCGGGGTCGGCGAGGGCCTCGTTGTATTTGGCACCGACCTCGTCGTAGAAGCCCGGGCGCGGGGTGAAGACCCGCCAGTCCGCCTGCATCCGATCCAGCTCCTGGAACAGTGCGACCAGGGACGGGACGTCCTCCACCGTGGCCTGCCGAACGCGCACGCTACCTCCCCTCGAACCTCGGCCCGCGCTTGTCGAGGAAGGCACGCATGCCCTCCTCCTGGTCCCGGGTCGCGAACAGAGCCACGAACGCCTCCCGCTCGACTGCCAGGCCCTGCTCGAGGGGATCGGACGCCGCCAGCGCGCGCTTGGCCGCGGCGTAGGCCAGCGTCGGACCCTCCGCGAACTCCGTCGCATGCTCGACGGCCAGGGCGTGGACGTCCCCTTCGGCGACGCGGTCCACCAGGCCGATCTCGAGCGCCTCCGCCGCGTCCACATGCCGCCCCGTGTACACGAGATCCCGGGCCTTCGGCAGGCCGACCACCCGGGGCAGCCGCTGCGTCCCGCCCGAGCCGGGGATGATCCCGAGCCGGACCTCGGGCAGCCCGATCCGCGCGTCCTGGGCCGCGAAGCGGAAGTCGCACGACAGGGCCAGCTCGCACCCCCCGCCGAGCGCGTAGCCGTTGATGGCCGCGATCGTGATCGCAGGGATCGACTCGACGTCTCGGCAGGCCTGCTCCAGCGCGCCGACGTCGGAGGCAACCTCCTCGGGCCCGTAGTCCACCATCGCCTTGATGTCCGCGCCGGCCGCGAAGATCCGCTCGCCGCCCCACACCACCACGGCCCGAACGCTCTCGTCGGCGGTCACCTCTTTTGCGGCCGCCGACAGCTCGAGGGAGACCTCGCGCGCCAGCGCGTTGGCAGGCGGTCGGTCCAGGCGGATCGTGGCCACCGCCCCGTTCCGTCCGGTGCGTACGAACTCCCCCATGGCGAGCCTATCCTCGCAGACCGTCTATGGAACCGACCGAGCGCGAGATCGCGAACGTCCGCCGGGCCCTCAAGCGCCTGCGGGCCGAGCCCACCGGCTGGGATCCGGTGCGCAGAGGCGGCCACACGCCGGCCCGTCGCTGGATCGTGACGCTCGACGACGGCCGGACCGCGTTCGCGAAGGTGGCAACGGACGAGCTCACCGCGAGCTGGCTCCGGGACGAGCACGTCGTCTACCAGCAGCTGCAGGGGGCCTCGTTCGTGCCCGGGTACTTCGGCTACTACGACGACGGCGAGCACCCGGTGCTGGCGCTCGAGGACCTCCCCTCGGGGGCCTGGCCCCCGCCGTGGGATGCGGCCGGGATCTCGGCCCTGCTCGCGTCGCTGGATGAGATGTGGGCAACCGACGCGCCGCCGGGGACGGCACTTGCAACCGACGACGCGCGCGAGATCGCGGGCGGATGGAACGAGATCGCTCGCTCACCCGAACCCTTCCTGCGTCTCGGGCTGTGTTCCGATTCGTGCCTGTCGAAGTACATGGACACCCTCCGCTCGGTGGCGGACGAAGCCGTGTTCGAGGGCGACGCGCTGCTGCACTTCGACGTGCGGAGCGACAACGTGTGCTTCCGGCCCGACGACAGCCACGCCGTCCTGATCGACTGGAACCTCACGTCCGTGGGGAACCCGCAGATCGACGTCGTGTTCTGGCTCCCGTCGCTCGAGGCCGAGGGCGGTCCGGCGCCCGAGACCGTGCTGCCCGAGGCCGACCCTGGCCTGGTCTCGACGTGCGCGGCGTTCTTCTGCGCCCGCGCGGCCCGCCCGCCGATCTCGACCGCACCAACCGTCCGCGAGGTGCAGTTGGTCCAGGCCCGGACTGCCCTACCGTGGGCCGCCCGGGCACTCGGCCTGCCGCCACCCACCTAGCGCAACATCCGGTCAATTGCACCTGCAACTCACTGCTACAATCGCGTCGTGATGGAACGCGCTTCCGAGACCGACGTCGTCGCCGCGCTGCGGGCACGCGGACTGCGCATGACGCCCCAGCGGAGGGCCATCGTGGCCGAGATCATGCGTAGCCAGGGCCACATCTCCCCGACCACGCTCGCCAGGAAGGTCCAGGCGGACATGCCGGGCGTCAACGCGTCGACGATCTACCGGACCCTGTCGATGCTCGAGGAGATGGGGGTGCTCGCCCACGCCCATTTGGAGAGCGGCGCCGAGTATCACCGCGCCGAGGACGCCGGGCACGTGCACCTCACCTGCTCCAACTGCGGGGACGAGGACGACCTGTCGATCGGCGAGGCCGACGCGCTGACCCGGCTCATCGAGCGGCACCACGGGTTCGAGCCCGATCTCACGCACTTCGCCATCGGCGGTCTGTGCGCCGACTGCAGGGACGCCAGCGGCGCCGCGGGCTGAGTCCTACCCGCCGAACAAGGCGGGCAGCACGGCGCCCTTCCCGAGCAGGAACAGGGTCCCGATGATGAGACTCGCGGACGCCGTCAGGACCGCGACCGTGACGTAGAGGGTCCAGTTCTTCGACGCCGTCACGAAGCCGAACGCGGACCCGAACGTGATCAGGGTATTGGACGAGAGCAAACCGATCAGGAACACGACCAGGATCACGATCCCGGCGACCGGTCCGCCGGCACCCGCCGCGGTCAGGAAGATCACGACCTGGGTCGGGGTCTCGGCACCGATCCCGTGCAGCATCCCGACGCCGAACGCCGTCCCCCGGCCGTAGTTCATGAAGGCGTCGTCGGTAGGCTCGGGGTGCTTGTGATGATGGTGGCCGGGCCGTCCGTGGTGCCCGTGGTGCCATTCCGACACCGGGATGTCCTCGGCGACCGCAACCGACAGGGATGCATCCTGGGCCGCGTGTCGGTGCACCGGCTCGAGTTCGTGGGCCTCGCGCCGGCGCCTCCCACGGACCTTCCGGAACGCGCCCTGAACGCCGCTGAAGATCAGCATCCAGCGGCTCCGCATCCGGAACTCGCGCCCATGTCGCACCAGCGCGGAGAAGACGTACACGCCGAGCGCGATGAGCGTGACGCCGACGACGCGTTCCATGACGACGTCCACGCCGTCGGGGAGCTTGGCCCCCAGGACGATCGCCACGACCCCGATCACGAACACGACCAGTCCATGGCCGAGCGCATAGATCGTGCCGTACTCCAGAGCCCTGCCGCGATCGTCTTGGGAGCTGGTGATGTCCGTGATCGCCGCGATGTGGTCCCAGTCGATGCCGTGCCGGAACCCGAACAGGAATGCCGACACGACGACGCCGACACCAAGGGCCTCCGAAGCTGCGAGCATGCCCTGCGATCCTTCCCCGAATCGGAAGACTCATGAAAACACGCTGACGCACATTCTGGCAACTGCGTGTTCTTGCAACTAGTCTGGCCGCGCCGTCCGCTAGAACCGAGGCGTCTCGGTGTACGAGCCGAACACCGCCCGCAGGGCCCCCACGATCTCGCCTTCGGAGCACAGGGCTCGAGCGCACTCCACGAGCGGCTCGACGAGGTTGGCGTCCGTGGCGGCGAGCTCACCCAGGCGGTCGAGCACGGCCCGGGCGGCCGCCCCGTCGCGCCGCTCGCGGAGCTCGCGAACGCGCTGGACCTGCGAGGTCTCGACGCCACCGGAGATTTCGAGGATCTCGATCGGCTGCTCCCCCGCCTCGACGAAGTCGGTCACCCCGACCTTGACGAGGTCGCCTCGCTCGAATCGCTCCTGCTCGGCGAAGGCGGACTCGGCGATCGCCTGCTGGAACACGCCGCGCTCGATGCCGGTCAGAACCCCCTCGAGCATCGAGCCCTCGCCCATCGCGAGGATGCGCGCGAACTCGGCCTCCGCGAGCTCCTCCATCCGGTCGGTGAGGGTTTCGAGGAAGTACGAGCCGCCCAGGGGGTCGATCACGTCGGGCACGCCGGTCTCGTGCGCGATGATCTGCTGGGTGCGAAGCGCGAGCTTGGCGGCCTCCTCGGTCGGCAGGGCCAGGACCTCGTCGAGGGCATTCGTGTGGAGCGACTGCGTCCCACCGAGGACGGCGGCCAGGGCCTCGATCGCCGTCCGTACGACGTTGTTCATCGGCTGCTGCGCGGTGAGCGAGACCCCCGCCGTCTGCGTGTGGAAGCGCAGCCGCATCGAGGACTCGTCCTTCGCGCCGTAGCGGTCCCTCAGCCACCGCGCCCAGATCCTGCGCGCCGCGCGGTACTTCGCGATCTCCTCGAAGAAGTCGATGTGCGCGTTGAAGAAGAAGGACAGCCCCGGCGCGAACCGGTCGACGTCGAGCCCGCGGTCCAGGCCGAGCTCGACGTACGCGAACCCGTCGGCGAGCGTGTACGCGAGCTCCTGCCAGGCGTTCGCCCCCGCCTCGCGGATGTGGTACCCGGAGACACTGATCGGGTGCCATCGCGGGACGCGCTCGAGGCAGAACTCCATGAGGTCGCCGATCAGCCGGAGGTGGGGCCTCGGTGGGAAGATCCACTCCTTCTGCGCGATGTACTCCTTGAGGATGTCCGTCTGCAGCGTCCCGTCGAGCGTGCCCCACGGGACGCCCTGTCG
>Ga0126304_10001548_pt1 | contig 10864 bp, 7 predicted proteins | sample Plot25_FD_92538 | JGI IMG/M metagenome (GOLD analysis project Ga0126304, IMG submission 92538) | Serpentine soil microbial communities from UC McLaughlin Reserve, CA, USA - Plot25 | ecosystem: Environmental > Terrestrial > Soil > Grasslands | place: USA: UC McLaughlin Reserve, Lake County... | reverse complement strand
GAGGAATTGCTGGTAATCCCTTTCTCGAGTGCAGTGATGGCAGCATTTTGATTTCCTGCAAGAAGGTTCAAATTCGCCAGGCGGACAAAACTGGCCACATCATTCTTGTCTTTCGTTGCGCAAATGGAATAACATGCGATCGCATTTGCATAATCTCCCTGCTTTTCATGAAGATTCCCTTTCTCTTTATAAGCCTGCAAATGGTTCTCATCAAGTTCAATCGCGCGTTTGTAATCTGACATTGCCTTCTTGGGTTCCCTTGTTTTCTCGTAACATTTTCCACGGCCGACATAATAGTCTGAATTATTGGGATCTGATTTGATAGCCCTATCATATTCGTTGATTGCGTCTTTATATTTTCCCGCCGTATACTTTGCTTCCATGCCGGCAAGAGAGCTTACCAATGCGCTGAGCATTCTTTTTTTCTGTATTGCATTTTCGTCGGCCGGTTTGATTGCGATTGCTTTTGAGTAAGCTTCTAGCGCTTTATCATAGTTGCGCAAGCCTTTTTGTAGAGCTGCATCCTGCATACAGCTCGCAAAAATCTCCTCAGGTGTTCTATGCGCATCCGCAATATTCTTTCTTGCTTCTTTGATCATCGTCTGTAAGAAGTCCACATCTGCCTGCCGGATGACGCCGTTGGAACCATTTGTTACCGTTTCGGCTTCATTAAAAAATTGATAAGCGAGAATGTATTGACCCTTGTTTAAAGAGTGTTTACCCGAATCAATGAGGGTCCGGAATGCCATGTATGTCCGAATACTATCATTCCGCCGGCGCAGCGCCTCCCTCTGCGCAGGGTCCATCGAAGTATTTGATGCAACGATGAAATTCTCCTGGTCGTTATCAGCCGTCAGGCTGTCAGCGTTTGATTTTTGCGTATCAACTACTTCTATATCGTTCTTGTTAGCTTCTACGATATCAAGCGAGTCGAGGAAGTGAACATCGATGATCCAGGTTTTCCATTTGTTGTTGAGTTTTTCAATCCTGAGTTCAGCGACTCTCTTTTGGACACCATAAGGCTCGTCCGAAATTTTTGATTTGTTTCCAAACAAACAATCATACGTGATCTTGATATACAGGTAATTTCCTTTTTTGACATTTGAGATTTTGAAATTGCTAAAGAACACGGATGCCTTTTCACTTTTCTTGTAGAAAATTTCAAAGTCCCTCAGGTAGCTATGTGCTGCTTTTTCCTTTGCCTGTGAGATGGGTTCAACCTTCCTGAGATCATCTACTACTACTACGGCCGAGTCATAAAAGATTTTACTCTCTACCGGCAGATAACTCTTGCGGATGATTCCTTCCGTTTCTGGCACTTCCAAATCCAGCCCTGTTGCAATAGTATTCAACAGGTTCATGAAACGTTTTACAACACTTTCCGCTTTTGATTTGATATTGCGGTCATCGTTGGTTGTTATCTTATCTGTTAGATAGACACTCGAAGTTCTTTTATGTAGAGAGTCATTGAACCACTCGCTCGTACGGTCAACGTCATGTTTTCGCATTTCTCCAGCCATGCAGAATGGAAAAGTCAGTAAAAACATGATTTTGAGAAATAGTGACTTCATAACAATAATTTTAGATCTGGCTGTTTAATAATTTTGTTGCTCTTGTACTTGCTGTGGGCGACTCCTGTATTCGTCGAGAGAGTTTTCTGCGTCCTTTAGCTTTGCATCCAGGTCAGCCAGCTTTGCAGGCAACATCCTTAGTTCACCGAGTTCTTTTTTCAGCTGCTGCAATTCAAGGAATGATTCGAGGATTGTGTTATTCAGCTTGCCATTTAAGCTGGTATCTATAAGCTTAATGTTTTGCATATCGTTCAACTTTCCGGCCAATGCGGCTTCTACCTTCAGTCTGTCTTTTCCACTTTTTTCGAGTGAATCGAGCAGGATCTTCGCCTTTTCCATTTGCAACACAAACTGTTGTTGTACCTGTGATTCCGACCGTTGGTTTGCAAATTGTTCGTCCAACAGTTTCTGTCTTTTTTGGGGAAGGCCCCTGAAGTCCACATAAACGGCACAAACAATCGAAATAATTGTGAGTAGAAAAAAGGCCATGAATTTGATAAAGGCCTGGTTGCGTTCGTATGCATTGATTACGTTAGGCATTGTTCTAATATTTATGTGTTTTTAAATACTTAATCGGCAAGAAAGCTTCTTCGTTTGATCACTGGTTGCTCAGCTTCGTATGTCATTGCTTTCTCGTGTACGAAAATGCCGGCATCCTTTTTCTTTCCGATATAATCGAGCCTCGATAGGTTTCCAAAAAGGTTTGAAATGGTCCGCGTGAAATGCAGCACCTTATCAATGCTTGCATTAACATCCAGATGATTGTACGTATGGTTCGACAAATTCGTGGTGGAAGATTCCAGTTCCACCTGGTTCACATTACACCATTCAGTACAATAGTTAATGAACTCTTCCTTGCCGCTTCCAATGTAGTAGTCAAGTGTATTTTTAAATAGTCGCGCCATCGAGGCTACTTTGTTGACCATAAATACGGGCGACTGGTTGAGACAAAGTGTCTTTATCTCTGCGAGCTGCGACGCAATAAGCGTAATCATGGTTTCACATAGCTTCTCTACGATCGCCGACATTTCATTGACCTGTTTTTTCTGGTGGATTTTTTGTATGATCTGGAGGGCGTAGCTTTCCATCCGGCTATAAAATTGTTCAAGACCGGCATGAATCGCCATAAGCTCAGCGTGGCTACTCACCGTACAACTGGGAGGTATATAGTTGTCATCAAGCATCACCCTCTGCTCATCCACTCTGAGTTTTCCAACGGGTAGGTGAAACTGGCCGGAAATGTTGCTGCTCCCAAGATCAATTGGCACAAGATTTAAGTTGAACGATGGGATCGTGTATGGTATACGAACCGGCACTTCCTCCGGATCAAAAGATCCGTATGGAATCCGTTCGTAGGGATTCACAGAAAGAATTACAAAAAATGTTTCCCCTCTTCCTTTCAGTTGTTCAAATGGTAAGCACAGGTCTGGGACCGTTGCGACCAATGCGCTTTTATAAATACCCGTGTCGTCATTGATCTGGAAGTAAAAGCCGCCGCGGGTGATCGCCCTGCATTGCTGTATGCGGAGATTTACCTGTTGTTGGTTGTCGACACTGAGAAACAGTTTCAGGCTTGAATCATGCGATGGCATGAGGCCATAATTATAATCATTAAGCAGCCCCCACGCGGTTTGTATTAACTGGGATGCGAGGGCATTTTCCTGCGATACGAAATGCGATTTATTGATCTTCATTCCATCGGTCCAGTTTACGGGAAGAAATTGTTGCTCACGCATATGGATCTATTTAATTCAGTGATCTGTTGCAAATGATGATATCATTTTCGCGGATCTTGTTTGTAAATATCGTCTTGTCAGTATCTATGTAATGGGTGAGAAACGACCACCACCTTGGCTTCTTGTAAAAGATCCAGCCATGTACATCCCCATGGTCGCTGACATATTCAATTTTTTCGTTTGGATGCCGCTCGTTGTAGTCATTGATGAAATAGTAGAACAGTTGTCCGAATTCCATATCGGTCGGTGCTTTCGCACGAAAGTTTGTAAAGTGTTTGTCGGATGTGTGTTTTTGAAATTCGAAACTGATGACGAGCAGATTTTTTAGTTTGCTTTCATCGGGTTCGGCGATGTTTTCCTGGAAGGGATATGCCCATTGCTTCAATACTTTCGGCGGAATGCCAATCGCTTTTCTGTATGTGTGATAAATAAAAAGTGGGATTATGAAAAACAGGCTGCTCGAGGCCATGAGAAAAACCATTCCTTCTACATTCACAAAGCGGTAAACCAGGATAAAAGCTATGCTGCCGAATATTCCGAGGATTGCCGTGTAGAGAACTTCGGTCCAGAAGCTTGATTCGTCTCCACTCCACCTCAGCATATTATGCATGAGATAAAAATGTACGCATCCAAAAAGGAGAAAATATGCCTGGTAGAAAATTAAAAAGGTACTCGGTTCAGTAAATATGGTTGGATGCGCCGTAAATGCAATCACTGCAAAGAAGATCAGGCTTATCAACGAATACCAGATCGTTGATTTGGTATAAGGTTTAAAGCTGCCCTTGATCTTTGTGATCATTTTTGTCAGCAATGCCGACAATCCCATTGCTGATATTCCCAGGATCATCAAAAATTTATTGGTATCGTTTGTTATGGCATCCATAATCGCGGTTGCGGAAATGTTTGAAATAAAATGGCGTGATTAGCTTCGATGGCGAAACGCAATGGCTGTCGACATCGCGATCGCTATGATTTGTCGGTGTTTCGGTAAAAAAGGGAACAAGCTGTTTGAAAAAGTTTCGCTAACGTCCTACTGCCCCTTTCCGGGTATGTCCTTCGTGCTGAATCTTTGCCGCTCCCTTGACCGCATAATTCTGGCGCCACAAAAGCACGAAGGTTACGGGAAAGCACATTCAATATAAAAGCAGGGTACTTAAACCGCTGGTTCAAGTTTTCCCTGCTTTTTGTGGAGCGTCCAGATATGAAATGTTTACGCAGAAGAGGATAATAAATCCGGAGGGCGATTATTTTTTACCGCTCGCTTCTTTCAGTTCAGATTTCCATTCTTCACCATCATCACCTTTGTAGCCGTCTAATTTTACCAGGAAGCTTTTTGCAGGAAAAAATGGAGTTATGTGTATATCAAGAAATATATGGTCTTTCTGATTTTCGTCTCTTTCAAACCTTAGTATCTGGAACTTTTCAATGAGCTTGTCTGGTCCCTGGATACCGTCGAGGAATTTCACGATTTGTGAACGCAGGTTCTTTTCCATTTTCACGTTCCATAATTCAAAAGCGCGCCTGTTCAGGAAATCAGAAATCACTTTTGCAATGAAATCGAAAACACGAACCACGGAATAAGTTTGCATACCAAGATTGTCACCGGTGAATAGTGTCTTTGCAGAGAATGGCATTACGCGTCCCCACTCACCTACTAGTGGAACCAGTCCAACATTTTCAAGCTCGGAGATTTCTCCTTTTTTCTGATCGAACCGTACAGCATCAATTTCATCAATAGAGCCGTATGTTTTACCCGCAACCGGTTGCGATAATTTTGTGCAATACATTTTGCCCGCCAATGCTGCTGATCCCGGAACATAGAGGTCTTCATCTTCACCAACCTCTGTCTTCTTACCCCTGCCTACAATATAATTGCAGGTCATCAGCACATTTGCTTTATGAGGATCACCTCCCGTAAGGTTTGCATCTGTGAACATATCAAGCACATCATCGGGTGTTTCAACATTCTCAAAATCTGTTACGAGCATTACCTTGTTGTTATAAGCCATCTTCGCCCATTTATCGAGGATAGTATTCGATTTGAGATATCCGGGAATCACGAGCAGCGAGTAGTTCTGACGCATATCGAGACGATCGAAGTTGCTTTTCAACTCTCCTGCCACATATTCAATGAACTTAGGTTCGTCAAGGTTTGTCAGCTCCTTCATAGGCGCGTTCATGATGCCCACATTTTTCAGCTTGGTGGATTCGGTGTTTTTGTAAAACAGGTGCACAGAACGATATGATTGCTCCAGTTGCCTGGTTTCAGTCAATACTTTTTTCAGGTTTGTTTTGAGAAGGCGTTCAGAGATTTCAGCACGCTCAACCGATTTGTCTACCATCTCAGAAACGGAAGTGTTTTGTGAAAGCAGGTCTATCCATAACTTCATCCTCTTTTTCAATTGTTCCCGCTGTTCCTTTTTGCTGGCATCGGTAAGGAAGATATTCCTCTTGGCCTTGCGAAGAGGGTTCATACTGTCAGAACCATCGATAATTGCTTCAAGAAAATCAAAACCTCCAGCCTTAGCCAGCGATTTAAGGGAGGTGTCGAGCGACATTGACTCCTCTGCACTTTTTTCTTTCAGGGCTACCTGTTCTACTGCCAGGTCCTTTAATTCTGTTGACATATTGAATGTTTTACAATTTTTACTGATGTTTATTTTTGTGAAGCGCGATTATGTGCCCGGAGTTTCTTCCAGTTCTGTCACCAGCGTATTCAATGCACTGATAAAGGCTGCCCTGGTTGCGGGATTTTCAATAACGTTGCGGAGAGATTTGTTTGTTTTCAACTGCTTAATGGTTTTAATGTAAGCATCGTTTTCAACGCTCAGATCTTTCAGGTAGGAACTCTGAAGAGTGACGTTCTTAATATCAAAATCACCCAAGCCCGAGAACCTAAAGTTCTCTTTTGTGGTAGAACCATCTTCTTTATCCAGTTCAACATCGCAATTGGGTTTGAAATAATCAAACACCTGCTCCACAGTCTGAAGCCCTGGTACGATCTCCGGGCTAATCGGATCTTCGCTGGTAAGTTTTTGAATGAACAGAGTTTTATTGGGTGAGATTTCTACAAATCCTTCACCGACTGGATCAGGAGCAAGAATAGTGGTTGCTATCCCTGGTTTCACTTGTGGCATAGTTGTTTTTTTAAAACTGAATAATAATCGGTTCTTTAATATGTGAGTTTCGTTTCGCTTCTTGCTATCCAATATCCCAGCATAGAGTGTCATTCTCGATCCCTACATTTATTTTATTTCCGCGCCTGACTTCTCCACTAACAATATATTTCGATATAGGGCGTCGCAGCTGGCTTCTGATCACTCCTGAGATTTGTCTTGCGCCATATTTTGGTGTGAACCCATTCAGGGCAAGATATTTTTTTGCTTCGTCTGTAATGCTAAATTCAATTCCCTGTTGTGCCAGTGCATCCAACAGGCTTTTCATCTGTATCTCAAAAATCCGGACTATATTATTTTCATTGATCGGCGTGAAGGGTACGATTTCTGTGAGCCGGGCCAGGAATTCAGGACGGAAATATTTTGCCATGATCTCTATCAGTTTGTTCGAGCTGGGAACTTCGCCGGCATTCACCTGGCTCGCGATCCATTCACTGCCGATGTTGGAAGTGAAAATGATCACTGCGTTTGAAAAATCGCCTTCCTTTCCCAACCGGTCGTGCATATGACCTTCATCAAGTATTTGGAGAAAAGTATCGAATACGGAAGGATGCGCTTTTTCAATTTCATCGAACAACAACACCGAATATGGTTTCTGCCTGATCTTATTGACAAGCATACCTCCTTCTTCATATCCAACATACCCGGGAGGAGCGCCATACAGTAATGCTGCAGAATGTTCTTCTTTGAATTCCGACATATCAAAGCGTATCATGGCTTTTTCGTCGTTGAACAGAAACTCTGCGAGCGATTTTGCAAGTTCTGTTTTTCCCGTGCCAGTTGGGCCAAGGAAAAAGAATGAACCAATCGGCTGGCCTTTTTTATTCAACCCGCTTCTTGATTCGAGGATAGATGCACAAATAGATTTTACGGCTTCATCCTGTCCGACTACCCGTTTTTTCAAATAGCTATCCATGTTCAGGAGCTTATCCTTTTCTCTTGCCTGGATTTTACCGAGTGGTATACCGGTTTTATACGAAATGACAGCGGCAATGTCCTCTTTGTTTACATTGTCTTTAATGATCTCTGTCAATTCTGTGATCTTGATAAAAGTTTGCTCTAAGAACTGGTTGTATTCTGCAGACGTTTCAAACTTTTCTGTTTGCTCCGTGTTTTCAAGTTTTCCTAATAACACGGGACTGATCTTGTTTCTCAACACTGCGTTCAGCCACTTATAGTCGTGGAATAATTCCTGTTCGGAAACATTCAGTTTATTTTTTATTTTATCGAACTCGTTTTGAAGTTCCGCGAGATCCTGTTTGTTGGTATCAACCATCAGTTTGATAGCCGCCATGGTCCTGTCCAGGAGATCGATGGCTGCATCGGGTAATCTCCTGTCTTTCAAATATCTCTTCGATAGGCGAACTGACTCCCTGATCGCTTCATTGTCGATTTTCAATTGGTGATGTTCCGAAAAGCGAGGCGCGATCCGGTGAAGCATTTTTTCTGCAGTTTCTATATCGGGCTCTCCAACGGCAAGCAGTTCAAAGCGACGGTTAAATGCCGGATCGGGTTCAATAAATTTTCTGTATTCATCATTGGTGGTTGCACCGATCACGGTGATCTCACCACGTGCAAGCTCAGGCTTAAGCAGGTTCGCTGCACCCCCGCCGATACTGCCATTCTTATGATCAAGCAGGGTATGGATTTCATCTATAAAAAGAATTGCTTTTGGGAATTGCTTTACCTCCCTGATGATATTCTTGAGGCGGTCTTCAATTTCACCTTTATAGGATGCCCCTGCGATCAGCGTTCCAAGATCAAGCTCAAATAGAAGTGCATCCATGAGTTGAGCCGGCACTTTCTTGTTTACAATATCGAGGGCAAAACCATCAACCAGGGCAGTCTTACCAACACCGGCATCACCGATTACAATTACATTTGGCTTTGTTCGCCGGCAGAGTATCTCCATCATCATGCGGGTTTCTTTATCACGCCCGATGATCGGATCTGTTTTTCCCTCCCGTGCGAGCGCTGTCCTTTCGATGCAATATTTATACAGAGAGGTGGTAGAGTTCGACGGGGCATTGACGGCCGTTCCATTGACCGCCTGCTGAATATGATCTTCTTTGATGTATAGGTCAAGTATTTCCTTCTCCTTAACTGGAAATGATTTCAGTTGTTCTCCGCTAAAAGCCACACCCGGTTTGGCTATGGTTGCAAGTACACAGATAGGCGTGATATAATCGAAACCAAGCTTCATGCGTACGTTGTCGGCTTCTTCAAATACTGCTTTTACTCGCTCATCTCCCTTGATATTGTCTTTCACTTTTGCCACTTTTGGATATTCATCCATTCTTACCTCGGCCCATTCGGTGATATAACCGGCATCCTTTCCAATAGAATTAATAAAATCCTTTAAGCCGACTTCTTTATGTAATAGCGCCCGTAATAAATGGGCCGGGTACATGTATTCGTTCGAATATTCCTTCGCCAGCGATTGTGCGATCTCAACCGCAGATTTCATGGATTCATTCAGAGCAACTGTGAGCATATGGTTTATTTAAAAGAAGTAAAACTTGTTATGATTTGTGATTGCTTTCCGACTAACTGAAGAGCGCCGTCCCATGCCTCCGGTAAATGCTTAGTCGTGAAATAAAATAAAATGGTAATGAGTAATCGCTATTTAAAATTGCCGCTGCCTTTTGCTCGTGTGCTGGAAGGGAATGAATTTCCAACCTGCGATCTGGTGGAGTCCATCAAGTCGAATCTCGAATTGATCATCGTTACAAGATTCGGCGAACACCGCTGCGATCCCAGCTTTGGATGTGAAATTTGGGACCTCGATTTTGAGCTGATTGTCAGCGCGAGGTTATGGGAGGAGAAATTGCGCCAGTCATTGCTTTGTTCGGTTACCAGTCATGAACACCGGCTCTCCAATCTGTCAGTAAGTGTCGCGATCACCGATGCTGAAAAGCTCAATCTTGTAAAACGTTTTATTGAAATAAAAAAGCGGGTTGATATCCTCGTGACCGGCATTATTCAAAAAACCGGTGAACCATTTGAATTTCATACGAACATGTTCTTAAGTCCTCTTTCGATGGATTAAAATAAAAAAAGAATGAATAGTCTTATGATGAACAATAGCAAAGAGCTTATTAAAAACCGGATGTTGAAACATGCGGTGACATATTGGGGAATTAAGAACACGGAAGATCTTGACCCGGCCGTCAAGTTGATACTGGAGGCATTGTCGCTCGAACTATATAACCTCGGGAATGAGACGAAAGACACGCAGGTGAGAATCCTTGAGAAGGTCGCAAATCTTCTGGCACCTGACTCTCTAACTTCACCAAACCCAGCGCATGCCATCATGCATGCTTCACCAGTGGAGGCCTCGGAAACCCTGACAAAGACAACAGGCTTTTTTGCGCAACGGAAGATATCTTCCCGGCAGAATGAAGAACTTGATACAACACTCGACATTCACTTCACACCTGTAGATGCGGTCACATTGCTCAATGTGCATGTTACTCATATTGCAGCAGGTGGCAATTTATATTCTTATGGTCCGGCTTTCAACAGGCAGTTTGTTGCAAGGATGAATACAAGGCCGACTGATAGTCGCAGTATCTGGCTCGGACTAAAAATAAATCCATTGCTGGAAAGCCTCGAACATCTCCTGTTCTGTTTCGACTGGAAAAACCTTGAATCGAAACTGTCGCATGATATCGTCCAGCTTTTGCCGATGACAAAATGGTATATCGACGGAGAAGAAGTACAAACAATGCCAGGCGTTCAATATACACAGCCATCGGGCTTGTCTGATAATGACGATAATATCTTTCTTGACTACGATTTGCTCACCTTAAAAGAAAAAGATATCAAGGCATTTTATGACCCGAGCTTTATAACCATTACCGAAAGTTGCAGTAATCTTTTAAGGGATTGTAAGGAAACCTATCCGCCTGTTTTCGAAACCTTGTTCGCCAAAGCACAACTGCAGGCATTGCAGGAAAAGCTGCTATGGATAAAGGTTGCTTTCCCGCCTGCCATGCCGCAGGACTGGCTAAGTGAGTTGAATGTTTACCCAAATGCATTTCCTGTTATGAACAGGAAATTGATTGATCTTAAATATCGTTTAAAAGGCGGAAGCAATATAATCCCCTTACGAACCGAAATGCTCGACCAGTTTCTAACCGTCAGGTCATTAACCGACGAAACCCGGCAGTATCGCTCCGTACCTTATAGGGACAAAGAGGAGGAACTAAACGGAACCTATACACTCCGGAACGGTGGCGTTGAAAGGTTCGACAGCCGGAATGCAAAAGAGCTAATCGGTTACTTATTGGAGTTATTACGTAGTGAGAGCGCCGCATTTTCTGCTTATGGATACGACTTTATTGCTACTACGCTGAAAGAATTAAACCAGAAGATTTCT
>Ga0126304_10001545_pt1 | contig 10876 bp, 8 predicted proteins | sample Plot25_FD_92538 | JGI IMG/M metagenome (GOLD analysis project Ga0126304, IMG submission 92538) | Serpentine soil microbial communities from UC McLaughlin Reserve, CA, USA - Plot25 | ecosystem: Environmental > Terrestrial > Soil > Grasslands | place: USA: UC McLaughlin Reserve, Lake County... | reverse complement strand
TTCCTCGCCCTCCGCGCCCTCGACCCAGGAGAGGCCCTGGAGCCAGGCCCTTAACACCCCCGCCCGTAAGAAATTAGAGGTACTCATCAGGCGATAAACGAGACAGGCGATAAACGAGAAATAGATCCCTGATCAAACAGAATAGCTCCCGAAGAACACCTTTGCCGACTTGCGCAATGCTTGCGAGTATTAAGTATTATTAAAAAAGCATTTCGTCCGGGAAACAGGAATTCCCTTTATTTAAGCTATATTCTTGCTACAGGAGGTTTGTTTCTAAACGAAGAGGGTGTTGCAAGAGTTCAACGGCTTCTCTAGAGTGCCGGATCTAGGAGGGGGGATTCGGACAATCCCCTGTCAAAAGTTCATATAAACGGCGGGAAGGAGCCCGGACACCATGCCTCGAAGGGTCAACCTTGTAATACTTCTCGGTCTTATTATTTGTGCTGTTTTTTCATTCGGGCTTTCGGCGGGCGCTCAGGAGCCGGACGCGACGGGCACTACGGAGGACGAGATCGGGGAGGCCCAGGCGGAGCTCACAGACCTGCGGACGCAGGCGGAGGTGGCGGCCGAGGAGTACAATAGCGCCGCCTTCCGGGCAGAGGTACTAAACGGTGAGATAGCTAATACGACGAGGGATCTGGAGGAGGCTGAGGGACGTCTCGCCACGGCCCAGGAGGATCTCTCCGGCCAAACGGCGCAGATGTACAAGAGCGGCAACGTCGCCTTCTTGGACGTTCTGTTCGGAGCTAAGGACTTCAACGATTTCGCGACTCGGTTGGATCTCTGGGCACAGCTCATCGGCAACCAGCAGGACGAGGTCGAAGAGCTCCGCGCTGCCAGGGACGAGATAGAGGCGCAGAAGAATGAGCGTGCGCTGCAGGTCGAGAATCAAGAGCAGACCCTCGCCGATATGCAAGCCCGGTGGGAGTCGGCTAATGCTCTTCAGGGTGATGCCGAGGCGTACCTCAACTCGCTCAACGAGGAGCTCCGCGAGGAGATCCAGGCCGCGCAGGAGGCCGCAGCCGCAGAAGCCGCCGAAGAGGCCCAAAGGAACCGCGAGGAGATCCGGGCCGCGCAGGAGGCCGCGGCCGCAGAAGCCGCCGAAGAGGCCCAAAGGAACCTCGAGCAGGCCACTGTAGAGGCGGCGCCTGTCGCTCAGACAACCCCGACCCCGGACCCCGAGGCTGAGGCGGCAGCGGCCGAGCAGGCAAGGCTCGCCGCAGAGCAGAAGGAAGCCCAGCGGCAGGCCGAGGAAAACGCCGCGGAGCAGGCCGCATTTGTCGAGCAGGCCAGGAAGTCACTGAATGATGCCCAGAATGATGCGGAGCGGAAGAAAGCCCAGGATGCGGTGGCAGCGGCCGAGAGTAAGGCAAGAGAGGAGGCCAACCGGGCCGCAGAGGCCGAGCTGGCTAAAAAGAACGCGGAGAATGCCCTGGCCGATTTGCAGAAGCAGGCCCAGGATTTGACGCGCTCCGCCTCATCCACCCTTGAACCTGCTCCGGATTTGCTTCCGAAAGGTCAAGACCAGCCCAAGGCTGCCTCTGATCCGGATTCTGATCCGAAAGCCAAAGACCAGCCCAAGGGTGAAGCTGCTCCGGTTTTGCTTCCGCAAGATAAAGACCAGCCCAAGGCTGCTTCTGATCCGGGTTCTGATCCGAAAGCCAAAGACCAGCCGAAAGGTAAAGACCAGCCTAATGCTGCGCCCAAGGCTGCGTCGGGCGCCGGGGGCGCGCCGATCGCCGAGGCACGGAGCGTGCTGGGCGCGCCCTACGTGTTGGGCGGGGAGGACCCCAGCGGTTTTGACTGCTCAGGCCTCGTCAAGTGGTCCTACCGGGGCATCAGGGACCTGCCGCACTCCGTGGATGGGATAGGCTCCTCGGGAACCCGGATTAGCCCCGCTGAGGCCGGACCGGGCGATGTCCTCGTCTGGCCCGGGTATCACGTCGCCATGGTCACGGGCCCCGGCATGATGATCCACGCCTCGAATTATCATATGCAGGTTATCGAAGTTTCCCAAGGGGATATGGAACCTGCCTCGTACGCGGTAAGGCTGTAAGGCTGAGCTAAGCTCCAGCAAGTCCTGTCGTAACGTTCTAGGGGAGGTCCCACTCGGGGCCTCCCCTTTTGGTGCTCATAGGGTACCGCGCCGGTGGTACAATCCAGTTGTGTTGTGGTGATACTGAGCGTCCCATCGGAACACCATAACCATAGTAAAATCCTACACAAGGAGCCCAGGGGTGAGCTTAGGGTTACTGCAGGTAGCCGGTTTCGGCTTATTGGTCGTCGCGTTCGTGGCGGTGTTGTTTATTATCTTCATCTTGGCGAGCGCGGTGCGCATCGTCAACGAGTACGAGCGGGGTGTGATCTTCTCCTTAGGGAGGGTGCGGGGGCCTGCTCGTGGGCCCGGGCTCTTCTTCCTCGTCCCTATCCGCGACAGGATGGTCAAGGTGGACCTGAGGACCGTCACAATGGACGTCCCCCCGCAGGACGTGATCACGCGCGACAACGTGCCCGCGAGGGTCAACGCCGTCGTCTACTTCCGGGTGATGGACCCGAACAGGTCGGTCATCGAGGTCGAGAACTACATCCTGGCGACCAGCCAGATCTCCCAGACAACCCTAAGGAGCGTCCTCGGACAGAAGGACCTCGACGACCTCCTCACCAACCGGGAGGCCATAAACGAGGAGCTCCAATCCATAATAGACGAGCAGACCGACCCCTGGGGGGTGAAGGTCAGCGTCGTCGAGGTGAAGGACGTGGAGATCCCGCAGCAGATGCAGCGGGCGATGGCGAGGCAGGCCGAGAGCGAGCGGGAGAGGCGGGCGAAGATAATAGCTGCTGAGGGGGAGTACCAGGCGTCTCAGAGGCTCAGGCAGGCGGCGGACCGACTGGAGAGCCCGACCGCATTGCAGCTTAGGCTTTTTCAGACGCTGAACGAGATCTCCTCCGAGAACAACTCCACCATCATCCTCCCCGTCCCCCTAGACATGTTCCGCCCATTTTTGGGGACAGGAGACGGTCACCGCTCGAACAAGGCGCTCGAGGAGCGGCGCAGGGAGGAAAGGGAGGCCGAGCGTCGTTACGAGGAGGCCATAGGGGAAGTGAAGACCGAAGAGGAGGCTCTCTAGTAGCTTACGGTGGTCAGCAAAGAGGCCTTTGTTCCGAACAGGTGGATCAGGCGTGCCACGCATCTGTAAGGGTCTCTCCGACCGGCTTTCTCCTCCAACCGCAAGACGTCTGGCAAGCTAGCGTCGGGCGGGCGGTCGCCGAGATCCTCGGTGAATACCCGAACCCATACCACCGTACGGGCTCAGCGCCGGCCTTCTCGAACAACCCGTGTAAATCCGCGACCGTGTCTCCTCGGGTCACCGCACCCAGGCGACCCAGGGCCTGGTCCGCGTCGAGCGCGGCCAAAGCGTCCTCGTAGCGCCCTTCGAGGGCGGGACGCACGGCCATAGCGTTGGTGTTCTTGGCGAGCACAGAGATCACGGCGCCCGGGCGGGCCACGGAAGCGAGGCTCTGGATCAGGGGGTACGGGTCCTCGAGGTACTGCAGCACGCCGTGGCACAGCACCGCATCGAACGGGAATCCACCGAGGATCTCACGGGCTCGTTCGCCCGCGCCCTCGACCAGGCGTACCCGCCTTTGCGTGCTCTCTTCCTCTGATTCAAGGATCCTGCTGGCCTCCGGAGCATCGCTCGGGGAGGGTCGAGCAGCGTGACCTCGTAGCCCTCCCGGGCAAGCGGTATGGCTTGATGACCCGCCCCGCCGCCAATATCGGCGATTCGGGCCGGAGGTTGGGGCAAGTGTGCGCTGGGCTGCCGGGCGACTAAGGAGTGGCAGACTACCGCGCGGAGCGTCCCGACTTTCGAGAGGTAGCTATCGGCGAACCCGTAGAAAGGGTCTTCCAAGGGACGTGCTCCTTCGGGCTACTTCCCTCTCTTCAGGTACCCCTCGAACTCTTCGAGGGGCAGGCAGTTGACGACGCTTCCCTTCTCGACCCACGCTCGCCGGGCCTGGGAGACCCCGAACTTCGCGAAGCTCAAAGCCGTCTCGTCGTGGGCATCGGTGTCTATCATGATCCTCACACCGGCGTTTATCGCTTCTCGCACGTAGGGGACGGAGAGGTCGAGGCGGTCTACGTACGAGTTGAGCTCCAGCGCCGTGTTCGTCGCGACGGCCTCTCGTATGAGGCGCAAGACGTCCACCTCGTAGGGGTCGCGGCGGTTGAGGAGGCGCCCGGTGGGGTGGGCGATGGCGCGAACGTAAGGGTTGTTCATTGCCCGGATCATCCGCTCCGTCTGCGCCTCTTCGCCGATCCTGAACGAGGTGTGGACGGACGCCACGACGAAATCGAGCTCGGCGAGCAGGTCGTCCTTGTAGTCCAGCGTGCCGTCTTTGAGGATGTCCACCTCCGTGCCGCAGAGGAGGCGTATCTCCGGGTACTTCTCGTCTGCCGCGCGCACGGCCTTTAGCTTATTCTTCAGGCTGTTGGGCGAGAGGCCGTTTGCCACCTTGAGGCTCTGCGAATGGTCGCAGAAGACGAGATACTCGTAACCGAGCTCGATCGCCGCCTCGGCCATGCTCTCGATGGTCCCCCTCCCGTCGGAGTAGTTCGTGTGGACGTGCAGGTCTCCCCGAACGTCGGAGACCTCGATCAGGTCCGGCAGCTCCCCATTTTCGGCGGCGGAGATCTCGCCCGTGTCCTCCCTGAGCTCCGGAGGGATGTACGGGAGGCCGAGCCTCGCGTAGAGCTCCTCCTCCGTCGCCACCGGCTCGTATTCTCCGGTCCCGGCCTTCGCCAGGCCGTACTCGGAGATGTTCAAGTCCATCTTGACGGCCCGCTCCCGCAGGGCGATGTTGTGGGCCTGGCCCCCAGTGAAGTGGTGAAGGAGCGAGCCAAACGCCTCCGGCGCCACGATCCTCAAGTCTACTTCCACCCCGCCGCACATTATGAAGACCTTCGTCGAGCCATGGGCCAAAACCTCATCCACGAACGGCGCCTCTGCGAAGTCGTTGGCCAGGGCTTTCTGGTCCCTGCTCGCGGCGACAAGGTCGAGGTCGCCTATAGTCTCTTTTTGACGGCGTAGAGAGCCTGCCACTTCTGCCTCCTCGCAGGCCGGGTGGGAGCGAACGAAGGAGAAGATGTGCTCCGCGAGGGCGGTGGCCTCGTCCAGGAGCATCCGGCGTTCCTGGGAGTTGTATGTGCGGGCGGCCCTCAAGATCCGCTCCTCGCTCTTCTTGCCGAAGCCTTTGAGGGTGGCCAAATCACCTTCTTCGAGCCTGGCGACCTCCCCGACGCTGGTGATCCCGAGCTCCCGCCACAGGCGACCCGCGGTGCGCGGGCCGACGCCCGGCAGGCGGGTGACCTCGACGAGGCCGGAGGGCACCTCTTTGAGAAGATCCGCGAGGATCTGGGGGGTGCGGTCCTCGGCGAGGTCCCGGATCGTCGCGGCCGTGGTCCCCCCGACGTGGGGCAGGCTCTCGAGGTCCTCTACCTCGCGCGCCGGACGGCCCAAAGAGGCCACTGACTCGGCGGCGCGCCGATAGCCCAAGATGCGGTAGTAGGATTCGTCGTTGATCTCCATGAGCGTCGCGATCGTCTCTAAAGCCCGCACGATCTCCGCGTTCTGCAAGGGGACCTCCTTGTGGCTCTTCCTCCGCTAGAAGGATTATACGCGGCCCGCCGCGGCTACCCCGGAGTAGAATCCCTCTATGCTCTTGAAAGAATTGCTACCCAAAGAGATCAGTCGCTGGTGGGTCAATAACAGGGCAATCTGCTGTAGGAGCGCTGGACAGTGGAGAGGCCTTCGCTTGGCTCTGCAGGTTCCGCAGGTTGCTGATGTGGATGGGCGTTACCCACGGTAGAACGAACAAACATTAGCTCTCTAATGGTGGGGATCGGTATTACTGGCGATCTTGGTCCGATGGCGACCTCGGCGAATGGATCCTATCGCTGTGATACAGGCACTCAGCCATACCCCGCCCGCTGCGAAGCCCGCGACCACGTCACTGAAGTAGTGAACCCCTAGGTACATCCGGCTGAAACCGATCAGCACCACCAGTAGCGCCGTTCCAAAGACCACAGCCGTGCGAGCCCTCCAGTTAGATAGGGCGAGCACGGCGAAGTAGGCTAGCATCCCGTAGACGACCAGCGACTCCATCGCATGGCCGCTTGGGAAGCTGTAGCCGCTCTCGGGCAGCAGCGGATCGACGAAGTAAGGCCTGGGGCGGGCAAAGACGGCCTTGAGCATCTGGTTGAGGACTTCACCTCCAGCTAACACCGCAAGCCACGTCGCGACGTAGAGCCACCGTTGCCGCAAGCCATAAATTATAGCGACGAGTAGACCCAGTAGGGCGATGGTTTCGAGAGAGCCCAGAGATGTGATGACCACAAAGAATGTCGTGAGAGCTGGCGTCGCCAGATTATGCAAGGTGGTGGCCACCACTTGGTCGAAGCGCACGAGCGGATCGTTGTTGAGAAGGTCCTCAGCTACGCTGCCGAAGAGCCACAGACATCCGACCGCCGCCAGAAGACCGAGCGTAAGGTGAAGCCCCAGGTATTCCCCGGGAGTCAGACGTCGACGGAGCCAACTAAGCTGGCGATCGTAGCGGGTAAGCAAGCGAGCTACCGGCGGGTAAGACAGGACGGCGTCCCGATCCTTTACGAGTAGCGACTGATGGCTCGCGACCCAGCGATAAGAGAGGTAGAAGACAAGCACCAGGGCGAGCAGGATGCCCAGCAGGATAGAAGCACGTCCCACCCACCGCTCAACGAGGTCTAAGCTCCATCCGAGCAGGTACCCTACTAGGGCTGCTATCGTAGCCCAGACGGCCCCACCGAGGGTATTGTAAAAGAGGAAGGTCCTCCAGCGCATCTGGCTTATGCCCGCGACCAAGGCACCAAAGACCCTTAAGCCTGCGACGAAGCGAGCCAGGAAGACGGCCTTGCCCCCGTGTCGGGCGAAGAACTGTTCCGCCCGTCCTAGTCGCTCAGGGGTGATCTTTATGTAGTGTCCCCAGTGCAGGACAAATGGCCGCCCCCCTTCGCGGCCTACCCAGTAGCCGATCTGATCCCCTAAAACGGCCCCGAGAATACCGAACAGTATAACGTCTCCCAGGTCTAGGTGTCCCTGCTGGGCTAGTGCGCTGGAGGCTATGAGAATTGTCTCGCCCGGGATCGGCACCCCGGCACTCTCTAGTAGCACACCTAGGAAGACGATCAAATACCCATACTGCTCGATTAGGTAGAGGATTTGGCTCACGGTTAGCAAGGTTAGATGATTCTATATTCACACCTGGGTGCCTGGCATGCAGTCGGGCGCTTGACCCAAACAGCCCCTGTTGGAGGACAGATGACCTACGAGTAGTATCTGTACATGTTCCCGGAGGAGAAACCGACGAACAGGTGGCTGGTTCGAGGACTTGTGGTTGGTCCGAGGTTGCCCAAGAACTCAGTAAAGTTCGGGTACTCTTGTTGGATCAAGAGGATCACTGAGGGCGAGCGCCAGGCTCACCTGCAACGGGCCGCGCGGCTTCGCGCGGATCCCCTGGAGAACTTGCGGCAAGAGTTCGGACCCGTGGGTGCCTTCAGCTTGGTTTTGCCGCTCACACACTACACAGAGAGCAAGCACGAGCTGGCCATAACCGTTGTTGCGCCCAACCCACCACTCGCCGCCACTAAAGCCGTCCAGGAGGCGGACGAATACCTCGCTGCTTTGAGTCTCGCCGTAGGCGAACAGAGGTACCTTTTTCAGCCCACGGTGGCGGAGAAACTACTAGACTCCAGCGGCTCTGACCTCCATCAGTACGTGCCCTCAGGGGTTGGCGTGGCCAGCGTTTTTTATCCTGAGACATTGAATGTCGGCGACGAGTGGTATGTCAAGACCCTGCTGCAGGTCTCCAGAGAGAACAAAACCTTCGGCAGGGCAGTCGGTTACCTACGCGCAGCCTGGCTGCTGAGAGACGTGCCCTTGACCGATCCAGCCATCCATAAAGCTGTACTGTCCAACTGCTTCCTGGTCCTAGAAACCGTAGCGAACGAGGTGACCAAGGACTGGAGGAAGAGCAACAAGGAGGCCACGCGAGTACGGCAGCAGACGGTGGTGCACGAGCTCGCCGAGAAGCTCAAGGAGTTAGGCGGTACAGACGACGTGCAGAAGAAGGTAGCCGTCGTGCGCGAGGCGTACCGCGACCTGCAACGCGCCGATAGGTTCTTCCAGAACCTAAAGCTCAAAACTGCTGGGCGTATGTTGGGCGTGGAGAAGAGGTTCGTTGAGCTCGCGGTGGAGCTGAGCGAGTTGCGTAATAAGAAGCTAAACCATCCCGGCTCAATAGGAGCCGAGGACATTGACGAGTGGATTTACAAACCCTCTGACTCAAGGTTATCCGGAGACGAGGGACACTTCGGTAAGGGGGAGCAAACCGCGCTGGCTTACCTGAAGGCATATGCGACTCATCTCGAGGCCGAGGACGAGAGCACCTAACGCTTACTGCTGTCACCGTAATCCTAGGGCGACGGACCGATCGCTTCACCCTTGATCCACACTGCCCCGATCCGTAGTCTACAGGACCAAGCTTCTTCTTAACGAAAGGGAGCAGATACCGGGCAGTTAGCCATGACCTTGAGAGACGGTTACGGAGTGGTCGTCGAACCTGCACTCCAGATCACGCTTGAGGTATCGGAGGTTCAGAACGTCTAGCCCACGACGCCTCTGGACCTACGGCTCAAACTATCATATCGGCTAAGATGCCATTCAGGGCTCCTGATGGCACGGAGTTCAGCTGGTCCCAAGGTGGGGCTTGACGTCAACCATAGGCTATCGATCCTGCCGATCTGTCCGCGTTGCTGCATAAAGGTCCCGGATGAGTTCCGATGCCACCTTTATTACTGTATGTGGGCGATGCTGGGTTCGAACCAGCAACCTCTGCCGCGTGAAGGCAGCACCATAGTTTTCTGGAGGTTTCTAAAATTTGCAAAAGCCCCGCAAATAAGCATACAATCTTTATGATACTGATACTTTTCCAATTTTTCAGTACATTTGCCTGGGTGAGCACCGTCGGAATCTCCTACTTCCTCTGGCGCTCGGTGCGCGCAGGAGTAGATTCGGTGTGATAAGGTGCTGGAAACCTCCCTTTGGAGGTGATACTTTCCCCGGGTGCTCGAAGCGATCCTGCAACCGCTCATAGACTGGGTTACGGAGACCATCGGGGACTACGGGCTCTTCGCCGTTTTCGGGCTGATGCTTTTGGAGAGCATGGGGATCCTGATCCCCTCGGAGGCGATCTCGCCCTTCGCCGGCTACCTAGTCTCCCAGGGACGGATAGGCCTCTTCGGGGCGGTCTCCGCCGGGGTTTTGGGGAACCTAGCCGGCTCCTGGATCGCCTATCTTATCGGGCTCTGGGGTGGGCGAGAGCTGTGGTTTCACTACGGACGCTACGTCGGGGTGCGCCAGCACCACCTCATACTTGCCGAGAAGTGGTTCGACAAGTACGGCGAGTTTACGGTCTTTATCTCGCGCTGCCTGCCCGTGGTGCGCACGTTCATCTCCTTCCCCGCCGGGACCGCCCGGATGAACTTAGCCAAGTTTACCTTCTACACGTTCTTGGGGTGCGTGCCCTGGGTCTTCGCCTTGACCTACCTCGGCTACCTCCTCGGCGAGAACTGGGAGATGATAGGAGACTACTTGCACTATCTGGACTATGCGGTCACCCTGGGGGTTCTCGCCGGGGCCGTCTATCTCTTCTTGCGCTGGCGTTCGTCCGGGTCTTCCCGGTTTTAGGGGTATCCACGGGATACTTTCGCCGGCGCGCCTCGGCTAGAATAGGCTAATGACGGACGTTCTGCAGCATCTGTTCCTGGCGATCCTAGGAACGCTTGGGGGTGTACTCGCGGGAGTCGCCGGAGTGGGCGGCGGGATAGTCTTCGTGCCGACGCTCGTCTACGTGGCGGGGTGGGACATAAAAGAGGCCGTCGCGGCGAGCTTCGTGATCATCGTCTTCAGCTCGCTCTCGGGGACGATCCGGAATGCCCGGAGTGAGGACCCGGTTGACTGGCAGGCAGCGGCGATCTTCGCCGCGTCGGTCGCGCCGGCGTCCCTGATCGGGGTCTTTGTAAGCAGCGTCTCGCCCTCTTCGGTGGTGCGGGTCGTCTTCGCGGGGGTGCTTCTGGCCCTGGCTTACCCCACGGCCCGCGGCGGCGTCGGTGCCCCCGAAGGCGGGCGCAAGATCCCGGTTTCACTGGTCCTTTTGGCCGGGGTTGGCATCGGGACGCTCTCGGGGCTTGTAGGCGTCGGGGGAGGGGTCGTGATGGTGCCCTTGATGGTGCTGGGCCTCGGCCTCTCGACGAAGAGGGCAGCCTCGACGAGCCTGGCCGTGATCCTCTTTACCGGGCTTGTGGCCTCCACCGGGTACATCGCGACGGGGTTCTCGGATCTCTTGAGCCTGCCACCACTCGTCGTAGGCTCCATAGTTGGGGCGTGGCTCGGGGTACGAATGCGGGACCGGCTGCCGGAGAGGACGATCCGGGTCGGTTTCGCCGGATTTATGGTGTTGATCGCCTTGCGTACTTTGGGCGAAGCCGTGGGTATACTCTAGCCTTCGGTATGGACAAGAGATCGCGCACGGTCCTTTTCTCGATCTCTTCTAACGCTCTGCTGCTTGCCGTGAAGCTTCTGGCGGGCATCGTCACGGGCTCGGTGAGCGTGCTCTCCGAGGCGGTTCACTCGGCGACCGACTTGGTTGCCTCGATCGTAGCCTTCGTCGCCGTCCGGGGCTCCGTCTCGCCCCCGGACGAGGCCCATAACTACGGGCACGGACGCTTCGAGAACCTGGCAGGAGTCTTCGAAGGCGTGATACTTCTCGGGGTCGGCGGGTG
>Ga0126304_10001544_pt1 | contig 10878 bp, 11 predicted proteins | sample Plot25_FD_92538 | JGI IMG/M metagenome (GOLD analysis project Ga0126304, IMG submission 92538) | Serpentine soil microbial communities from UC McLaughlin Reserve, CA, USA - Plot25 | ecosystem: Environmental > Terrestrial > Soil > Grasslands | place: USA: UC McLaughlin Reserve, Lake County... | reverse complement strand
TCCTCGCCACCTGGGTCGGGGAGGCGCCGAGCGGCCGTCTCCTGGCTGCAGTAACCTACATCGCCCGCACGCGCGACGTGGAGGTGAGCCTCTCGCACGAGCACCTCGGCTACAGGTGGGTCACCCTCGACGAGTGGCTCGAGCTGCCGAGCTGGTGGAGCCTGGAGAACGTCCGGCGCGTCGCCGGTCTGTTAGAGGCGCTTCGCGTTCCTGTAGGGGCGCTTCGCGAAGCGCCCCTACAGGAACCGCCACGACCGCGAAAACCTCAGGGAGACGCCGGCGTGGTCCACGCGAATCTCGGCGCGGGCACTGTGCTCGTGGACCTCGAGGGGGACGAGCCGCAGGCGCTCCTCCTCAGGCGCCGCAAGCCGCCGGTCGGGCTCTGGGAGAACCCGGGTGGAATGCTGGAGCCGGGCGAGGACTTCGCCGCGTGCACCCGCCGCGAGACACTCGAGGAGACGGGCCTCGACGCGGAGCCCGAGATGCCCTGGTTCGCTCGGGTAGAGCCCTGGCGGAGCCCTGAGGACACCGAGCTCTACGCTGGCGTGGGCTTCGTGTCCCGGTACTCGGGAGGCGAGGTGAGGCCCGAGAGCGCTGCTCACGACGCCCACGTGTGGGCTACCGAGGAGGAGTGGCAGAGCATGCCGACCTGGTACACCAAGCGGGACCTTGACGCCCTGTGGGCCGCCGTCAGGGAGCTAGAGAAGTGACGGACTGCCCGCAGAGACCCGCCACCGGCTGGCGGCGTCCCTGGCTTGCCCTACCCGGAGATCCCATCGTGCCGTTCCTGCCGCTCGCTACCGCGCAGAAGGTGGGTCTCCCGGTGGGACTCGTGGTGGCGGCTGAGGCCGTGTTCCGGGGCGCCGCGCTCTCTATCGGCGGGGAGGTGATCTCGCGCTACCGCCGCTTCTTCGAGGCGCGAACGTGGCGCCGCGAGGGATGAACGAGCTCGAGATCATACGCCGGATATCGGGTACCCTCCCTCCGGCTCCGCCCGAGGTGCTGGTGCCCGTCGGGGACGACTGCGCCGTGCTCCGCCTCGGGGGCCGGATCTGGGTGGCCGCCTCGGACATGCTCGTCTCCGGCAAGCACTTCGAGGACTGGGCTACGCCGGAGGTCGCCGGCTACAAGGCAGTCGCTGTCAACGTCTCTGACGTCGCGGCGATGGGAGGGACCCCGCGGTTCATCCTCAACTCCAGCGGGGCGCCGGACCCGGAGGCGACGCTACGCTCCATATGGGGCGTCATGGAGGCCTGCGGGGAGTTCGGCGTCTACCCGCTCGGGGGCGACACGACCCGCGCCGGCGCCCTTACGGTGGACGTGGCGATACTCGGGGAGCTCGATGCGCCGCCGGTCCTGCGCTCGGGCGCGAGGCCGGGTGACCTGCTGGCGGTGACAGGGGAGCTCGGCGCCTCGGCGGCGGGCTTACTGGCCCTGGAGAGCGGAGCCTCCGGCCCTGAGCGTCTCGTAGATAAGCACCTGCGGCCGACACCCCGGGTGGAGGTGGGCCGCGCGGCGGCCCGGATCGGGGTTGGGGCGATGATAGACCTCTCGGACGGCCTCGCCTCGGACGCCGGCCACGTCTGCGAGCGGAGCGGGGTGGGGTGCCGCGTGGACCTGGATCTGCTACCAGTGGCTGAAGATACGCGGAGCTTTCTGGCATCGCTAGGCCACGACCCGGTGGCGGTGGCCGGGGGGGAGGATTACGAGCTCCTGATCTCCGCCCCTGAGCCCGTCCTCCAAGCGCTGGCCGAAAGCGTCGAGGTGCCCGTCACCAGGATCGGTGAAGTCACGAGCGGAGGTGGCGTCGTCTTCTGGCGCGAGGGAGAGGTCGTCGAGGGTCTCTCTGGCTGGGATCACTTCAGAGCGACCTGAGCGCTTGATCCGCCTCCCTCCGGGGTACGAAGAGGGCAGCTAGGCTACCGAAAAGGAGGCGAGATGCCGTACGACAACCTCAGCGATCTGCCGGACAGCGTGAGGAACAACCTCCCCAAGCACGCGCAGGAGATCTACAAAGAAGCTTACAACTCCGCCGAGGAGCAGTACGGCGAGGAGGAGCGCGCCCACCGCGTCGCCTGGAGCGCCGTCGAGAACAAGTACGAGAAGAACGACCAGGGTAACTGGGTCGAGAAGAACAACTGACGCGCCCGAGTATGTTGCGGCGCCAGAGCGCTCCCTAGATCAGCGGAGCTTCGGAAGGATCTCTTTCTCGTAGAACCTGAAGAAGTCCTCCTGTTCGGGGCCTATCTGCTGCACATAGATCTCGTCGAAGCCCGCGTCGACGTACTGGCGGATGGACTCGAGGTGCTCCTCGGGGTCGGGCCCGCAGGGCACGGCCTCGGCCATCATCTCCTCGGTGACCAGTGAGGACGCCTGCTCGAAGTGTCTCGGGGTAGGGAGCTCCTGGGCTAGCTCGCCGGGAAGCTGCTCGTTGGGCCAGAGCCGGTGCGCGGTCTTGCGCGCCGCTGCTTCGTCCTCGCTCCAGCAGACCTTCGTGCCCGCGTGGGCGGGCTTGCTCCCGCCGCCCGACTCCCTGAAGAGGGAGAGCATCTCGGCGTCGGGCGCGGTATGGCAGTAGCCGTCGCCGATGCGACCCGCGAGCCGCGTGGACTTGGGGCCGAAACCGGAGATCAAGACGTCCGGCGGTTCGTCGGGCAGGGTATAGACGCGCGCCTTCTCCACGGTGTAGTGCTTGCCGTGGTGGCTCCTGGTGCCACCCTCCCACAGGAGGCGCATGACCTCGATGGCCTCCTCGAGCATCTCCAGCCTCACGTCGGTTCGCGGCCAGCGGTCCCCGAGTATGTGCTCGTTCAGGTTCTCGCCCGTCCCGACGCCCAGAGAGAAGCGTCCTTCGAGCATCACCTTCGAGGTCGCCGCGGCCTGGGCGATGATCGCGGGGTGGATGCGCATCGTGGGGCAGGTCACGCCTGTCGTGACCGGGAGCGAAGTGGCCTGTGACAAACCCCCGATCACGCTCCACACCAACGGGCTGTTGCCCTGCTCGTCGTTCCAGGGGTGGTAGTGGTCTGAGATCCACAACGCCTCGAAGCCGGCCACCTCGGCCATCCGGGCCTGCTCTATCAACTCGAGCGGCCCCCACTCCTCGCAGGACAGAAAGTAGCCTATCTTTGCCACGCACGAACCTCCTTCGTGGGCTTCGAGTTCACCACTTTGGCGCCGTTGTCCTGGTATACCCCCCGCCGAAAAAACCTACTCGGCGAACCCCTCGCGCGATTCTCGTTTCAACACCGCCTGTGGCGCCCGGGGACATTTGATCCAGCCGCTCTACATCATTTGGTCCATTTGTCCTGTGTGCAGAAAGTAAACAGGTTCACAAATCCGGGCAGGCGGGTATATCTGCCTGTGCTGAGTCGGCCTTTTCGAGAAACGGGTCTCGCCGGGGCGACGACGCGCGTGGATGGGCCTCGAATGTAGTCACACAGAACTCAACCGCCGGGCGAGGCAGCGGAAAGGGTAGGTGAGGAAGATGTCCGAGGCAAGGGATATCCAGGCTCCGCGAGGCAGGCTCGGGGTTCTGATGCAGGGGATGGGGGCGGTGGCTACCACCTTTATCGCCGGGGTGGAGCTAATAAAGAAAGGGCTCGCCGAACCGGTTGGCTCGCTTACGCAGCTCGGCACGATCCGGCTCGGGAAACGGACCGAGGACCGCGCGCCCAGGATCAGGGATTTTGTGCCCCTGGACGGCCTGGACGACCTGGTCTTCGGCGGTTGGGACGCCTTCCCGGACGACGCCTACGAGGCCGCCGCCGTCGCGGGGGTGCTGGAGAAGGAACACTTGGGCGCCGTGCGGGACGAGCTGAAGGCGATAGAGCCCTTCCCCGCCGTCTTCGACCCGCGCTACGTCGCGAGGCTCGACGCCACCCACACCAAGGACTACGGCTCCATGAGGGAGGCGGCCGAGCAGGTCAGGGAAGACATCAGCTCCTTCAAGGAGAGGCACGAATTGGATAGGGCCGTGATGGTCAACTGCGCCTCCACGGAGACCTACCTGCAGCCGCAGGAGGCGCACTTTTCCCTCGCGAAGTTCGAGGAGGCGCTGGACCGCTCCGACCCGGCGATCTCGCCTTCCATGGTCTACGCGTACGCGGCGATCATGGAAGGCATCCCCTACGCCAACGGCGCGCCCTCGCTCGCCGTGGACATACCGGCCCTCACCGAGCTCGCCGACGAGAAGGACGTTCCCATAGCGGGCAAGGACTTCAAGACGGGGCAGACCCTGATGAAGACGATCCTTGCCCCTGGCTTCAAGGCGCGGATGCTGGGTCTCGAAGGCTGGTACTCGACCAACATCCTGGGGAACAGGGACGGCGAGGTCCTCGATGACGCGGGGAGCCTCAAGACCAAGGAGGTCTCCAAGCTCTCCGTGCTGGGGCGGATCCTGCAGCCGGACCTCTACCCCGAGCTCTACGGTAACATCTCGCACCTGGTGAAGATCAACTACTACCCGCCGCGCGGCGACGCCAAGGAGGGCTGGGACAACATAGACATCTTCGGGTGGCTCGGCTACCCGATGCAGATAAAGATCAACTTCCTCGCCCGCGACTCGATCCTGGCGGCCCCCATAGTCCTGGACTTGGCGCTGTTCCTCGACCTTGCCCAGAGAGCCGGGATGGGCGGCATCCAGGAGTGGCTATCGTTCTACTTCAAGAGCCCGATGGTCCTGCCCGAGCTCTATCCTGAGCACGATCTGTTTATCCAGCTGATGAAGCTGAAAAACACTTTAAGGGCGATAAGGGGCGAGGACCTAATAACCCACCTTGGACTCGACTACTACGAGTAGTAGGAAGTCGTGGTGTTGGCAGTAGAGACCCGGGCCAGGGCTCTCCGGCTGCTACTCGTCGTCGACTCCCTGGAGGTCGGCGGCGCGGAGCGCCACGTCGTCGACCTGGCCACGGCGCTGCACCGCAAGGGCTACGGGGTCGAGGTGGCCTGCTCCGTGTCCGGCGGGCTCTCCGAGCCGCTGGAGGTGGCGGGAGTTCCGGTCTGGCCGCTGACTAGGCGGCTCGTCAAGCGGCGCGTCAGCTTGGCATACGCACGCGGGATCAGAAAGCTCCTGAGGGAGAGATCATTCGACCTGGTGCACGCGCACATCTTCGCCAGCGCGGTCGCCGCCGCCATCGCCACCCGGGGGACGGGGGTACCGCTGGTCGTGACCGAGCACACGGAGGCGTCCTGGCAGACGTGGCGGGCGCGCTGGGTTAGCCGGTGGGTTCACCGGCGGGCAGAGCGTGTGATCGCCGTCTCGACGCCCATCGAGCGGCGCCTGATCGAGAGGGACGGCATCACCCCGAAGCTCGTCACCCTTATCCCGAACGCCGTGATCCCGGCGTCGGACGACCCGCCAGAGGTGGCCAGCACGCTCCCTGACGGGTGGCTGGAGAGACCTCTGATCGGGGTCATCGCCCGGCTGCAGCCCGAGAAGGGGGTGGCGAATTTCCTCGAGGCGGCCGCCCGCGTCTCCAGAATCTCCCCGGAAGCGCGCTTTGTCGTCGTCGGCGACGGGCCCTTGCGCGAAGAGCTGCTTGGCTTCGCCAAGCGCGGCGCTCTGCGGGAGCGCGTCCGCTTTCTCGGTTACAGGGCGGACGCGCGGGCGCTCGTAGGGCTCCTCGATGTGCTCGTCGTCCCCTCGCTGACCGAAGGATCGCCGTTGATCGTCCTCGAGGCGATGGCCGCCGGCGTCCCTGTGGTCGCGAGCGCCGTTGGGGGCATCCCCGACCAGGTCAGGCACGGCGAAGAGGGGCTCCTTGTACCGCCTGACGACCCGGACGCGCTCGCAGAGACGCTCGGGACGCTGTTGCGAAACCCGACCCGCGCCCGCCGCCTGGGGGAGGCGGGCCGCCGGCGTGCGGGGAACGAGTTCTGCCACGATACCCTGGTGCGCCGGATAGAGGCTATCTACTGCGCCGCCCTCGACGGGGCAGCCTTCCATGACGCCACAGAAGCGGAGGTCCCGAGCGCCAGTTGAGGCGCTGCCGCGCTCCTCAACCCTCCGCCACCCACGACCGGTCCCTCTCGTAGCCGAGCAGGATCAACTCTTCCCCGGCGTACCGGTCGAAGACCTCCCGAGCTTGTGGGCTGAACCGGGCGCGCCAGTCCCCGACTACTCCCTTGCGCAGGAAGCTCTCACTGTTCTCCTCACCGGAGGGCCGGCCCGATTGGCGCTCGAAGGAGAATTCGTCGGCTATCGCGCTCGCCTCCTCCGGGCTCAGCTCCTCACCGGCCAGCTCCCGGGTGATCCTCTGCAGCTCGCTGGCGGTGTCGTGGCGCAGATGCTCGTAGCGGACGTGCACCGCCCCCTTGCGGCCGTGCCAGCGGCGCACGAAGTCGGTCCACGAGAAGCCGGGGGAGTGGGGTCTGGTGAAGGCGTACTCGATGAACGCGGGCAGGTTCTCGTAGATGTCGTCGTAGTCTTCGAGTGGAAGCTCCCTGCGCGAACGCGCCACCTGAGCCCGGTTCCACTCGTGCGGGACCAACTGCTGGTGGTACCAGGAGACCATGACGTCCCGCCCGTCCCGCCAGACGACGACGGAGCTCTTTATCCCCCAGGGGCTCAGGTAGTGCCCGTGCATGATCGAAGGCCGGAGAACCGGTAAGCGGTTCCTCGGGAACGGCACACCCAAAGCGCGTCCCAGCATCTGGCCGACCCAGGTGCCGCCGGATTTGGGGAACTCGTTGACCACGTAGAGCGGCACCACGCCGGAGAGCAGGTGCACCATACTGGCCCTGATGAGCTCGTTCTCCCTGTCGTAGATTCTGGAGTAAAGGTCCACCGCTCTTATTCTTCCGTCTCGCCCTCGCGGCCAAACAATGCTTCCGTTCCGACCCTCGCCGGATATGATGGTAGTCGTGCCGTCAGACGGGTCAAAGCCGGGGTTGGAACTGGTGATCTTCATCGGATTGCAGGCCTCGGGGAAGAGTACGTTCTTCCGCGAGCGGTTCGCCGCGACCCATGAGCTCGTCAGCAAGGACCTCTTTCCCAACAACAGGAACCGGAACAGGAGGCAGGCGCAGTTAATCGAGGCCGCGCTTGGGGCGGGGTCTTCGGTGGTCGTGGACAACACGAATCCGACCGTGGAGGATCGCCAGCCGCTGATCAGGCTAGGCCGCGAGCACGGAGCGAAGATCGTCGGCTACTACTTCGAGGCGACGGCGCGCGAGGGCGTCGAACGCAACCGGCTACGCGCGGGGAAGGTGAAGGTGCCGGACGTGGCTATTTACGCGACAGCCAAAAAGCTGGTGTCCCCGTCTTACTCGGAAGGTTTCGACGAGCTCTTCCGCGTGCGCCTGACCGGGTCCTCCTTCGAGGTTCGTCCGGAGCCGCGCAGCTGAACGTTTCGTCTCGCCGGGGTATTGGAGACGTTGGTAGGATCAGCGGCAACCTCAGACAGGAGCGCAAGTGGCGAGCACCGGCAGGGAGCTGCTCGGTGAGCACTACGATCATGTGACCAGGTTCGCAGGCCCGGCCAGCGCGTGTCGGGACCGGGGGGTTCTATTCGTCGAGCTCCCTCACCATTGGGCGGGGCGGAGCACGGGACCAACGATATGACCAACCTCCTCCTCCTGGTCCTCGTGAACATCGTGGGTGAAGTGTGCCGCGTACCAGACAATCACGTCCTGGTTGAAGACACTCTCTCCGTTGATGAAGCGGCCGATGTCGGCAGGAGCATTCGCCTGTGATGCTCCTGCTTGACTCGGGGCGGCGGATATCCCATCGTCGACCTGTCCTTCGTTAAAGCGCAGGACCCACAAGTCCCTGGGCGCGAAGGCGTCTGCCACGCCGTCGTTCGCCCCAGGGATCAGGTCGTAAGCATCGCCGGTCTGCGTGTTCCTGACCTGCCACCTCCGGCTGAGGTCAGGCCTTCTGAGACGCCTGGCCTCGAACTGGAAGGTGTGCCAGTTATCCGGGGGGAAGAGGGGCGGGGAGTTGAACTCGCGGACCTCGTTGTTCTCCGCGGTGCCGATATCGAAGTCAAACCTCCAGTAGACGTGGTGGTGGTGGACGTTGCAGACGCAGGAGTTTCGCACGGCCGAGAAGCCGAAGCGCGGTCGGATGGTCCCGTTGTCGTGAAAACGCCACCGGCTTACGTACCTGTACCAACCCGCCTGCAGCTCGCTCACCAGAACCGTCTCCTGCCCGACGCGGTAGATCGCGACGCCCCGAAAGTTACCCGAATCTGATCCGGATTCAAGGATAGTCTGTGCGGGGGTTTGGGACCGGCGTATCCCCGGAGCGACATTTGTCCCGTCCGCCTGGATCCAGCTCTCCTCAAAGAGCCAGTCGCGGAAGGGGCCGCAGGCGTTGCCGTCGTACTGCACGTTGAGGATCGGGGCGTGGGCTTGGAAGAGCACGAGCTTGCCGCGATACCTTACGTTTCGGAGCTCGACGCCGGATGCGTTCATCCCCGAGGATGCCGACGGCCTGATCACGAGGAAACTCCAGAGCGGGCTACCATCGGCCTGGGGGATGGTGACCTGGAACTGGCCGGCGAGACCCCTGGGAGTGGCGGCTTGGTTCGCGTTGGGCAAGCCGCAGGTAGCGGCGGCCGCCAGAGCCGTCTCGGGAGCCCTATCGTGGAACCGTGACGCCGTCCGATGGACCATGTTCGCGCCGACGATCTCGTGGCGCGCCCCGCGCTCCCGGGGGAGGAGCCCGACCGCGAGCGTCCGTTCCAACCGGCCGTCCGGAAGCTCTGCCTCGATAAGCGGGGGCATGGGACGGTAGGGCACGAGACGCTGCTCGCGGATGGCGGGACCGAGGTCCTCGTCCTCGAGCAGGATCTCGACGGCCTCGTCGAACTCGTCTCTATTTGGTATCGGCTGGTAGCCAGCCTCCGAGACCTCCATCGATCCGTGGATGTTGTCGAGACTTCCGGTAGCCAGCACCACCCGGTTGTTCGTGTAGTCGTAGATCGCAGCCCGGTAACGATCCGGGGGCATTGGCTCATCCGGTTTGCCCTCGACCGCGGGGTCGAGGAGTCGGACCGAGAGCAGCCGGTGCCGTGTTCCTCTCAGATACTCCTGGACCGAAGGGTGGTCCAACGCGGCTCGCGATACTTCATCGATAGCCTCGGGTCCGGGGCCAAACCTCTCAATATTTATCTGCAGGTCGCTATGCTCGTTCTCGCTCACTGCGCTTCACCCCCCGTTAGCCGAAGATGATCGGGACCCTGAACAGGTGGAGGTCCTCGCCGGAGCCGCTGGCGCTCTCCTCGAAGGCCTCGACTACCCCCAGGCGCTGGTTCGGTCTGCGCTGGAACGCGAGATCCGCCTTGAACTCCCCGATCACCCCGTTGCTGCCACCCTGCGTCGAGCCCTCGGCTATCACCGTCCCATCGTCGTCCTGTATCCTCAGCGAGATCGTTCCTTCGAACGCGGTCCCGTACCCTGCCACGTGCGCCGGGTTCCTGATCTCGTCGCCCGACGCCGGGTGATTGATCTTGATGAACGGGCGCCCGGAGTCAGCATCGATGTCTGGCATCGTCTTCTCTCTCCTTATCTTTCTGAGGAAATACAGAGTTTCCCTACCTTCGACGACCGGGTTACCATAGTACACGACGATGAATCGGCGATGAAAAGAGCCCCGAAGAAGGGGTCGCGCCTGACGTCGCAGCGAGTTCACCGATGAGAGGGAGCCGGGTGCCGGGTAAAATTAATTCGAGAGGTTTTCGGATTTCGAGGAAGGTGAGAGGTATGTGCGGCAGGTATACGCTGACGACGCCGGCGGAGCGGCTTGCGGAGCAGTTCGGCTTCGACGGCTCTTCCGTCGAGCTTCCGCCGAACTACAACGTCGCGCCCACGCAGGGGGTTGCGGCGGTCATTGAGGAAGGCGGGCAGAGGCGGCTGGAGGTGCTCAGGTGGGGGCTCATCCCCCCTTGGGCCGACGACCCGCAGATTGGCTCGCGCATGATCAACGCCCGCTCCGAGACAGCCCCAGGGAAGCCCTCGTTCCGCCGGGCCTTCCGCGAGCGCCGGTGCCTGATCCCGGCCGACGGCTTCTACGAGTGGCAGCGCACGAACGGCGCCAAGCAGCCCTACTTCATCCACATGGAGGGAGGAGGCCCATTCGCCTTCGCCGGGCTCTGGGAGAGCTGGAGCAAGGGCGGGGAAGGGGAGGTCCGGACTTGCACGATCCTCACCACCGAGGCCAACGCCCTCGTGGGCGAGATCCACGACCGGATGCCTGTCATCCTGGCCGCCGACGCCTACGATGTCTGGCTCGACCCTGCCTCCGAGAGGGATGAGCTCACCGGCCTGCTCGCGCCGTACCCCGAGGACGAGATGGAGGCCTACGCTGTGAGCCGCTTCGTCAATAGCCCACAGAACAACGACCCGCGTTGCATCGAACCTGCGGCATAGAGACGCCATAACGGGGAGCGGTCAACGCGTGGAGATCCGGGCTGAGGTGGCGGAGGCTCTCGAGACGGGGGCTCCGGTGGTGGCGCTCGAGTCCACCCTGATCTCCCATGGCCTCCCCAGCCCGGATAACCTCGAGGTGGCCCACGAGGCGGAGCGAACGGTACGCGCGGAAGGCGCCGTGCCCGCGACCGTAGGAGTCATCGGTGGGGTGGCGAAGGTCGGACTGGACGAAGACGAGCTGGAGTTGATGGCGACCTCCTCTGACGTCTCCAAGCTCTCGGCGCGGGACCTCGCCGTCGCGGCCGCGAAGGGCAGCAACGGGGCGACGACGGTCGCGGCCACCGCGCACCTGGCGTCTCTCGCCGGGATAAGGCTCTTCGCCACAGGGGGCCTGGGCGGCGTGCACAGGGACGCGCGCGAGAGCTTGGACGTCTCCGCCGACCTCGCGACACTCGCCTGCACGCCGGTGGCCGTGGTCTGCTCCGGGGTCAAATCGATCTT
>Ga0126304_10001543_pt1 | contig 10879 bp, 9 predicted proteins | sample Plot25_FD_92538 | JGI IMG/M metagenome (GOLD analysis project Ga0126304, IMG submission 92538) | Serpentine soil microbial communities from UC McLaughlin Reserve, CA, USA - Plot25 | ecosystem: Environmental > Terrestrial > Soil > Grasslands | place: USA: UC McLaughlin Reserve, Lake County... | reverse complement strand
CTCGCCGGCGCGAAGCGCGCGCTCCATACGTCCGCGTACCGTCGCGCCTGCCTCGCCGGAACCTGGCGAAGGCGCTCGCCACGACTCGAGCAACCGATCGAGCGACTCGGCGTCGCCGAGATATCCGGCCTCGGCAAGGGCACGATCGAGCGCCGGGATGTCATCGAGATCACCGAATCGGAAATGGGGAGAATGCAATAACGCGATGGCTGGCCCGCGCGCAAAGTTCGCGCTGATGCACGACAGCACCAGGTCCAACGCCGCGGCATACGGCTCCGCCGCGAGTGGCAGCGCGTCAAATGTCTGGCACGCGATACCGGCCGAACGCATCACTTCGCGCGCGACATAGACATAGGGGAGCGGTCGACGGACGATGAAGGCTGCCCGGTTGGGCGAGGCGAGCTCACCGTGTCGCGCCGCTGATTTCATGCGACGCGCGAAGCTGGCCACCTCCTCCTCGCGATCGCGGGCGCGAAGGATCCGTTCGTCCCCGGACGTAAGCAGCACCGGCGCGCTCGACGCGTCAGTGGCGTCGAAGGAAACTTCTTCGATGCCGGGCAGCATGTGATGCATGCGCTCGTGAAGCGCGCCGGCCAGCATGGTGTCGCAGACAATCGCGTCGAGGCGCCCGAGGTGGGGCACCCGCGTCAACAAATCCCAATCGGCAGGGTAGAGACCATAGGGATCGAAGGCGCGGTCGGTGACGGTCAAGACGATGTGCCGATAGGGTCGTGCCGCCGGCGAGATCGCCAGCCGTGCTCGGCGCGCGTGCTCGTCCTCACCGTGCTCGGCAACGCGACGCTCGAATTCGCGAAATGCCGCCGCGAGAAACCGCGTCTGACTGACCAGACGTTCGGCACCGCGATCGGTTGACGCTCCCGGCTCGAGCAGGTACCGCGCACGCCGCTCGAAGTCGTCCACGCTGTTCCGGCGCATGCGCAGTTCGTCGTAAAAGCGCAGAATTTCGGCAATCAGGCCCGGCCGGATCTCGAATGGGGGCTTCTGGCCCGCATCGCGAGTCGCTCGACACGCCGACCCAAGTAGCGCCTCACGCTCAGCCCCGGTCAACATCCGGCGCGGCGTATCGAGACGCTCCGCGAGGCGCTCATCCAACTCGCGCGGCGTGATCAGATCGGGAACGATGACGGCATGCCCACGCGCGAACGCATGCGCCTCGATCCCTTCGCGCAGGTGGGCGGCTGCGGCGCGAGTCGGAACCACAACGAGACGATCGCGCGCGTCGAAAGGCGCCCCCTCGCCGGCAAGCGTAATCGCCGCGTCGCGAAACGCACGAAGGTCTCGTACGCGAATGAGCCGTGTTATACGAGGAGTGGGTCTAGCTATCAATGCTCAAGGCACAATGCACAAGGCTCAACGCACAATGCACAAGGCTGAATGCCCAATGCGCAGCGAATGCCCCGCACATCCGGGCATTGAGCATTGTGCCTTGAGCATTGTGCTGTGTTATTGAAGCCGCGGTGGTTCCAGCAGCGTACGGATCTCGGCCTGAGCGCGACCGAGCATCATCAGAGCACCGGCCGCAGCGGACGACGCCTCCCAGGCGGCATCGGCATTGGTCTTTTCGATCGCCTCGTATCGGGCGCGAGTGGCGTTCTCGGCAAATCGCCAGGCGCCTACCAGCAACTCGTGGGTTGAGTGAAGATAATCGGGCGTGCGCAGACGCTCGAGACGTGCCGCGCCGCCGCTCAACTGCTGGCGTAGCGCAAGCAGTCGATCCGGCGGCGGTCCTTCCAGCGCCCGGATCGCCTCGAGCGAGTTCTGGTTTTTGACGAGCAACAACAGCGACGAGCCAACCGACCTCTGATATTCGCGATAGGCAGACTGCCTGAGCAGCCATTGATCGCGCTGCAACCGAAGCCTCCGCGCGGCGAAGAGCTGCGACTGCGCGGCCGTATTGATCGCCTGGACCATCTCCGGCCGCTGGCCGCCCAACTTGGCATCTTCCTTCGGGATCTTGTTGATCAGCCGTTCAATCTGCGAGATGTTGGCGCGCCCCGCCTGCGTCTTGGCCTGGGTAATGACCTTCTGCGAGAGCGACGCATATTTCCGATCGGTCGCCACCTCCTCGCGGATCTGCGACTCGACTTCGCGGCGGAGGGTGGAGGCATCCGAGATCATCGCGCCCGCTTCCGACAGCAGTGTCAATCCCGACTGGAGCAGCGCGACGCGCTCGGCGCCCTTGGACTGCTTCGCGAGGTAGAAGATGTCGTCGAGTTGCTGCCGTGCGTTGGGCATCGTCGCCAGCGGCTCGAGCTCAGGTGCATCGGCCATCGCCACGAGGGACAGCTCGAAGCTCGTCGCACCCGCGGCCACACGCAAACTCGAAATGGCCTGATCGAGCACGGAGAGGATTTCTCGCACCTCGTTCTGACGATAGCCGTAATGCGCGCGCGGCCAATCGGCGACGGTTCGCCGTACGTTTTCGGCAAGCGCCAGCGCCTGCTGCCGGTTGGAACTCAACGCGATGTCGTTGAGCGCGACCGCGACTTCGTTGCTGAGGATGCGGAAGTCCTCTTCGCCTCGCGTTTCCGCGTAGCGCTGGAAGCGGGCAGACGCTGAATACTTTTCGGTGCGCGGCCAATCGACGAGCGTCGCCTTGACTGAAGTCACCTGAATGCGCGGCTCTTCGGACTTGCCTCCAACAGGCATCGAGAACACGACGCTATCGTTGACGCGCGCAAACTCGCCATAACTCGTCAACACAGATCCGTCGAGCATGTAAAGACGGAACAGCGTGACATCGGATCCGGCGGACGCCGACTGGACCACGCCAGCAAGGCACACGACTACGCCGAAAATCCGAGCGACGCGCATCATTTCCCGAGTCAACCGCATTCTACTTTGCGGACGCCAGCGGTGATCCGATTAACCGCACCGAGCCCAGCTGTGGAAAACCTGTGGATGACCCGTGAAAATCTTGTGGGCAACTTGAGAACGCAGATTTTTCTTTGACGGGATCGCGCGACGATCGAGGCGAACCCGGGCTGTGGACGATGCCTTCGCGCTTCCCTTCGCTTGATCCGCCGTGACGACCGCGTAAAATCACCGACGCTCCTGACTGATTGGTGAGTGTCTGGTCCCAGCCGGACATTCCCCGCTTGATTGGTCGGGCCCCCGACAAATGATCGTTCACCACTTCGAAGAAACCATAGGTGGGCGTCCGTACCAAATTGACGTGACGCCCGTCAGCAACCGGTGGCGCGCCCAGTTGGCGCGGAAACCAGGCATGCCCACCGCGATGATGCCCTTCTATGGCGAGACTCCAGAGGAGGCGGCCAGCCAGCTGACGGCGTGGCTGTCCCTCGCGCATCGGCGTCATATAGCCCAGCCGGTTGCGCCAGCCAGCTAGGCTAGCCCACGACACTTTGGACCTCACAGCCTGCATGTCGGCTTTATGAGCTGAGTTGTTTAGGGGTCGCCTGCCGGACCTCATCGATGACTGAGGACCAATCGCCCGGCACCTGCTGACGAAATAGCCGCATCGTTGGGTACCAGGGGCTGTCGGAGCGCTCGTCCATCCATCTCCAGTCAGCGTCATACGGCAGCAGCGTCCACACCGGTACGCCGAGCGCGCCGGCGAGATGGGCGGACATGCTGTCGATGGAGATCACCAAGTCCATGGCACGAATCGCCCGCGCGGTGCGCATCAGGCCGCGCGTGTCGAGCTCGTGCAGGTTGACGTGGCGCATGGCTTTGTCAGTCTCCAGCTGCAACGAGTACCAGCAGAACTGGGTCATGTCGAGCAAAGGTCGGATGACGTTGAACTCGATGGACCGTCGCGCGTCCCAGTCGCCCGCACGCCAGACGATCCCAACTCTTGGCCGGCGACCACCGAGTGCGAGCGGAACGGCCGCGAGATAGGGGACCACGTGGGGAATAGTGGCGAGTGTCGTTCGAAACGCGTACGCCAACTCCATGACCTCGATGTCGACGTCATACTCGACATCTGGCGATCCGTCGTGCAATGCCAAGAGCCGATCGATGCCTGACGCAGAGCGCAACAGGGGCACCAACGAGGGTTGCGCCCAGACAATCACTTTCTTCGCCAGCGTCCGTACAAACGGCGCATACCGGATGAACTGAATCGTGTCGCCGAGGCCGTGATAGCAGCGGATGAGCACGCGCCGTCCCGCCAGCTCGCTGCCGTCCCACACGTGCTGCAGGTGCCGGGGAATCGTCCAATCGCGCCGCCATTCGTGACGCTGCCGGATGCGATCGCTCATCCGCCATGCCCCCTCGAGATCACCGCGTCTCGCGAGACGGATCCACTCGCGCGCGTCCAGGGCATCGAGATCTTCGTACTGCGAGACCTGGATCATGTGTAGCGGCGTACCTGCTCGGCGCAGAACGATGCGAATTCCTCGATCGCCTTCGGCGGGCTGGTGTGATGCGGCGCAAGGCCGCAGCTCTCCGGCGTAAAGCAGAACGTCAACGTCACGTCGAACGGCTCGAGCGCTTTCATCTGCCGATCGAACCAGCTCTGCGCGTCCGGCCGCAGACTGTCGGCCCAGCTCAACCCGGTTCTCAAGTGTCGGACGCCCAGATCTCTCATCCATCGCACCGCATCGTCGAGCCGATGGTCTTCGAAGTGGAACCACTGGCAGAGCCCGAGCGCGGGCGTGAGCCGAGCGAAGTGGCGCATCGCGAGCTTCGGCGTACCGTCTTCATGCAGCAGTCCCATGTAGAAATGACGGTAGTAGGATGACCCTTCGGCTTCGCGATGGCGCGTCGTGGCCGGCCACGCGCGCGGCAAGTCGTACAAGCTGTACCAATGGATGCGGTCGACGCGGCCGGCGAGCAGTTCAGCCGTCCGGAGCAAGCCGAACTCCTGCACTTCCTCCGCGCCGAAGGTCGAAACGCCTACTTCCGAAACCCATACCGGACGATCGGTCACGGCGCGCACTTCTTCGAGCTTCGCGGGCCACTCATGAATCTGCCAATGGTTCCAGTCGAGCGGAAAGCCATGCACCGCGACGACGTCCACACACTGGAGCGCGCCGTGGCCATCGAGCGTCTGGATGAAGCGAGGGTCGATTGGTGAGATGCCGCCCATCACTCTCGTGAGTGATGGGCGTTCGGCCGCGATCGCAGCGGCGGCCGAGCGAATCATGCCGCCGAAGATCCTCCATTCGGGATCGAGTTCGAAGTCCCAGTGCGACCGGTTATTGGGCTCGTTCCAGAGCATCACGGCTTCAACCACGGAACCTCCTGCGGCGTCGGCCGAAGCGGCGGCCCGGTTTCGGCCCGACGGCAGATGAACACTTCGGGCTCGGGCTGATCGGTGATCTGGAAACCGGCGGCGCGCAGCAACGCTTCCGCTGCCGCGCGATTCGGAATCCACCAATTGGTGGGATCGCCGGCGTATCGATGCTCGATGAAGTACATGCGCGGCGACGTCTCCTGTTCGAAGAGCGCGACGTCATTGAACCCGTAATCGTGCGCGACGGCCTTGACGTCGGCCGATCCTCTCAGCATCGACTGGAACGCGAGCATCTCGCCGACAGCATGCGCGTGCAAAATGTCCAGTGCGAGCAGCGGATAGCGCAGGTGATAGAAGACGCCGAGGAAGAGCACCAGATCGAAACGCTCCGCGAGCTGAGGCACCTCGTATACCGACATCTGCCGGAACTCGATATCGAGGCCGACGACCTCGGCCGCGAAGCGCGCCTGGGCCAGGTAGCGTGCGTCACTGTCGATGCCGAGAACGCGGTCAGCGCCTCGGCGCTTCATCTCGTGGCTGTAGAACCCGGCATTGCACCCAATGTCGAGCACCGTCCACCCGGTGAGATCGGCCGGTATGGCATGTGCGAATTCCCGCCATTTGACTGTCGGATAGTCCCCGAGAAAGTGATTGGGTGCTGTCTGCACGCCATCGAGGCGAAGGTTCTGAAACCACTCGCCCAGGTCCTGGATTCGCTGCTCGATGCTGGCGATGGTCATGCGAATGGCGCGGCGACGCCGCCGTTGCGCGTCGGCAGGATCAGGTTCGGATTGACCTCAGCGACATAGCGCTCGAGTTCCATCGCCCGGTGAACGGAAGTGTGCGACTGGAGGACGCGCTGCCTGGCCCGCTCGCCGATCGCGGTGCGCTCGGTCTCAGAGAGATCGTGGAGGTAGGCCGTGACGTCGCGCGTGTGTCGCGCGATCAGGACCTCATGCCCCGGTGAGAAGACGGTGCTGAGCCCCCGCCACTCGTCGGTAATAATCGGCGTGCCGCACGCGGCCGCCTCGAAGAGACGCACGCTTGGTGAGTAGCCTGCATCGATCATGTCGCGCCGGGTCACGTTCAGCGTGAACCGCTGGCGGTTGTAGAACGCGCGATGTTCGGTGGGGGACAGATGGACGATGCGCGTGACGTTGGGCGGAATATCGAGGGACTCGGGATATTGCGCCCCGGCGATGACGAAGCGACCGGCGGACCACCGGCGCGCCGGCTGCAGCAACAGTTCGTCGACCGTTGTCTGCCGATCGTTGCTGTAGGTGCCGAGGTAGCCGAGGTCGTAGTCGCGTGGCGAGTGCGCGTCGCGGCTGTAGAGTTCCTGGTCGACTGAGCAGTAGAGGGCGCGTGCCCGTTGCGCGTGAAATCCGCGCTCGAGCCGATCCAGCGTCGGCCCACCCGTGAAGCTCAGATACAGATCGAACTCGGGAATCTGCCGTCGCTCGATGTATTCAGCACCACCGTTCTGCACTTTCGCCAGCGTGACCGGCGTATCGATGTCGTAAAACGCGCGGCATCCTCGCGCCGTCCGCAACACCAGGTCGGCCACGCCAATCCCGTCCGGCACATACGAACCGACGATGACGAGGTCGGCCTCCTCGATGTCGCCGGCATATGAGTGTTCCAGTTCGTCGAGGCTTCCATATAGCCGCGCATGACAGTAAGGGGGCGCCGGCAGATCGCGGTTCTCCGCATACCACGTCGAGTCGCGCTCGAGGAACAGCACCACGTGCCCGCGCGCAGACAGCGCACGCACGAGCGCGCGATACGTGGTGGCGTGGCCGTTGCCCCACGATGAGGTGATGGACAGGCCCAGAATCACGATGTTCATGCCGAGAGCGCCTCCTGCGGAATGCCGCACATCTGCCGCACGATCGCCAGGAGCTCGTCGACGCGATGGGCGCAGGTGTGACGACGACGGATCGTGTCGAGCCCGTGAGCGGCAAGCGCCTTGCGGAGCGTCTCGTCTGCGCGCAGTGACGCGAGATGCGACCGCATCCGGCTTGGCGTGTCGGCAACCAGATAATCGTCGCCAGGAGTGAACAGCCCCTCGACGTCGTTCCAGCCCACCGAGACCAGCGGCACGCCGCAGGCCAACGCCTCGAACACGCGGATGGTTGGTATGCCCGGCAGCGATTGCACGTATGGACGCCGGGGAATGTGCACGGTCATGCGATGTCGGGCGTAGGCGAGCGGCGCCTCGTAGTTGGGCAGCCATCCAGCGTAACGAATCCCGGCGTCGATCAGTTCGGCCAGGGCATCGCTCGGATACCGGACGCCGTGCACGGTTGCCGTGAGTCGGAGCGCACGAACTGGCCCGACCAGATACGACCTGAGCTCCGCGGTTCTCTCCTCGTCACCCCAATTGCCAATCCACACCAGGTCGTCCTGCGTGCCGTCGGGTTCGAGCGGTCTGAAGATGCGCGTGTCGGCGGCTTCATGCCACGTGAAGGCACGGCGCGCCCACCCGAATGACACGTAGCGCTGGCGAATGACGTCGCCAAACGCCAGCACGCCGTCGTACGCATCGAGGTCATACGCCGCCATCCCCGGCACGTCGGTAACCGAGCGATGGTGGGTATCGTGAAACAGCAGCACGTACTTGCCGCCCGCCGACCGATGCCGACCGATCGCCGACACGACCGAATGCGGATTCCACTCGTGGACGATCACCAGGTCGGCATTGTCGAGCGCCTCATCCAGATCGAGCCGATCGAGATCGACTGCCTTCGATTGCAGCCGTGGGAACAACGACCGAAAACGCGAGACGGCTGCCGGCCCTGCCTCGGCGAGGAGCTGCTGCCGGCTCCACCCGTGCACCGGCTCGTAGACGACCACGTCGTGCGATCGCTCGAGGAGCTCGGACACAATGCCGCGCACGAAGTGTGCGTTGCCGTGATTCCAGTCGGAGATCAGCGAGTGGTAGAAGAGAACGATTCGCATCGAGCCGCCTCGTCACTCAACAAGGTGATCGCGGTGCGATAGCCCTGCACCGTGCCCACGTCCACATACGATGTGCCGGCGCGGACGCCGTGCGCCTCACCGCCCCTGGCCAGCCACGCGTTGACCAGCGTGCCGATGTACTCGTCGTTGGCGCCCCGCGCAATCCATAGCTCGTGAAGCCGCCGCAACGTCCGGCCCGGCATCTTGAAGGCGCCCCAGATCCAGTGCGACTGCGCGTCTGGCTTCTTGACCTCGATCTCGCACACGCCATCATGTTCGTCGAGCACGACGGCATCGAACAGCTCAGGGTGCTCGACCGGGAACAGCAGAAACGAGAGCCGATCGTCAGGGAGTTCGGCGAGCGCGGCCGCCGGGAACCAGATCGTGTCGGGAAGACCGACCAGCACCGGTTCGTCCGGTGCGATCAGCGGAAGGGCTCTGAACACTGCATCGCACAGTCCGGCAGGCTCCGGCTGCACGCTGTAGAAGATGTTGGCTGACAGCGCCGCACCACCGTAGTAGTGCAAGATGTCGGACTTGCCGGGCGAGATGACGAAGCAGATCTTGTCGGCCCCGCCGAGCACCAGCCGTTCGACCAGGTACTCGCTGACCGCTCGTGGATGTTCGCGGCCGCCGTCGTAACGGCTGCCGACTGGCAGCAACTCCTTCGAGAAGGCCAGCGGTTGAATACGACTTCCCTGCCCTGCGGCGGGCACGATGCCCCACATCAGGTCACTCCCTGCGACATGGCGGCCCTCGTGTCGAGCAGCCGCTCGAATTCATGCGCGCGGGTACGCGCCGTATGGCAATCGAGCGTCCGTTCACGGCCGCAGACGCCAATCCGCTGCCGTTCGCCGTCGGTGAGTTCGAGCGAGACGAGAACGTCTTCGGTGTCTCGCGCCACCAGCATTTCCTGCGACGGCGCAAAGAACTGGTCGAGCCCTTCCCACCAGTCGGAAATCACCGGCGTGCCGCAGGCCGTCGCCTCGAACAACCGTCCCGACGGGCAATAGCCGACCCGCGCCATCGCCGCGCGCGTGACGTTCAACGTCAGCTCGGACGAGCAGAAGAACGAAGGATGATCCGATGCCGGCATATGCCGGAAATAGAGGAGGTTCTCTGTCCAGGGAAAGTCGGACGGGTATTGCGAGCCGGCGAGCGCGAACCGCTTCTCGCGCCGGAGCCGTGCCGGCGCAATGAACAGACGCTCGAGAACAGCCTGACGATCGGCTGCGTAGGTGCCGAGATACGAGAGCGCGCTGCGACGGTCGGCGGCGGGCAACACCGGGCGATGCACGTCAGGATCGACGCTGCCATAGAGCGGCGCGACGCGACGCGCGCCGGTGTACTGCGTCAATCCGTCGAGAGCTGCGCCACCGGCATAGCTGAGGACGAGATCGAACTCGGCGAGACCGTCGTCCGGTAGATACGGCACCCGCTCGCCTCGGGCGAGCGCGTCAAGGGTCACGGGTGAATCGAGGTCGTAATAGACCTTCCGAGTGGCCGCCGAATCGAGCACCACTCGGCACGCGTCAGGTCCGTCGGGACAATACGATGTGACCAGACCGACATCAGCATCAGCCAGCTCCTGCCGTGCCGTCGAGGCGACATCACTCCAGCTCTCAAAGAACACCAATCGACACCAGTCCGCCTGCGAGAGATCGCGATGCTGTGCGTAATACGGCAGGTCGCGCTCGACAAAGACGATGTCGTGGCCGGCGCGATGCAGCGCGCGGCACAAGCCGCGCCACAACGTGGCGTGTCCGTTCCCCCACGTCGAGCTGATCGTCAGGCCGAAGATCACGACTTTCACCAGGTCGCCACCCGTTCGTCCAGCAGCACGTCAACCTGCGCGGCTCGATGCGCATAGGTGTGCTCGGCACAGATGCGTTTGCGCGCGGCACGGCCAATCGTCGCCGCCCGTTCGTCATCGAGCAATTCGATCAGCGCTGCAAGTGCGTCGCCGTCACGCACGACGAGCACCTCGCGGCCTGGCTCGAGAAACATCTCGATGCCTTCCCACGCGTCGGTAATCAGACATGCGCCGGCGCCGGCCGCCTCGAACACTCGCGTCGCCGGCGAGAAGCCGAATCGCGCCATGCTGTCGCGGCTGATGTTCAAGACCGCGCGTGGCGTGCAGTTGAAGGCATTGTGATCGCGCGTGTAGACATGACCGACGTAGGTGACGTTCTCCGGCATCGGCTTGTCGGCCCAGCCATTGCCGCCGAGCAGAAAGCGCGATTCAGCTGATTGTTTCGCCGCAGCGAAAAAGAACTGCTCGACACGCGCTTCGCGATCGGGCAATCGATTGCCGAGAAATCCGAGATCCGCCTCAAAGCGGGGGTTTGGCGGCACCGCAAAGTGCGTGGCCGGATCGAGCGCGTTGTAGACCGGAATACACAGCCGCGCCCCCACCGACTCATAGCCGCACACGACCGGCTCGCCACCGCCGTAGGTGAGGACCATGTCGTAGCGCGGCACGAGCGCGTGAAAGGGATCGCGTGGATCTGCCGCCAGCCGTTCGAGCGTGGCCGGCGCGTCCACATCCCAGAAGATGGCTTGTGCGTGCGGAGCCTTCGCCTCGAGGACGGCTTCGTCGAGCAGCGCGTCGAAGACGCCGACGCCGCTGGTCTTCACGATCACGTCCGCGCGGCTGGCGTCGCGCAGCGCACGGCGCACCCCGTCCTCGCCGTGAGT
>Ga0126304_10001542_pt1 | contig 10881 bp, 10 predicted proteins | sample Plot25_FD_92538 | JGI IMG/M metagenome (GOLD analysis project Ga0126304, IMG submission 92538) | Serpentine soil microbial communities from UC McLaughlin Reserve, CA, USA - Plot25 | ecosystem: Environmental > Terrestrial > Soil > Grasslands | place: USA: UC McLaughlin Reserve, Lake County... | reverse complement strand
ATCGCGACGCTCGTGCTCTACCTGGGAGGTCGCGGCATCGCGCAGCTGCTTGTCAACGGCGAGCTCCGAGAATTGCGCAATCTCGGTTCGCCGCTGATCTCGAGCTTCGAGTTCATCGGGCTGGGGCAGGTCTTCGGCGTCCGCTTCCAGATCATCATCATGTTGGTCGTGGTGGTTGTCGCGATGTGGGTGTTGCGGGCGACGACATTCGGCCGGTACGTGCTGGCAACTGGAGGAAATCCCGCGGCGGCGCGCCTGGCCGGGGTTCCGGTGAACCGGGTCAAGATGACGGTCTACTGTATCAGCGGATTCCTGGCGGGAGTGGCTGGGCTCGTCGTGGTGGCCATCAACCGCTCTTCCGATCCACACCAGGTCGGCCAGTACATGGAGCTTGACGCCATTGCGGCGGTCGCGGTTGGAGGCACCCCGCTCTCGGGCGGGCGCGCGACGATCCTGGGCACCTTCATCGGCGCGATGATCATCCAGCTCTTGCGCTTCACCCTCATCGCACACAACATCCCGGACGGCATTACTAGGATGGTGATTGCGGGAGCGGTCGTGGTGGCGGTGCTGGCGCAGCGCTTGCGGTCGTCGTAAGCGGCCCGCACCCACCAACCCCCTCTCCCGTCGAGCCAGGAGGGGGGAGAGCGTCGAGGATAGGGAAACCCAATGGCGAGCGCGGCAGTCCCGACCTTAGCCCCCGATCATCAGGCGACCTCGCGGGCGCGGGTCGTGAGCGCCATTCAACGGCAAGGCGCGTTCATCGCGTTGGCCGCACTCATCATTTTCGGTGCTGTCCGCTACGGCCCGGGCTACTACAGCGCCTACAACATCTTCGACGCCTTCCTGAACAACAACACCTACTACGCCCTGATCGCGCTAGGCATGACGTTCGTGATCATCAGCGGGGGTATCGACCTGTCGGTAGGGTCGGTCGCAGTGCTGGCCGCGGTCGCGGCGGCGCGGTTGAGTGTCTATGGGCTGGGACCGGCACTGGCGGGAGGGGTGCTGATCGGTTTGGTTGCCGGGCTCATCAACGGGGGGCTGATCGCCCGCTTCGGATTACAGCCGTTTGTAGTCACGCTGGCGATGCTGTTGGCGGCGCGCGGCGCGGCGCTGACTCTATCCGAGAACGCGCCGGTGATGGTCGACTTCGCACACGGCTTCACCGAGTTCGGGACGCTGCGCGTTGGGCCGGTGCCATTGCCGGTGCTCATTACCGCGGTGCTCTACCTGCTCGGTGTCCTGCTCCTGAACTTCACGCGGTTCGGCCGGCACGTGCTGGCCATTGGCGGCAACGAGGAAGGCGCACGCCTGGCCGGCATCCCGGTTGGGCGCACATTGGTCACCGTCTACAGCATGAGCGGTGCGCTCGCCGGGCTGGCCGGGGTCTTTCTGGCCGCCCTCTCCTTCTCAGGGTCCCCAAGCGGCGCGATCGGCTGGGAGCTCTCGGCGATCGCCGCGGTCGTCGTCGGGGGCACACTGCTGACCGGCGGCGTCGGATCGGTGGGGAGCACCCTGGTCGGGGTGCTCTTGCTGGGATTGATTTTCGTCACGTTGAATTTCGAGCGCGGCCAGGGCACGTTTCAGCTGAATTCATATTGGGAGAACTTCATTCGCGGTGCTTTTTTGTTGATCGTGGTCGTGTTCCAGAGCCGGTTGGCGCGGAGGATCCAGGTTCCGGCGTGAGACGAGGGTGATGGGTCTTAGGTCATGGATTGCGGGCGAGGGGATTGAGGAGGATCGTTCCACCGAGCAATTTGAAGTAATGGTCTCCATCCGGTGTACCCTTGAAGGTATCAATGATGATTGGTCGCTGACCATCTGGAGACCTCCTTGCATCATATTTCCAAGCCAAAACCACGCCGCCTGAGCAGGCGGCACGCGTTGCAAGTGGCGCTGGCGGCCAGCGGTCTCGCGCTCGTGGGCTGCACGCCAATCATCGGCCGCAGCAGCGCGGACGACGCGCTGCTGGCGTGGCCAGCCGAGGATCGCTGGCCGGAGCAGTTCCACAAGGCCTCGGCGCGGGTTCAGGAGAGTTACCGCTTCGCGGTCGCCAACCAGGACCTCTTGCAATGGATGCCCTGCTTCTGCGGCTGCGGCGAGTGGGGGCACACATCGAACGCAAGCTGCTACGTGCAGGAGATCCGGGACGATGGCTCGGTGCTGCTCGATCCGATGAGCTATGGCTGAGGGGTCTGCATTGACGTCACGCGTGCCGTGATGACCATGCGACCCGAAGGCAAGACGCTCCGCGAGATTCGCGACTATGTCGACGCGACCTGGGGCGACGTCGGCCCGGCCACGGCTACCCCTCGCCCACCCGAGGGGATCTGAGGCCGACATCTCCAGTCGCTTCAACCGGCGCCGACATCTAGCGTCAGCCCGAAGAACATGTATCTCGCCACGAGACACGGACGGACGCCGACGGACGAGATTCCTCGTGCGCTCGAAATGACACATTCACTGGACGCCGCAGTGGCATCCCGACGACGAGAGCTTCATGAGGCACTCGCCGCAATCGGGCCGCTCCGTGTCGATCGCGTCGATCTGCCCGGTACGACCGAATCGCTGCTGATCTCCCGTCCGGTCGACTATGACCGGCTGATCGACGACGCCGCGGCCGATCCCGAGCAGAATCTGCCCTACTGGGCGGAGCTGTGGCCGAGCGGCGTCGCCCTGGCGGCGAAGATCACACGCGATCCGTCGATCGTGCGGGGCAGACGTGTGCTCGAGCTTGGCTGCGGACTCGGGGTGACGGCGATTGCGGCGATGAGAGCCGAGGCTGATCTCCTCGTTACCGACTACGCGCCCGAAGCGCTTGCCCTCTGTTCGCTCAACGCCCTCGATCAGGCTGGGACGCAACCCAGGACGCTGCGCGTCAATTGGCGTAACCCGGGCCCGACTCTCCATGCCGCCGCGAGGGATGGGTTTCCGGTGGTTCTGGCGGCCGACGTTCTCTACGAGCGCCGCGACGTGGACCCGCTGCTCGCCCTGGTCGAGCGGGTCGTCGCGCCCGGCGGCGAGCTGTGGTTGGCGGAGCCGGGACGCCCGGCGGCCGCCCGATTCCTCGAGTCGATTGGCGCCGGTGGCTGGATCGCGGAGAGCGAGGAGTGCTCCGGGCCGTGGCCGGACCCGGAAGACAACCGGAAGGGGATCGTGGTCATGATCCGCCGGCTGCGCCGGAGCCCGGCTTGAACGCGATGCTGCAGATAGGCGTCTATTCTCCTGCCTCGTCGTCCGGCTCGTCGTCGCCGACGACGATGGTCTGGCTCTGCTCGCGCATGAACTGCTGCACGTAGTACGGTCCCAGACCGCCTTTGCCGGTGCTGCCGGAGGCTTTCCAGCCGGCAAATGACTGGCAGCCGGGCCAGGCGCCTGTCGTCGCGCCGCCCTTGCGGTTGGCATAGACGACGCCTGCCTCGATGCGGTCGAAGAAAGTCTCGATCTCCTCTCGGTCTTCGCTGAAGATGCCGGCGGTCAATCCGTACTCGGTGTCATTTGCCTCTTCGATTGCCTGATTGAAGTCTTTCACCGGCGCCACGACGACAAAGGGCAGGAAGATCTCCTTCTTGAAGAGGGGATGGTCGAGGGGCAGCCCGTCGACCACGGTCGGGGCGACATAGGTGCCGCGGTCGAAGATACCGCCGCGCAGCCGCTGGCCGCCCGTGCGTACCTGACCACCCTCCGCGGATGCCAGGGCGTCTTCGTAGCGACGAACCGCTCGCTCGTCGATAACCGGGCCGACGTACGTCTCACGGTCGGTTGGGTCGCCGACGACCAGCTCCTTGGTGCGCTGGGTGAATCGTTCCATGAACTCGTCGTAGACCGGTTCCTCGACGTAGACCCGGGAGCAGGCCGAGCACTTCTGCCCGGAGTAGCCGAAGGCAGAGCGGGCGACGCCTTCGACGGCCTTGTCGAGGTCGGCGTTGCGGGTGACGATGGTCGGGTTCTTTCCGCCAAGCTCGGTGATGCAGGGTTTGGGGAAGTCGGTCGAAAAGTCCTTGTAGAGCTCCCAGCCGACCTCGCGCGATCCGGTGAACACGACGCCGTCGACGTCCGAGTGGCGGGTCAGGGGATCGCCGACCGACTCGCCGGAGCCGCTGACATAGTTGAAAACGCCCGCTGGAACGCCGGCGTCCGCATAGATGCGCGCCAGCTCGTAGCCGGAGAGGGGTGTGGCCGAGGCCGGTTTGTAGACGACGGTGTTGCCGGCCAGCAGCGCGCCGGAAGTCATGCCGACACTCAACGCGTGTGGGAAGTTGAACGGAGCCAACACCGCCCAGACGCCGAATGGACGCAAGACCGAGCGATTGCGTTCTGCCGGGTCGAGTGCGTCGAGGCGCCGCACGAATCCATCGTTCGCTTCCACCTCGGCCGCGTAGGTATCGACGATGTCGGCCGCTTCCTCGACCTCGCCGATCGCCTCGATGCGATTCTTACCGGCTTCGAGGATGAGTAACCCCGCCAGACGGAACTTGTGTTCGCGGATGAGCGATGCAGCGCGGCGCATGATCGCGACTCGTTCTTGCCAAGGCCGTTGCGACCAGGCCGGAAATGCGGCTTTGGCAGCTGCTACCGCATCGTCGACGTCGACTTCCCTGGCGGCCGCGAAGCGGCCGATGACTATCTGGTTGTCGGCCGGCGAGCGAACCTCGAAGGTGTCCCCACCGGCGCGCTCTTGGCCACCGATAATCAGTGGGTAGGTCTGACCGAGGTTGCCGCGAAGTTCCTCGAGGGCCAAATCGAAGGCATTGTGCATCGACGCGACCTGCTCGGGAGTCGAGGTGTAGGTGATCTTTTCGGCGACGGCCACGGGTTTACCTCCTCAAATGCACTTGTGAGCTTGGACAGGCCGATGCGAGGCGGCCAGCAGTCCCGGAACTGTACCGCTACTCGTACTGCCCGCGGATCTCGACCAACTCGATGAGATTGTCGAACGGATCGCGGACGAAGAGGCGCGGGCGGTTGTGAATCGTTTCAGGGACTCGAACTTCGTAGCCGTGTTCGTGGAGTCGGGTCTTGTAGGCCTCGATATCGTCCACTTCCAGGCAAAGATGCTGCGCCGCCGAGTTCGGTCCGAGCTGCTCCTCCTTGAAGACGTGGACTTCGTCGCCGTCGTCGTTGGCGGCAAACCAGACTACGGTCATCGTGGCGAGTCCTTCGGGCTTCGCGATCTCGCGCATGCCGAGCACTTCGCCATAGAACGTGCGAGCGTCCTCGTCCCCGCCCGGCGGCATGGGCACGCTCGTGTGTTGCAATCGCTTGACCGAGGGCATGTTGGGCTCCTTTCGCCGCTGATGCTCGTTTCGCCTATTTCCGCATAGTCGCTCAGTCGTGTCGAGTCGCCAAGCCCTCGTGGCACTTGCCGGACAGGCGTGGCGGCAGGATGATGCCATCCGGACCGGCCAGGTGATGGGAGAGAGACACGGTGACGGTATCCGATGCAGGCTTCCCAAATCTTCATGTCAGCGGGCACCCGCTAGTACGCCACAAGATCCGCATCTTGGCGGATCGCCGCACGGATTCCAAACTCTTTCGGGAGCTCGTCAACGAGCTGACGTCCCTGATGGTCTATGAGGCCACGACCGATCTTCCCGTGCGCACGGTGCTGTTTCAAACCCCCTTGGAGAGCACGGAAGGCGTCGAAGTGGCGGCGCGGGTCGGGCTGGTACCGATTCTGCGCGCGGGGCTGGGCATGACCGACGCCGCGCTGGCGATCCTGCCCCAGGCAGAGGTCTGGCACCTTGGATTCCGCCGCGACGAAGAGACGCATCTGCCAGAGAGCTATTACAACCGGTTGCCCGAAATGTGCCCGAACGATCTGGTCATCGTCCTCGATCCGATGCTCGCCACGGGGGGCTCGGCCTCGGCGGCGATCGCGACGCTCAAACGGTGGGGAGCGCCAAAAACCACCTTCGTGGGGTTGATTGCCGCGCCGGAGGGGGTGCTACGTCTCTGGCGGGACCATCCGGACGTGCGGGTGCACGTCGCGGTGCTCGATCGCGAACTGGATGAGAACGCTTACATCCGGCCAGGATTGGGTGACGCTGGCGACCGCATGTTCGGAACCGAGCCGTCGGCGTGGGATGTGCCTATGGGGTAGTGGGTGATGGGTGGCAGGGTGACGGGAAGTCTCCCATAGACTCCGAAATCTGTCAGTCTGGGGCGCGCCGGACCATGCGGCGATGAGGGATGCCGCGCACGTCGTAGAGGGGTCCGACCGGGAGAAAACCGAGACGCCGGTAGAAGTCCTCCGCGGGGAGCTGCGCCGCAAGCGCCACCTCGCGGGCGCCCGCATTGTCCGCGGCGGTGAGGAGAAATCGCATAACTAGGCCGCCGGCTCCGCGGCCCCTGGCTTCGGGGATCGTGGCAACCCACGCCACCAGCGCCTGACCACCCGTGCCGAGCGGGAGGGTCAGCCGGCCGGTGGCGACAGACAGACGCTCGTCGCTGCCTGCCGTGGTTGGTGGAAAGGTTGCTAGGGCGATCAAGCTACGCGCGTCGTCCGAGTCGGAGACGCGAAGATCGGCGACCCGTTGCTCCTCAGCGAAGACCCGGCGCCTGATCTCGAGCGCGGCGAGTCGTTCGTCGGGAGTGACCGCGGGAATCACTTCGATCCATGGTGAAACGCCCTCGCGAGGCGGAAGGCGGAAGGCAGGAATATGGGTGCTCACTTGGCACCCTCCCGTGAGGCCATCACCGCCTGCCGATCGGCCTGGCGCTCGGTGAGACGGGCTCGTGCCTGTGCCAGCAAGTCTTGTGCCGCCGCGAGCTGGTCCAATACGCGATTCGGCGCGGTGCCACCCGGGACGTCCCGGGCGGCGATGCTCCCGGCCGCAGTGAGCGGCGGTTTCTCGGTGGCAAAGATCGAGTGCGCGGCGGCCCATTCCTCGTCCGTAAGGTCGACGAACGTCTTTCCCTGGGCGATGCAGTAGGCGACGAGCTTACCAGTGGCCTCATGGGCCTCGCGGAACGGGATACCGCGCCGTGCCAGTAGATCGGCGGCGTCAGTAGCGAGGGAAAAGTCGGCGATGGCGGCATCGGCCATGCGGTCCGATCGCCAGCCGGCGGTGCGGATCATCGGGGGCAGCACGTCAAGCGTAGCGAGCACGGTGTCGACTGAGTCGAACAGCGCCTCTTTGTCTTCCTGAAAGTCCTTGTTGTAGGTGAGGGGCAGTCCCTTGGCGATGGTAAGCATGGCCACTAGGTTGCCGTAGACGCGACCGGTCTTGCCTCGGGCCAGCTCGGCCACGTCCGGGTTCTTCTTCTGGGGCATGATCGAGCTTCCCGTGGAGAAGGCGTCGGCGAGCTCCAGAAAGCGGAACTCCGCGGAAGCCCAGAGGATGATCTCCTCCGCCAGCCGTGAGAGATGCATGGCGATCATGGAACAGGCGTACAGAACGTCGAGCACGAAGTCGCGGTCGGAGACGGCGTCGAGACTGTTGACGGAGATGGCACTGAAGCCGAGGTCGGCCCGGGTCGCCTCGCGGTCGATCGGGTAGGTCACCCCGGCCAGGGCTCCCGCTCCTAGCGGCATGACGTCGGTACGGCGGTATGCGTCTTCCAGGCGATCGAGGTCACGGTGCAACATGGTGACGTAGGCAAGCAGATGATGTGCCAGCAGCACCGGCTGGGCGCGTTGCATGTGGGTGTAGCCCGGCATGACAACGCCAGGGTTGGTGTCCGCCGTCTCAGTCAAGGCGTCGGCAAGGTCGAGCACGCCGCTCATGAGGGCGATGAGGGCCCCTTTGGTCCAGAGCCGCAGGTCGGTCGCGACCTGATCGTTGCGGGAACGAGCGGTATGGAGTTTGCCGGCGACCGCGCCGACGATCTCCCGCAGGCGCCGCTCGACGCCGGTGTGGACATCCTCGTCGGCGATTGTGAGCGTGAAATCGCCGGCTTCGACCTCGGAGAGGACCTGCCAGAGCCCGCGTTCGAGCGTCGCGGCGTCCTCGACGCCGACGATGCCTTGTCTACCAAGCATGCGGGCGTGGGCAATCGACCCGCGGATATCTTCACGTACCAGCCGCACGTCGAACGCGACCGAGGCGTTGAAGGCCTCGAGACGACGGTCGGGTGCCTGAGCGAACCGCCCGCCCCAGACCTTTGCTGTTCCAGCCTGCTCGGTCACTCTTGGCCCTCATGTTGGTCCATCTGCGAACTGGAGAAGAATCGAGACCTGCAGACTGTCTCCCTGTGGACGCTCCTCATCCCCAGCGCCATGCCCTTCGCAGGTACACGTCCCCTCGAGCGCGGACGAGGGGGCGAGGATAGCACCCGCGCGAAGGGACGCGGGAAACTGGATTGACCCGGTCCCGCTCTCGATGCTACGTTCGTGACCGACTCATCTCGTGGTCCCGCAACACGGTCGGAGGGATTTGTGCGGAGACGCGCGATTCACTTTGTACGCCCGATTTTTCTCTTGCAGCTGGCTTTGCTGGCGCAACTCTTTACCGCCGCGGTTCCCGCGATCGCCCAGGACGTAGCGGAGCGCGAAGCCGGGGTCGTGGTCGGCACGACCGGGCTGAATATCCGCGAGTGTCCGGACGTCTCCTGCGGCTCAGAGGGTCTGGCGCAACTAGAGGATCCGATCATCGTCACTGGTCCCGAGGAGGATGGCTATCTCCCGGTGGAGTGGGCGGGAAAGGCGGGCTGGGCCTGGTATCTCTACGTCGCTACACCATCCCGAGGCACGCCGTTCCTGGAACAAGGGACGCCGGGTTGTAACCGAGTCGCGTTCATCGTCAACATCGGCATCGGCGAGCCGCTGCAGACCCACCCGCTACTCTGGCTGAAAGCGGAGGGTGTTCCGGCCACGCTTTTCCCGATGGGCTGGTGGGCGCTGACTTTCCCGGATGACATGCGGACGATCGCGATGCTCGGATTCCCGATCGGCACCCATGGCGATGTTCGGCTCAATCTGACGGGATTTGCCGATGATGAAGTCGTCACTGATCTGAGGGACTCGGCAACCCACATCCGACAGGTGATCGGCGAGGATCCGGTGCCGTATTTCACCGCGTTCGCGGCGGATATGGATGAGCGGGTGCGCAGTCTGGTGGCGCGCGAGGGCTACCTTCCTATCGCTTGGGATGTGCCGGCCGATGACTGGGGGGAGGACATATCAGCCGACTACGTCTTCGACCGAGTCGTGCCGAACGTCGAGGATGGGTCGATCGTCGAGTTCCATCTCGACGGCCCCTCGTCCGAGCAAGCGACGGCGGTGGCCATCCCCCGGATCGTGGAGGCGCTCAGAGAGCGCGGGTACCAGTTCGTCACTATCCAGGACATAGCGCAACCATGCCCAGCCGGGGCTACGCCGGTACCCGCGACGCCCCTGAGTGGAGCCACGGCTGCAACGACTCCCGGGCCTGGCTGACCGGAACGCGCCAAAACCGAAGTGCAGTGGTCCCGACCGCGCGGGACCATATGGTATTATGAACACCTGTTCGATTTCCCCGTGCCGTTCCCGCGATACGCGAACCCCCGACTGGAGAGGGAACAGAGCCCGGTGACGCCGCCAGACGGCCTGACCTCGATTTCGTTCACCGATCGCGTCAATCGCCTTAACGCCGGACTCCTCCGGGACGGGATCCCTGTCTCGGACATGCGGCGCGCCCCGGCGCTCGAATTACAGTTCGCCGGGGCGGGTGAGTTGGGCCGCTCGCAGGGTGTCGCTCGCTCGTCGGGGATCGAGCCGATCGAGGGACCGATCGCCGCGGTACGCGTGCCACCGATCCCGCCGCGAGAGTCACGCTTGCGCTATTTCCTCGACGGGGCACAACGCACCTTCGCCGTCTGGCGCTGCGGTCTGGTACCGACCTCGGCGACGGTGGTCGCTGCCGCAATCCTGCAGCGCGATCCAGGTGAAGATGGCTCGGTGGTGCCTGGGACACTCCGGATGGAGCATTGCTGGCTCATCCCGCGAGACACGGGAGACTCTCGGGTCGAGGAGCTGCTGCGTCGCATCGACGGGGAAGGGATGCGGGTCGTCGATCCCCGCGGAGGTGGGCCGAACTCAACTCCCGACTTCCAACCTTCGACTTCCGACTCCGGGATCGACTACGGCCGTCTGCATGAGCTGGCGTACGTCGCCGCCCGCAACGTGCGGGAGGAGGTCGAGGCGCGCGTGCTGAGCGAGTGGGTGCAGCGCCCGGCGTGGGCTGCTAGCGGCGACTGGATCGTGGTCGATGGGCGATTGCGCTCTGCGGAGCCGCGCTCGATCGGTCTGGTCAAGCAATTCAGCGACGCGTATCTCTCGGGATCGGAAGCGGAGACGTTGCTCGGTTTGCCTCCGGGATACCGCACGACAGCATTTCTGCCAAGCAATGATCGGCGTCGAGGTGGGCCCGAGCCCGAGCAACGCACACTCTGGTACATCCGTCTCTGGGATGCGGCCGGAATGGATGCTCGCCACGCCTTGGTGCGCATCGAGGCGCCGCGTACCGTTTGTACCACTGAGGAGATCGACCTCATCTCTGGCTGGATTCTGGCGGAACGGACGCCTCGGGCAACGGGAGACACTCGCTGGGCGACGCTGCTCTATCCCGTGCATTTGCTGGAGCGGATTCTCAAGCGACGACTCGATGCGGATACCCGCGGTTGGCCGGGAGCCTGAGCGATGATGTCCGATGGTGGCCGTAGCACAGAGGCAGGGATGACGGTTTCGATCCAGATCTTCGAAGATCTGCTGCCGAATGGAACTGACCACGCCGATTCCGCAGGAGCACATGTGGGGGCTGGGCCGAGTCCGAGAGAAGAGTTTGCGCGTTTCATCGATGAGCGGACCGGACCCATCGGCAGAGTCGTAGGCAGCGAACGGGAACCAGCCGGATCCCACGTCTTTGCCATCTGGGTCTCCGACGACGCGATCACGCT
>Ga0126304_10001541_pt1 | contig 10882 bp, 8 predicted proteins | sample Plot25_FD_92538 | JGI IMG/M metagenome (GOLD analysis project Ga0126304, IMG submission 92538) | Serpentine soil microbial communities from UC McLaughlin Reserve, CA, USA - Plot25 | ecosystem: Environmental > Terrestrial > Soil > Grasslands | place: USA: UC McLaughlin Reserve, Lake County... | reverse complement strand
CGACATGAGCCAGAAGACGCAGGCCAAGGTGCTGCGTGTCCTGCAGGAGCAGGAGGTCGAACGGCTCGGATCGGCGCGGACGATCAAAGTAGACGTGCGCGTCATCGCCGCGACCAACAAGAACCTCGAGGAGGCGATCGAGCGCGGCGAGTTCCGCGAGGATCTCTACTTCCGGCTCAACGTGATCCCGATCGTCGTGCCGCCGCTGCGCGATCGTCGCGAGGACATTCCACGGCTGGTGCAGCACTTCGCAAAGCGCACGGCCGAGGAGCACAACCTCAAGCCGAAACGGTTCGAGCCGACGGCGATGGACGCGCTATCGCGCTACCGCTGGCGCGGCAACATTCGCGAGTTGCGCAACACCGTCGAGCGGCTGATGATCATGACGCCAGGCGATTCGGTCCGCGTCGAGGATCTGCCGGCCGACATTCGCAATGCGGACTCGTCTGGGGCGCGGACACCCAATCCCGTCGCGGGAACAGCCACTCCGGAAAGTGCTCTCACGAATACGATGCCGAAGACTGATGGCCAGCCGGCCGGCGCCGGCACGCTTCGCGAGTTCAAGGACGCCGCCGAGCGTGCGTATCTCGTCCAGAAACTGCGCGAGAACAACTGGAACATCTCGAAAACGGCGGAGATCATCGACACACCCCGCAGCAATCTCTATAAAAAGCTCGAACAGTACGGCATCAAGCAGGAAGTTGACGGCTAACGCGCGTACAATCGAAGAGTCGCAGTTGGCCAGACGACCGTGCGCTTTCGCACCCGGGTCTGCGGCGGGCCTGTCCCGCCGGAAGCCTGAAGGGCGGAGGCGGAAGGAAAGTCCGAACTCCGAAGGGCAGTGCGCCGGGTAACACCCGGGCAGGGTGACTTGACGGACAGTGGCACAGAAAATACACCGCTCACCGTCGCGTCTCGGGCGCGACGAAGCAAGGGTGAAAAGGTGCGGTAAGAGCGCACCGCGCCGGCGGTAACGTCGGTGGCAGGCAAAACCCCGCACGGAGCAAGGCCAAATAGGGTGGCGTGATCGGGCGGCCCGTCCGAGCCGCTTTCGCTTCGGCGAAGGCGAACGTCACCGGGTAGGTCGCTCGAGCCGGCGAGCAATCGCCGGCCTAGAGGAATGGTCGGCGGCTGTCGCTATGCGACAGCTTACAGAATTCGGCTTACCGGCCAACTGCGACACTTTCAGTACAATGCCTTCATGAGCCGGAGGGCAGCCCTCATCACCGCGGTGTTCCTGGGCGCAGTGGTGACCGTCGGCATTGCGCAGGGCGGCCGGCAGGGCAGAGGCGATCGTCCGCCTGACGCACCGCTCCCCAACATCCGCGAATACAAACCCACATCGACACTCGTCGTTCCTGAGCATCTCGTCCCGCGCGCCAAGTTTCCGGTCGTCGACTTTCACGGCCATCCGCCGCCTCTGACCTCTCCCGACGCGGTCGAACGTGTGGTCAGCGCTATGGATCCGTTGAACCTTCGGCTCATGGTCGTGACCGGCAATCCCGGACGCATTTCTCGTGAGCAGATGCGTCAGGACCTCGACGTGCTGGGCGCGTCAAAGCACAAGGACCGCTTTGCCGTCTTCGCCAACATCGATTTCCGCGACGTCGGGCCGGGCTTCGGAAAAATGGCGGCGGAACAACTCGAGGCTGACGTGAAGGCGGGCGCCGTCGGGCTCGGCGAGATCATGAAGGACTTCGGGCTGACCGCTCGCAAGGCAGACGGCAGCCGTCTGAAGCTCGACGATCCTGAACTCGATCCGATCTGGACCGCTGCCGCGCGTCTCAACATCGCGGTCATGCTGCACATCGGTGATCCGGCGCCGTTCTGGAATGCGTTCGACTACTCGAACGAGCGGTATCTCGAGATGGCGCTGTTTCCGAATCGGCGCTGTCCGGCCGATCGCTGCCCGCCGTTCGAAGAGCTGATGGCCGAGCGCGACCGTCTCTTCAAGAAGCATCCGAAGACGAAATTCGTCGCCGCGCACTTCGGCTGGCACGCCAACGACCTCGGTCGCCTCGCGAAGATGTTCGACCAGATGCCGAATCTCTACGCCGAGACTGGAGCGATTCTCTACGAGCTCGGCCGCCAGCCGCGATTCGCCCACGACTTTTTCGTGAAGTACCAGGATCGCGTCATGTTCGGGAAAGACTCGTTTGCACCAGAGGAATACCCGTATTTCTGGCGGACCTTCGAAACCGCGGACGAATACTTCGACTACTACCGCGACTATCACGCGTTCTGGAAACTCAATGGCCTGTCGCTTCCCGATCCGGTGCTGCGCAAGGTCTACTTCGAGAACGCACTCAAGCTGATCCCCGGGCTGCCGCGCGGGGCGTTTCCGAAGTAGCCTGCCGCTCGAGCATGATCCGATCCCTCGCCGCGCTCATCGGATGTACAGCGATTCTGCTCGTACGAGCCGACGCGCAGGTGCGTCCCGTCTACGACACCGGTGCGGCCGGTCTCGTGCAGTTGCTGCAGCGTCTGCAGACGACGGCCAGCGTGCTGCACACCGGCGCGCATCCCGACGATGAAGACTCGGCGTTTCTCGCCCGCGCGGCTCGCGGCGATCATGCGCGCGTCGCGTACCTATCGCTCAATCGCGGCGAGGGTGGGCAGAACATCATTGGCGACGAGTTGTTCGACGCGCTTGGCGTCATCCGCACCGAGGAGTTGCTGCAAGCTCGCCGGCTGGACGGCGGCGAGCAGTTCTTCACCCGTACATTCGACTTTGGCTTCTCGAAGCGCCGGGACGAAGCCGCCATGCGCTGGAATGAGCGCGAGGTCCTCGGCGACATGGTGCGGGTGATTCGCACGTTCCGGCCGCTGGTGATCTATTCGCGGTGGGGCGGAACATCGGCCGACGGACATGGTCATCATCAGCTTGCCGGGTATCTGACCCCGCTCGCATTCAAAGCTGCGGCTGACCCGAATGAATTCCCCGAACAGCTTGAGGAAGGCCTGCATCCGTGGCAGACGCGCAAGCTGTATAGCCGGCCGCTCGAGGAGGCACCGGCGACGATTCAGGTGCAGACCGGCACCTTCGATCCTGCACTTGGTCGAACGTATGCCGAGATCGCTTTCGAGGGACGCAGTCAGCACAAGTCGCAAAATCAGGGGACCATCGAAACGCTCGGACCGCTGGCATCAGGCCTGCGCGCACTCGAAGCAGTCGTCACGGTGCCGAACCCGGAGCAGTCGATCTTCGAGGGGCTCGACGTCAGCATCGCGGGACTCGCGAAGCTCTCCGGCCTTCCGGATGGCACGCTCCGAACGGAACTGGCCGCGATGGACGCGGCCGCGAAGACGGCGCTACGGGACTATCAACCGCTCGAGCCGTCTCGTATCACGACAGCGTTGGGCGAGGGTATCAAAGCCACGCGTGCCGCACGGCAGGCCCTCTCATCGATCGATATTCAGGCGCCCGCGCGCGCCGATGCAGACTTGTTGCTGGCGCTCAAAGAGCAGGATTTCACCGACGCCATTATTCGCGCCGCCGGTGTCGTCGTCGATCCACTTGCTGACACAGAGACTGTCGTCGCCAGCGGCCGTGTCGGTGTGAACGTTCGCGTGTTCCTCGCGCAGCCATCCCTGGCCTCGGTCGGGGCGATGACGGTCAAGGCGCCTGAAACCTGGACCGTCACACAAGCCGCCGATCGCGACGTGCAGGGTGGACGTGGGCGACGCGAGGTGCCAAATGGTTCGGCGCGATTCGAAGTGAACGTCCCGGCAAGGGCGCCGAACACGCAGCCATATTTCCTAGAACTGCCGCGTGTGGGCGACAGTTATCGCTGGCCTCCGGGATCAGCAAAAGGCGCTCCGTTCGCACCCTCGTTGTTGATTGGCGAGGTCGCGTTGAAAGTGGGCGACGTGAATGTAGTCGTGTCGCGGCCTGTTCAGTACCGCTTCGCGGACCCGATCCGCGGCGAGTTGCGTCGTCCCGTGAACGTCGTGCCCCGAGTGACGATTGGGCTCGATACCAATCTGCTCATCGTGCCGCTGGGCAACGCGCCGCGCACGCAGCGGGTGGTCGCGAGGGTGACGAGCGGATCACCGGCGCCAGTCAACGGAACGCTGCGACTGCGAATACCCGCCGGGTGGTCGGTGTCACCGCAGGAGGCGACGTTCACACTGCGGAGCGCGGACGAGCAGACCTCGGCAGCGTTCACCCTGACCGCACCTGCCAATCGACGTGCGGGTCGCTTCGACATCGATGCAGAGGCGCGGGTCGGGGACGCGATGTTTTCGCGAGACGTGCAGGTAATCTCGTATCCCCACATCCAAACCCATCGGCTCTATTGGCCCGCTCACGCGGCGGCGCAGGTGGTGGACCTGAAGGTTGCGCCAGTGAAGGTCGGTTATGTGATGGGCGGCGGTGATGAGGTCCCGGATGCGATTCGTCGGATGGGCGTCGATGTCAGCATGGTTGACGCGGACATGTTGGCGACTGGGGACCTTTCGCAGTTCGACACCATCGTCGTCGGGATACGCGCGTCAGAGACACGTCCCGACTTTGTCGCCAACAACGCCCGATTGCTGCAATACGTCGAGCGCGGCGGCACGCTCATCGTCCAGTATCAGCAGGGTGAGTATGTCGAGCGAAATATGGCGCCGTATGTCGTGTCGCAGAAGGGCAATCCCCGCGTCACCGACGAAACCGCTGCGGTGAAAATTCTCGCGCCCGGAAATCCGGTGTTCACTTTTCCCAACCGAATCACCGGCGACGACTTCAGCGGCTGGGTCCAGGAGCGCAATCTGTACGCATTTGCCGACTTTGACAAACGATATACGCCTCTGCTCGAATCGGCTGATGCAGGTGAGCCGCCACAGCGGGGTGGGGAGCTCTATGCCGAGGTCGGCAAAGGCCGTTACATTTACACCGCATACTCCTGGTTCCGGCAGCTGCCAGCGGGTGTCCCTGGCGCCTACCGCCAATTCGCCAATCTGATTAGTCTGTCGAAAGCTCCCCGCTGAACCGAGATCGAGTTAGATGGCTCAATACCTAGTGACCGGAGGCGCCGGTTTCATCGGATCGCATCTGTGTGAAGAATTGGCACGTCGCGGCGAGACGGTGCGCGTCGTGGACAGCCTGATCACTGGCAAGCGCGCCAACCTGGCGCATGTACCGGGTGTGGAATTCATCGAGGGCGATCTCGCTGACCTCGCCGTCGCCACGCGCGCCGTACGCGGCGTCGATTACGTGCTGCATCAGGCCGCGATTCCGTCGGTGCCGCGGTCGGTCGAAGATCCGATCACCTCGAACCGCGCCAATATCGACGCATCGCTCAACCTGCTGGTCGCCGCACGCGACGCTGGCGTGAAGCGTGTCGTGTATGCCGGCTCGTCATCAGCGTACGGCAACTCGGCGACGATGCCCAAGGTCGAGACGATGCCGACGTCGCCGTTGTCGCCATATGCGCTACAGAAGCTCGTGGCCGAGCAGTATGCCCAGATATTCACCAGGCTCTACGGCCTCGAGACGGTGACCATCCGCTACTTCAACGTGTTTGGCCCGCGGCAGGATCCGTCCTCGCCGTACTCCGGTGTGATCTCGCTCTTCATCAAGGCGCTCTCCGAGAATCAGCGGCCCAAGATTTACGGCGACGGCGAGCAGACGCGCGATTTCACATACGTCGCCAACGTCGTGGACGGCGTGCTGCGGGCGTGTCAGGCGAAAGACGCGTCAGGGGAAGTGATCAACGTCGCGACCAACGGGCGCGTGTCACTGAATCAGTTGTTCACGACACTCCGCAGTCTGATCGGTGCCAACGTCGAACCGATCTACGACAAACCCCGTGCGGGAGACGTGCGAGATTCGCAGGCTGATATCGGCAAAGCCGCCCGGCTGCTCGGATACAAGCCGCTCGTCACGTTCGAACAGGGTCTCAAGAACACCGTCGAGTGGTATCGCACCACGGTCGAACCCGCGAGCACTGCGCGACCGCTTTAACGACGTAGCCTTGGAACAATTTACGCGTCCGAGCCACACACGTGTAGCCCGGCGACAGGGTTCGTCCGGCTCAACCCGCTGAGCCGGAAGCGCTTGCACACCCGGGCACAGATGGTCTCGGCCTTGCGTAGCCATTCTCCTCAGGAGAGTGCAGAGACATGCGCATTATTGCCGTTCTGGCCGTTCTTGCTGCCGCCGGCTTTACCGCCTGTGGCGGTGATTCGATGACGTCGCCATCGGGAAGTGGCAGGTTGAGTCTGATGATCAAGGACAGTCCCTACAGCGACGCGAAGGCGCTGCTCGTCACGTTCTCGGAAGTGACCGCGCATCGGGATGGGGAAGGCGGATTCACGAAGTTGCCGTTTGGCGATACCACCGCAACGGCGAGGACGTGCGATCTGAAGAAGCTTGTCGATCGCCAGGACCTGCTCGGCGTGGGACCGTTGCCGCAAGGTCATTACACGATGGTGCGGCTCGTCGTCTCGAGCGCGACGCTGTATTTCGACAACGCCTCTCAGGGCCCCGCGTGTTCGAACGCCATTGCGCCGCCGGCCGGCCGCAGCGCGAACCTTGAAATCCCGTCCGGTGAAGTGAAGCTCAATCGCCCGTTCGACGTCGGCGAGGGTGGCACGTTGACGATGCTCATCGATTTCGATGGCGACAAGTCAGTGGTCGAGTCGGGCAACGGCCGCTTCCGCATGACGCCAGTGATTGGGGTGGTGAGCGTCCAATAGAACGGACGTCTCGTGCAGTAACGGTTAGTGCCTGGTTGGTGGTTAGTGGTTAGTGGTGGGTGGTTAGTAGTTGGTGGGAAAGCGAGCGTCGGGCGCCTCAGAAATCGCGGGAGGTCACAGGCTCCACGAGGAACGGAGGGCCGCCCGACGCTCTACACGAGTTATCGGCAGACGCGCGCGCGAGTGAATGCTTGCGCGCGCCAAAGCTGACCACGGCTTCACACAAAGTTCGTTCGGGGACCGATACTCGTGGGCCATCCGCACGCGACGGTTTCGTCTGCAGCATCATCCCGTTCTCAGCCAACGCGCCGCAGTCAGCATCGCGGTTCACGTAGAGCGTGCCGTACGGCAACGTGGCGACCATGTCGAGATTGAGCGGGCCGGTGAACGCGGCCCGCACGTCCTCGTCCAGCAGCAGGTATCGCGATTTCGGAGGAAGCGTCATCCGCTCCGGCTTTCTGACGACCGACAGCCCGATGCCCGCTGGCACCCCAATCAACTGCGGCGGGTACTGGGACGTGAGGAGCGTATTACACCAGCGCGATGCGTCGGGATGATAAACGACCGTCGCCTCGAGGGCGCCCTCCAGCTCGGAAACCGGACGACGATCCCAGACGAACCGGTCGCGCCAGGAGTCCTCGATCTCGATCAGCGAGGGTCGCGCGCTGACGACGCTGACGAGCACGATGCCCGTTGCCAGTGCCGGGCCGATCCGACCTGGCGCAGCAATGCAGAGCATCGTGCCGAAGAGGAGGAACGCGGATAGTACACGGTGCTCGGCAAAGTTCGTGAATTGATAGAGCAGGATCATCGCCGCCAGGGCCAGGGCGAGCGCCGATGCGGCGATGGCGAAGTGCGGACTCAGGTCTTGAGCCTGACGCCGTCTCCACATGGTGGCCACCGCTGCGGTGGTCGTCGCCAGCAAGAGTGCGCCGTACTGATAACGATGCAGCAGTTCGAGACGATTGAACTGATCGGGCATGCCGAGACGCTGCACGTTGCCAGTCACGTTCTCGACGAGCGCCTGGAGCCCGAGCGAGAGGCTTCCGGCGCGCAGAAAGAAGAACCCTTCTTCATACGGCGCGGTCATTCTGCTGTAGGCAAAGAGGATGACCGTACCGATCGCGATCGATGCGACGACGGTTGCGGCCACCACGCGTCGGGATGATGAGCGCGTTGTCGCGATGGCCCAGAGCGGAAACAGAACGAGCCAGGACGGTCGCACGAATGCGAGGACGGCGAGGACGACCCATCCAAATCCGATGATCCACCATCGGCGATCGGCGCCGAGCACCGCGGCGAAGCACCCGGCGATGGCAATCGCGCCAGCATGGTGCAGGCTTTCCTGCATGCCGCTGGACGCCCAGAACAGCATGTGCCAGAAGGTGAGGAGCATCGCGGCGCCCAGCAGCAGACGCACGATGCTTGCGCGAGTCAGCGATGCCCAGATCCATGCAGCGGAGCCGATGGCGAGCAGATTCAGGATGACCGCGGTGTGGCGATACCACCCGAAGAGTGCGCCGGCGGTGCCATAGAGCACCGCAAAGCCTGGCCCGTGCGGGCCGAAGGGCGTGAGCCCCGATGGATTGGTGACTTCGCCGAGCGTGTAGTAGCCGCCGTGGAATCCGGCCCGAGCGAAGGTCAGCGCCTGATGCCAGTAGGCGACCTCGTCGTTGATGACCGGGCGATACGCGGAGAGCGGGACGCCGAAGAAGACGTGCACCAGGGTTACCACCAGTAACGGCACGCCAGCCACGCAGAGGAGCACCGCCGCACTGCGACCGCCAACGGCTTTCACGACGCCGTACGCTACCACGACCCGTGTGCGCGGCCGTCGTACATGCAGCCCTGGTTCACAGTTCGTGACGGCCGCACAGATGCGCGTCGCGGGCGCGCGGGAGAACGACACACGCTGCAGCACTTTGCGGTGACAGCGTTGATGGCCGCCATCAGGCACTCGACTTGCCCTTGGATGCGGCGTCCCGGCGGGCTCGTAGTGCATATCTCTGGAAGCACCCAGTCTGATGTTCTGCCAGCACCTGCCGGGACGTTTCAGCGCAGGGGAACCATGTGGCAGGTCGCCGCGCAGCCGTTCACTTCACGTTCCCGTACGTTCCCGCGCGGCTGGCGTGCCGCGTCTGCCCGGTGCGGACTGGAGACAACTCATGACGCGCATTGTGATGGTGGTTCTGTTGATCCTCGGGCTTGGTATTGCGGCACCGGCAGGGCAGGAGGGTCCGCGCCGAACGACGCCTGCGGCGAAGGCCTCGACCTCCGGCCCGCTGGATTTGAATACGGCGACCGTTGCCCAGCTCGACTCCCTGCCCGGCATCGGCAAGTCCACGGCGAAATTGATCCTCGAATACCGCGACAAGAGCGGCGGCTTCAAAAAGGTCGAAGACCTCATGAACGTGCGGGGCATCGGCGAGAAGAGCTTCTTGAAGTTGAAGCCGCTCGTGATGGTGTCGTCCGCCAGGAGCGGCAGCGCCGAACAGTAGATTGTGTGCGGGCGGACCGCGCGCAGCTCCCGGCGCGCGGTCCGCGCGGGTTCACGCTCATCGATCTGGTGTTTTCGTGTGCGGCACTCTTCGTGATGTGCGCGGTTGCCATTCCGCAGACGCTTTCCACGATCGAACACGCACGCGGCTTCGCCGCTGCCAGGTATCTCGCGTCTCGCATGGCGCTGGCACGAGGCCAGGCCGTCAGCCGTTCGACGACCATCGCGCTGCGATTCGTGGCGAGTCCCAGTGGCGTCAGCATCGCCGTGTTTCAGGATGGAAATGGCAACGGCGTGCGGGCGCGCGATATCGATCTGCAGATTGATCGCTTGATTGATGCGCCAGTCATGTTGTCGCAGCTGTTCCCTGGCGTCGAATTCGGGCTCATGCCGCAGACACCCGGCAGTGACCCGATACAGCTTGGCGGCAGCAACCTCCTGTCATTCACGGCTCACGGAACGGCCTCGTCTGGGTCTCTTTACATCCGGGGCCGGGACGGCACGCAGTGGATGGTCCGTGTCCTCGGAGCGACCGGCCGTACGCGGGTATTGAGATATTCGCCCGCCTCAAGCGAGTGGGTCTATGGATCCTAAGGACTCAGAACGTCGGCGCGCAGTGCGCCGAACGCCACAACCCGACGAAGCGCTGTCGCGCGTGAGACTCCGCTTGGGTCGGGAGTTCACCGTTGTCGACATCTCGTCCTCGGGCGTTTTCCTCGAAGGTCTCACACGTCTTCTCCCCAACACCCACACCGACATCCACATCGTCACGCGACACGGCCGCGTGCTGGTCCGGGCTCGTGTGGTGCGTGCATTCGTGTGGCGGCTCGAACGCGACGTGGTGTGCTATCACACGGCGCTGGCGTTCGACAGCGCAGTCGATACCGCGCCTGCCCTGAGCGAGCCGAGCGAGTCGAACAGGCCTGGCCTGAACGAGCGCAGCGACTCGAACGGGTATTCGGTTCCCGTCGAAAACCCCGGGAATATCGAAGCCCCGGGCAATGGCTACCCGACTGCCGAAGGCCAAGACCGTGTCTGAGTTGAGAAACAGCGCCTATTTCCCATCGTTGGAGCCCGCACTCTCATGGCACTGACTTTGGTATTCGGCCGGCGGCGTTGTGTCGCGTTGGCAGTGGAGGCGGCGGTGAGTGAGATGACGATTGCACCGGGCTGTGTCGCAGATGAACCCGAACATGCGGCGTCGAGTGCGGATGCGCGTCTGCACGGCGTACGTGAGCTTCTTGTCGCACTCGGGCACGCGCTCGCGAATCGGTTCCCGGACGATAACCTCGAGGCCCAGTTCGAGCAGCAAGTTCGGCAGATGCTCGGCCTCAGATCGGTGCGGCTTCGCGAGGTGCGTGCGCGTTATCAGGCCAGGCTGGTGACTCCGACGCGAACGAATGACTCGATTGTTCTGGGTGTCCCGGGCTCAGATCCTCGAGTGCAGGCCGTCCTCGAGGCGTCGTGTGACCCTGGTCGCCGGTTCGAGGCGCACGATCTCGAGGCACTGACCGCAGTCGCGCAGATTGGCGGACTGGTCATGGAAATCGCGCGGTCCCGTGCACCGGCCAGGGCCCGCCAGACGGTCAGTGTGGCCCCGCTGATTGGATCACCGCGGGTGATGCCCTCGCTTCGCAAACGAGTCGACCGTGTGGCCGCTCCTAATTTACCCGTATCGGTAGAAGGCGGAGGGGGCCCTGG
>Ga0126304_10001540_pt1 | contig 10887 bp, 6 predicted proteins | sample Plot25_FD_92538 | JGI IMG/M metagenome (GOLD analysis project Ga0126304, IMG submission 92538) | Serpentine soil microbial communities from UC McLaughlin Reserve, CA, USA - Plot25 | ecosystem: Environmental > Terrestrial > Soil > Grasslands | place: USA: UC McLaughlin Reserve, Lake County... | reverse complement strand
GTGGGAGTACCTGGCGGCGCGCGAGAACCCGGACAGGCCCATACTGGCTTTCCTCTTGGCTGACTCTGCTGCCTGGCCGCCGCAAGACATGGACGGATTCGACCCACGTTCCCCCGGCGACGTCGACTCTCCCGAGCGAGTACGCATCTTCCGCGCGTCTCATGAGCGACCACATCGTGTCGTTCTTCTCGACGCCCGACCAGCTTGTCCTTGGTCGGCGCGGCGATTGCGACGGCCCGGCTGTCGCGCCAAGTAGAGATCAACCGAATCGGCCCGGGCAACCCGATCCAGGGCGGGACGACAGTTCCTGACACTAGCTATGCCGGCGGCATCATCCGTGATCCGCGACTCTGCGGCGGAGCGGGTGATCACCATCGACGTCTGCACAGAATGGTGGTCGACGCGGCTGTATCTGCTCGCGTTCCTGTTGGAGCGCTTCACTAGCGTGCGACGAGTCCTCATTGTCCAAAACGACGAATTGATAGGGCTTCTCTCGCTCGGCCAGATCATTCGGACCGTCGCAGCGATGCATGTCGAGCTCCGCCGGTTCGAGGCCAGCGTTCGCGCCCGCAAGCCGGAGCCTGACATTATTCGGGAGGCAGAGGCGCTGATTGACCGCTTCAAGGCAGCATTCACTCCTGCAGCGCTGGCCCGGGTAGCCCAGCGAGCACATCAACGGCAGCGTGCAGCGCCTGTCGTACCTGAGCTTCGTGCCAGTGGGGATTGGCGGACGTTTCGCCGTTGATCACCTGCGTCGACCGGAAGCCTACGGGGAGGTGCCAGTGGCCGACTCAAAGATTCCGCTCGGCTTGGTTGGTGCACAAACGAGGCCGAGGATCGGTCAGCTGTCCCGCTCGACCATATAGAACGGAAGTTCGATGAGAAATCGTTTGTCCCGGGTTTCGGGCACGTCGCTGAAGGCCTGGACCGCCTCCGCGCAGGCCTCCTCGGCGAGCCGTTGCGCTCGCGCTCGCACGATGTCGACGCAGCCGGACTCGATAAGACGATCTCGAACCCAACGAACGTCTGATTCTGCCCGCTCCCCTCGAGTCTTGCCGAGGAAAAACTCCATCCGCTGTCGCTCGTCGGGCGAGCAGGAGCGCATGTACTCGATGAGAACCAGTGTCCGTTTGCCTTCCCAGAGATCACCCGCGATCTCCTTGCCGTAACGGGAGAACCGACCCGTGAGGTTGAGCAGATCGTCCTGAATTTGAAAGGCGGCTCCCAGGTAGCAGCCATACCGATCAAAGCGGGTGAACGCTTCGCGCTGACCCTCGGCAATCAGTGCTCCCACACGACATGGATGAATGCAGGTGTACCAGGACGACTTCTTCATGCACATGCGGTAGTAGTCGTCATCGACGAGATCACAGGCGTTGTTGCGGATCCAACCCACCTCGATGGCCTGGCCCTCGAGTGTTTGGCGCATCATCTCGAACGAGTCCTGGAGCACTGCCCAGGCTAGGCTCGGACCAAGGATCCAGCGATTCGCCATCAGCTGCTGCAGAGCCAAGAGGTTCGTCGCGTTCCCGACGTTGACCGCCACGCCGAGTCCGTACTCGGCCGGTAGCGTCGCTGCTCCCCGGCGAAGCTCACTTCCATCCTGAACATCGTCCATGATCAAAAACGCGTTGTGGGCCAGCTCGATGGCGACCGCAGAATTCAGCGCCTTTGCGACGTCACCGCCGAGCGCTGCGCACGTTGCGAGGCAGAGCGCCGCCCGCAGCCCCTTGCTGGAACGGCTCGGATAGGAGCGAATGAGTTCGTAGAGACCGGGCGGAGTTCCGGTCGGTATCCCCGTGAGGAGCCGCGTTAGCGTGAGATCACGGTACTCGGCGAGCAGCGACTCGACAGCTGAGTCGCCCTTTGGGCTGTTCCGCGTCAACGGCAATGAGTCGGGTCCGTCACAAGTCAGCCGGGGGTGGACTCTCCGCGGGTTGCTCCGGCACACCCAAATCGGGAATTTCCCCTCCGCCGTCTGGCCCTGGGGAGGTTTCGTCGCCTGAAGGCGGCGGAGGAGTCGTAAAGCCGAACGCGGCGAATCTAGCGGCAGCATCTGGAGTGTTTTCCACCAGATTCATCGTCGTGTCCACGACGTCGTGCGCATCACTCGCCACGCGCGAGACGAGTGATTGCACCTCGTCGGTCTTGAATTCGGTGAACATGTCGCCCATGATCGCGATCAGGTCGTGTACGTCCTTGCGGACCCGATCGGACAGCTCCTTGAACTCGCCCCTGTCCACCCGCTTGGTGGTGGCGAACTTCTGCTGCATGTCGCTCGCCGAGGCCGAGCTGTCGGTAACTTCCTTCTGGAGGATGGAAGCCGCCTGCTTGATTACGCTCGAGACGTCGCGGGCAATTTGCTGGCGCTCGGGCGGAACGTCCCGCAGTCTGTCCTCGTTGGGCATCGTGCCTCCTGTGTGACCGCGAGCGTGGGTCGATCCGGTCGGATGATACCAACGATTACACGCCATTGAGGCAGTTATCCACAATGCGGAGATCTGCAACAAAAGTCGTTTGGCAATGGAACCGGCCAAGGCCGAGAAGCGGACCCACGACTATGTCCGGAACCGCACAACGACCTTGTTCACTGCCTTGGAGATCGCGACCGGAACTGTGCAAACCGCGTCTTCGGCGAAGAGCTGCTGGCGTTTCTCCCTCACGTCGACCACCGCTACCCCGACCAGGATCTGCATCTGATCATGGACAAACTACGGACCCATAAGCAAGTCATAGCTTGGCTGGCAGCCACTCCGCGCATCCATGTGCACGTCACCCCCACATCGGCGGTCATGGCTGAATCATGTTGAAGTCTGGTTGGTGGATCAGCGAACGCCCAGCCATCCACCGCGGCAGCTCGACTCACCCGAGAGCTGATGATCAAGATTCGGACCTTCGTCAATGGCTGGAAAGACCGCCGTCAACCTTTGTCTGGACCAAGACTGCAGACGAGGTCCTCAAGAAAGGCAACCGTCAAAGAACTTCAGTTGCGGTCCATTAGAACAACCAGAAAGTGGCCCACTTTCAAAGAGCGGGTCTTATGACAGGTAACAGCAGTACCTTCGCCCTCGTAACGACCCGGCTGTCGTGCAGCCGGCAACGACAATCGCAGCTCGATGGCAGCTGTACAAACGGATATTGAAGCCGCCTAAGTTCGGTGAAAGAATTCCGTCATGGTGGACAGCGACGGATTTGTAGTTGGCGAGGAGCGAGCGTTTATCGAGATGGTCGAGGCCGCCGACCCCGATGAGCTTGCCGAGCTGCTGAGCCGGCCCACGCGAAGGGAGGAGGAGATTCTCGTCACGTACTTCGGCGAGGACCGCTACCACCGTATGCACGAGCGTGCCCTTCGGCGCAATCTGCGCCGCACGGCCCAGGAGCCGATCGGCAATGTCGTCGTCCTGCACGGAATTATGGGCGGCGCTCTCACCGGTACGGACCGGCGCGGCCGCAACTCCCTGCTCTGGGTCCAGGCCGGCCGCCTCCTAGGCATGGGCGGTGGCCTTTCCGCGCTCGAGCTCGACGCCGACGGTCTCCGCGAGCTGCGCGAGGGGATGACCGTGACCGCCTCCGGCATGCTTAAGCGTCACTACGGCGAGTTGCTCCTTGAGCTGTCCGAGTACTGGCGGGTACGTGCCTTCTGGTTCGATTGGCGCAAGGATCTGCGTCTGAATGGACGTGCGCTGGCTACCGCGATCACCGGCTGGTTTCCGGCAGACGAGCCGGTGCACCTTGTCGCCCACTCGATGGGCGGTCTCGTCGCGCGAACCTTTATCGCTGACAATCCGCGCCTGTGGGCCTCGATGCAGGATTCGAAGAAACCGGGCACCCGCGGTGGCCGGCTCATCATGCTGGGGACGCCTAACCACGGCTCCTTCGACATTCCTCGGGTAATGGCGGGTAACGAGCGCATCGTGAAGCTCCTCGCCCGGGCGAACCTTCTCCTGTCAGCCAGCCGGCTGCGCGATGTTTTCAACACTTTCGTCGGGACCTACCAGATGCTGCCCTCACCGTTGGCTGAGCCGTCGGTGGAACCGCTTTACTCGGCGCAGAGCTACGCGCCGGTGCAAGTGTCACAGCGCCATCTCGACACCGCTCATGAGCACCACAAACGACTGCGCGCAGTTGTTGACCCCGGGCGGATGGTGTACGTGGCGGGCAGCGGGACGGCCACGTATGTGGAACTAACTGATCCGACCAAGCCGCTCGACGACGGCAAATATCGGCTCAGCCTGCTCGGCGACGGTCGGGTGCCACACGTCCTCGGCATGCTCCGCGGCGACGCCGGTGAAGTGCCTACCTACTACGCGCCGACATCGCACGGCGGGCTCACCCGTCACCGTGACGTCCTCGACGCCCTCACCGACCTCCTCGCTACGGGAAGAACTAACAAGCTAGCGCCCGAACCTACCGCCGTCCGGGGCGAGGAATCGCAAGCCGACCTGCGTAAACAGAAGCGCGAGGAGGAGGAGCAGGCCGAGGGAGAACTAGTCGCTTTGGTCCGCCAACTTGGGACCCGCGCCCAGTCTCGTGGGAGCCTCTCGGGTCCGACAGCTCCGCTTGCAGCACCGGAAGCCGACGTCAAACCATCAGTAACTGAGCGGGAGCGACAGATAGAGGAACTCATCGTCGAAGGCTGGTTGAGCGGCGATGACATCACCGGCACAGCCGCGTCTCCCGCCGTACCGCGGCACGATGCACCCGCGATTCAGATCGCCCTCCGGCGCGGCAACATTGGCGAGGCGCATGAACATGCGAGGCAGGACAGCAACCTGGAGGTTGACGCCATTGCGGTCGGGCACTACCTCGGGGTCAAGCCGCAGGCCGCCGAGGCAGCCCTGGACGAGGCCATCAGCCCGCACTTTCCTGAGGGCGCCCGCTCGGGACCCGCCGAGGAGGGGTTATTGACGCAACTGACTCTGCGAGGCACGATCAGCGGCGCGCTCGGTCAGCCCTTCTTCCTTCCGGACCCGCGCGATCCGTCGCGCCTCCTGGCGATCGCTGGGATGGACATCCCCGGCCGGTTCGGCGTCGGGGAGCTCACGGTCGTAGCGCGCGAGCTGTGCTGGGCGGTCGGACGTCTCGGCCGCCGTCACCTCGCGACCGTGCTTATCGGAGCGGGCAACGGCAACCTACCGCCGACCCGAACTATTGAGGCGTGGATCCGCGGCCTCGCGCAGGCGCTCTCCGGCCAGTCAGACGAGGCACGCATCCAGCGCATCACCTTCGTCGAGAATGACCCGCGACGGCTGGAAGAAATCGACACCGCGCTTGTGCTCATGCGCGACCGCATGGCGACCGAGCACAGACTGCAGATGGAGTACACCGGCGCCGGGGACGACCTGAAGCTGGAGTGGCGCCGGCTGGCCCAGGAGAGCGATGTCGCCGCCGCCGAAAGACGCTGGGGAGGAGGGGAAGGCGCTGCGGGGAGCCGCGATCCCAGGCCCGCACGAGTCACCATCACCCGCGACGGCGACAGCTTCCGCTTCGGTGCCATTACCGACGTCGCCGCCATCCCCGAGCGCGAGATCCCTCTCGACCCCGCGCTCGTCTACGAGGCCAACGATCAGCTGGCCGCCGAGCCGGACACAGCCCGCCTTCGCCGCGACGGCATCTACCTCGGAAAGCTCCTGTTTCCCGAGGACCTCGAAGATACGTTGCGCGGCAGCCCTCTCGTGCTGATGCTCGACAGCACGACAGCGCGGGTGCACTGGGAGCTCGTTGCAGGACCCCCAGCACTGGCCCCCGGCGCCGATCAACCGCCTGATTCGGTCGATACCCACCTAGGCATCGCTGCCTGTGTGACACGGCAGTTGCGCACAACCTTCGCGCCACCGCCCGAGCCTCCACCTCCGCCCGAGCGCCGTCTGCGCGTACTTGTCGTGGCCGATCCAGCTGAGGACGCACATCTGCCGGGCGCCGAGGAGGAGGGCATCCTCGTGGCTGACCTCTTCGACCGTTACAACACACATGACCAGCCCAATCGTGTCGAGGTCATACGGCTATTCGGCCCGCGGGAGGCAACCAGGACAGCGGTCCTACGAACCCTGATGACCGCACGCTTCCACGTACTGCACTTCGCCGGACACTGCTTCTACAACAAGGACTATCCACCTGGCTCCGGCTGGATTTTCACCGATGGCGCCGTGCTATCAGCCCGCGAGCTGCGCCGGATTGACCGCGTGCCGGAGTTCGTCTTCTCCAACGCCTGCGAGTCCGGCGTGACTCCCGACCGCAGCGGCAAACGCTCCGCCGACCTTGCCCCGAGCTTCGCCGAGTCGTTCTTTGCCCGCGGGGTCGGCAACTTCGTCTGCACGGCATGGCCGGTGGACGACGACGGCGCACGTCTCTTCGCCACTACGCTCTACGAGCGTCTGCTCGGACTCGACGGCGCCGCGGGCCAGCCCGCCCCCATGTACGAGGCGATGCAGTCGGCCCGCCGCAAGGTCGCCGCCGCGAAGGGCGGCGGCGCCCGATCCTGGGGGGCGTACCAGCATTATGGCGACCCCCTCTATCGGCTCGTCGCCTCTGCTCAGAGCAGGTAAACGACATGCAAGCAGCGTCCGGGAATCGTTCTGGCGCCGGTACGGGATTGGGCAAAACGCTGGTTACGGTGCTCGGCATAGCGTGCACCGACAAAGCGCAAATGTCGATCACCTTGTCAGTCGAATATGGAACGCCCCGTCAGACTCAGTAAGTTGCGGCGTCGAACTTGTAGCGGTGAGGGGTTGATAGGTCGGCGGTCTCGTCGCCGCCGGTGGTCTGCAAGCTTTCCAACCAACAGCAAATAAGGAACACCACGTTAGTCCGGGCCTGACACTGCTCGAGGGCTGCTAATGACCAGCTCGCGCTCGCTAGCAACAGCGGACGTATCCGGAGCGGCTTTCGGCTGGCAGAGCGCCAGCTCAACCAGGCTGCGAACGCCATAAATGGCCGCGTGCTTCCCCGGGCAATGCGACGAATTGGCCCAATGGGGTCTGAGCATCGGCGAAGCCCACCGGTTACAAGCACGAACCTGCAGTTCCGTCACTAGCACGTGACTCAATCCCGATTCTTCCTGTGGAATTGTTGCTATGGATAGGAGCACGGGAAAGGCGCCCTTGACTCGGACCTCGGCCGCGCCGTAAACTGGCGAGTCCCGGATTTGAGCAAAGGGGCATAAAGTGCTCGCAAAGCCAATCTATTGCTACATCGACGACGGGCAGACGGTGTTATGAGCGGGCGGTCGCTGCACATCGGGCTCAACCGGGTGGATCCCGCCCATTACAACGGGTGGGACGGCGCGCTCAACGCCTGCGAGTTCGACGCGAACGACATGGAGACTTTGGCTAAGAGTCGAGGTTTCGAGACGAGCAAGTTGCTCAACGACGAGGCGACTGCCGATGCGATCCTCGCGGCGATCGAGGATGCGGCGGGTCGGCTTGAACCCGGCGACATCTTTTTCGTCAGCTACTCGGGTCACGGCGGCCAAGTGCCCGACAAGAACGCCGAGGAGGAGCTTGACCGCTCGGACGAGACCTGGGTGGCGTTCAATCGGCAGATTGTCGACGACGAACTGTACGCGCGATGGGAAAAGTTCCAGTCCGGCGTGCGGATCATAGTTCTGTCCGACAGCTGTCACAGCGGCTCGGTGCTGAGGAAAATCGATGCCGACGTGCCGGACCCCGTTGCCACCCGCGCTGCCGCGGCCAAGGAGTCGCCCCGCTACCGCGCGATGCCGCGGGACGTGATGATCGCCACTTACCGAGCACACGACGACTTATACGACGGCATCCAGTCGTCCGGGGCCACAGCTCCAAAGGCCCAGATCGGCGCCACAGTGCTCCTCATCGCCGGGTGCCAGGACGATCAGCTCTCGCTCGACGGCTTCAGCAACGGGCTCTTCACCGAGAACCTCCGTGCCGTATGGGACGACGGCGCGTGGCGAGGGGGCTATCCGGCGTTTCACGAAGCCATCCGCACTCGAATGCCGTCGAGTCAGCAGCCGAACTACATGCGGGTCGGCGGGGCCAACGACGAGTTTGAGCAGCAGGACCCGTTCACGATCAGCTGAGCGGGAAGGGAGCGGCTCCTGGCCAAGAAGGCCATTCGTGATTTCATCATGTGGCTGCCGAGTAACCGGCAGCGTGCTCTGCGGCCGCACTGTATGGAACCAGCCGCGCGCTCTTGCACTAACCATGCTTGGTGGAAGCATTGGCGGCCTGAAGTGAGCAAGACCAGGGCTGACGTCCACGACCTCAGCGACGGATCTGACAACTGATTGCATCTTCGCTAAGGGTCAGGAGAACTTCGCCCGGCCAGCAGGAGCCAGCAGTCGCGCAATTATCGGCGAAGGGTGGACCGGGGCGGGGCTCCGTCGACTCGTGTACAGAGGAATCGCTTAGGACCAGTGCAGTACGAGTGCTGATGAGCCACTGGTAGTTCTCGTGAGGAACTACCTGGCGGTATCGGCTAAGAGCGACGTAATCTGGGACGTCGAGTTGTGGGCGTCCGGGGCTATTGTGAGTGTCCGCTAAACAAAATTCGTTCGCGATGAATCCTTCTGTATGAGTTTGTTGTGCTTCAGGAGGACTCGGCGGTACTGTGTCTTGATACACCGACGTGGCCACGCAAGCAGCCGGGGGCGGGACTGGCTGGCTGCGATAGGCCTCATGCACAAACATCGAGCAGTCATTTCCGTCCCGTTTGACTATGTTATTCGATGTCAGAGGCCCGCGAAGGTTAGCAGGTGCGATGCAGCCCACCGGGGTGGATGACACATATAGGTGACGATGTGACGGCTAGGCAAAAGGGCTTGGTCGTAGCCGTGAGTCCAGAGATTGCGCAGGTCTACCAGATCCTTTGATGCCCGGGATTCCAGTGAACGGAGCTAAGCATGTCCCAGTTTGACAGTGAAAGCGCCCAGGAAGGTGACCAAGTCGATCGCGTGGAGGATGTCCAACCCGCGAAGGACGTTTTCACCGGTGATGTCCGGAGCCCTGGCATCGCGGACCAGCTACGGTCCTCAGACCTGGTTGGGGACCTTACCCTGGCTCAGGGGTTGCGTTACACACCCGCAGGACTGAGGGTGCTCAGGACCAGCTATGTCTTCAGAGTCAACGAGCTGGTCCGCGGGAGCACAGCCGGTGAGTATGTCACCATCAACGACACGGGGGGCGTATATCCAGACGGCTCGAGCGTCTCGACCGAAAATTCGTTCAGGTTGAACCCGGGCGAGCGCTACATGGTTTTCGCCGACCGTGTCGGAGAGGACCTGTGGCTTCGGCAGGTTCTGCAGATCCACGGCGACGGTGATGTGGTAGCCGACGCCTCCGGCCGTGTTCTGGTGGAAAGTCGTGAGGGTCTTCCCATCGCGCAGGCCACGCCGACCTACGAGCCGCTTCGCTACGTGCGGACGGCGGCGAGGCCCGTCGAGCCGATGGAGGGCCCTCCCGACGAGGTATCTGTGCCGCTGCCTGCGCGGTCGGAAGCGGCCGCCGTCGCGCGACAGGGGGCGCTGAGCCTGCAGGCGGTCGTGCAGTACCTCCGGGCTCGGAACCGGGAGCCTTCGCCCCCCGAGGGTGTTCAGCCCCCGGTGGACGAAGAGGACGATCCCCATGCGGCGGCACCGTCGGCACGACAGCCACCAGCGAATATTGAGGCGTCGAGTCAGGAGTCGACGCGTGGCGTTGCGAGCGAGGGCCCTGCCAGAGCGGTTCTCTTGGGTAGTCACGTCACCGCTTTCCAGAGCCACTTTCACTTCATGCCCGATGACGACAACTGGGCGTGGACCAGCCACTGCCGCGGAAGTTGGAACGTCCTCGTCAACAACAGCCTGGGCCTGTTCGCGTACAAGATCACCACATCCGACGGCCAGCCCATTCGCAACCGGCTGCCGATGGCCGACAATAACCAAAACAATGTCGGGGTCTTGTCGAATACCCAGATGACCGACGGGGGGTACGACACTTGGGACGTGCTGTCGGCCAATGGAGTTTGCTACACCTGGGTCGACAGCAACAACCGAGTTCGCGAGACCGACATCCTCATCAATCCGGCAATTGCCGCAAATGAGGCACAGTTCCGCAAGTCACTGACTCACGAGTTCGGGCATGCCTTGACGCTTAACCATGAGACTGCGCGGATGGCCCTGTTATATCCGGGTACGTTCCGGCAACCTCCGAACTATTCCTCCCTTTGGTACTCCAGGCGGGATGACCATCAGGGCGTGCGCAGCATGCTGCAGTGGGTGAACGCCAACATCAGTGCTGGGACCTGGGATGTCGCCCAATTCACAGACATGGCGACCTGGTCCCAGGCGCACGATAACCCGGGTACTGCCGGGAACCTCGTGATGACCCGTATCTCCACCCAGACGCTCAGCCGTGGCGACACAGCAACCCTCGACTTCGTTCACGTGGAGAACCGGGGAAATGTCGCTGCCCAAAACGTCCGGCTGAAATTCTACCTTTCAACGAACGACGTGATCTCCGCCAACGACCACGAGATAGCCTCCTTCACCTGGAGCACATTCACGAGCTGGTGGAGCGGTTCGCTGAACGTGCAAATACCAAACACGGTTCCAACCGGCCAGTACTTCCTCGGCTGGATTATCACCACCGACACCACAGAACGGTCGACGGCCAACAACACGGCAGTCCTGATGCGGGACCATAACGCGGCGTTCGAGAAGGTCCGCATCACCGTCAACTGAACGGGCTGAAAGATTTCCGTCCGTTCCAATCGCGGGGCGTGACGAGGCGTGTCACCTCCGGCTGAGTTTCGCCGCCGTGGCGCCGATGTGGCAAGCGGCGATGTTGATTGCCTGTCGGGGGAGCGATGCGGCGCGCCGCCAACCTCGCTCAGGGGGGCGGCCGGCGAAGCCCCAAGGCGGGCTGGCGGCGGTCG
>Ga0126304_10001539_pt1 | contig 10887 bp, 9 predicted proteins | sample Plot25_FD_92538 | JGI IMG/M metagenome (GOLD analysis project Ga0126304, IMG submission 92538) | Serpentine soil microbial communities from UC McLaughlin Reserve, CA, USA - Plot25 | ecosystem: Environmental > Terrestrial > Soil > Grasslands | place: USA: UC McLaughlin Reserve, Lake County... | reverse complement strand
CTCGTTCCTGCGCGAGGACGCCCTCTTCGAGGTCCTCGGCCGGGCGCTGCGCCGGCACGGCGTCGCCCTGCTTCCCAAAGACCTCGGGCTCGCGGACGAGGAGTTCGCCGCGGCCGTCGCCCACGCCCCTTCTACACGGCCTGACCGGTACACGATCCTCGAGCGCCTCGACCTGGGCGAGGACGAGATCCGCGACCGGGTCGGCCGCTACGTCGATGCCGTCGATCGCTGAACTCCGCGCCGAGACGCAGCCGGACTGGCTGCTCGCCCGCCCCGGGGCCGAGCACTGGGCCGGGCGGCTCTACATGCGGAGGTTCTCGCCGTATCTGACCCGGCTCGTCCTGCCAACGCGGCTGACCGCGAACGGCGTCACCGCGCTGATGATCCCGGCCGGGCTGCTGGGCGCCCTCTCGTTCACCTTCGCCGGGATTTGGCCGGCGGTACTCGGAGTGCTCCTCGTCCAGCTGCAGCTCCTCCTCGACTGCTCCGACGGCGAGGTCGCGCGCTGGCGGACGCAGTTCTCGCCGGTCGGCGTCTACCTCGACCAGCTCGCGCACTACTCGACGGAGGCCGCCATCCCGGCTGCGATCGGCGTGCGCGCAGACGGCGGCTGGGGCTCGATCGGAGGCTGGACGGCGCTCGGCCTCCTCGCGTCGGTGCTCATCCTCTTCCTCAAATCGGAGACGCACCTCGTCCAATACGCGCTCGGGCGGTCCGACCGGCCCGCGCCTTCACCCTCCCCCGACACGGCGCCCGCCGCTCCGCGGCTCCTGCCGGCGATCCGCCCCTTCCAGGCCGTCGAGGCGTCGCTCCTCGCCTTCGCCGCGGCGGTCGTCGACTCACTGGCGGACGGCCTCGCCGGAAGCCGGATTCCCGTCGTCGCCCTCGCCGTCGCCGCGGGGGTCGCCGTCGTCGGGCACCTGGCCGCGATCCTCGCCTCCGGCCGACTCAAGTGAATGGACGCGCCTGCCGAGCGACTAACCTGGACGCGATGAGAACGCAGCAAGGAAGGGTGCTGTGAACGCGATCGCCCGGCCGCGTGCCGGCGAAGACTTCACCGGCGAGTACAACGTCTACGAGCCGCACAAGGTCGGCCTGCCGCCCCTTGGGCCTACTTCCGCGCGCTTTGGGCGCGAAAGCAGTTCCTTTTCGAGCTCGCGCGGACGAACCTACGGGCACAGCACTACAACACGACCTTCGGGCAACTGTGGCTGATCCTCAATCCGCTGATGATGGCGGGCGTCTACTTCACCCTTGTCTACATCATCCGCGACGGCGGACGAGGGCCGGTGTTCCTCGCCCACCTCATGTTGAGCCTCTTCGCCTTTCGTCTGGTGAGCACGGCGATCTCACGGGGGGCCCAGTCGATCGTGGGCGGAGGGAAGCTGCTCCTGAACACGGCCTTTCCAAGGCTTTTGCTCCCGCTCGAGGCGGTGCTCGAGTCGTTCATGCGCTTCCTGCCGACCGTCGCCGTGTACGCAGTCGTGCACGCTATCCTCGGCCTACCCATTGGGCCCGACGTCCTCTGGATCGTCCCGATCATCGCGCTCATGACGATCTTCGGCGCCGGGGCGGCGATGTTCGCGGCTACTGCGCAGGTGTACTTCCGCGATCTGGCGAGCTTCCTCCGGTACTTCACACGGATCTGGCTCTATACCTCGCCGATTCTCTTCTACGCCGAAGACGTTCCGGCCAAGCTGCAGACGATTCTCTATGTCAACCCCATGTATCCGATGCTCGGGTCGCTGAACGACGCCGTCATCGAGGGGCGCACCCCACCCTTCCCCCTCGTCGCGGCGAGCCTTGCCTGGGCCCTCGGAGCCATCATGGTCGGCGCCGTCTTCTTCATGTCCCGGGAGCGAGAGTTTGCGATCCGCCTCTGACAACCGGGCAGCGACGGTCGAGGGTGGCGGGCTTCCCGACGCGACCGGGTGCGCGATCAAGGTCGAGAACCTGTCGGTCACTTATCGGACGACGGTTGAGAAGAAGCCGACCCTGAAGAAGACGCTCATCCGTCTCGGCCGCCGGGAGCGGATCATCCGGGAAATCAACGCCGTCCGCGACGTGTCCTTCGAGGTTCCCCGCGGCGCGGCACTCGGCGTCGTCGGCGTCAACGGCGCGGGGAAGTCCACGCTCTTGCGCACTATGGCCGGCATCTTGCCACCAACCGACGGCCGCATAGAGGTCTTCGGCCGCGTGAGTACGCTGCTCTCTCTCGGAGTCGGCTTCAAGAGCGAGCTCACCGGTCAGGAAAACGTCGTCCTCGGCGGTCTCGCGGCCGGCCTTTCCCGCGAGCAGATGGCGGCAAAGTACGAGGAGATCGTGGATTTCGCCGAGCTCGGCGACTTCATGGACATGCCGATGCGCACCTACTCCTCGGGCATGTACGGTCGCCTCGCGTTCTCGGTTGCGACCAGCATGGATCCGGACATTCTCCTGATCGACGAGGCCCTTTCGACAGGCGACGCTCGCTTCAAGGAGAAGTCGTTCGCAAAGATGCGCGAGCTCTGCGGCGAGACGAGGACGATCGTCCTCGTCAGCCACGGACTCCGCTCGATCCGCGAGCTCTGCGACGAGGCCATCTGGATGAACGAAGGCCGCATCGCCATGCGCGACGACGCCGACGCCGTCATCGACGCGTACAAGGAGTACCTCCAGGTAGGCGAGAGCGAGGTCACCAACGAGGACGTTTGAGCGAGTCGACACCGCCCGACTATCATGGCCCGGGTGACGGCGATCGCCGAGACTGCCAAGGGCGGCCTTCGGCCCGTCGTACGGAGATTCAGGATCGCGACCCGCCGCGCGCGGATCCTGCCGGGCTTCATCATCATCGGGGCCCAGCGCGCCGGCACGACGAGCCTCTTCTACTACCTGCGCCGCCACCCCGATGTGCGCCGGCCGTCGAGTGGAGACAGGTCGGTCTATTGGCCGAAAGAGCTGCATTTCTTCGACGAGCGCTACGACCGCGGCCTCGACTGGTACCGGACGTTCTTTCCGCTCGCGATCGAACGGCGCATCGCTCACATGCGCGGACGGGGCCTCGTCGCCGGCGAGGCAACGCCGTACTACCTCTTTCATCCACTCGTGCCAGAACGCGTCGCGGCTTCGCTTCCCGACGTTCGCCTGATCGCTCTCCTCCGCGACCCGATCGAGCGCGCGTACTCGCACTATCAGCTCATGTTCCGAACCGGCCGGGAGAAGCTGTCGTTCGAAGACGCCGTCGCCGCGGAGGAGAAACGGCTCGCCCGCGAGGATGTGATCGGAGGCGAGGGGGTGAGGACAAAGCGCGGCGCCTTGACTCATCAGCAACATCGTCACCGCGCGTACATCACCCGTGGCCTGTATGCCGACCAGCTCGAGCGCTGGTACGCGCACTTTTCCCGCGAGCAGCTGATGGTGATCCGAGCCGAGGACTTCCTCAGCCGGCCGTCGGAGATCTACTCGGACGTGCTGCGGTTCCTCGGCGTGCGCGAGTGGCAGCCGGCTGACTTCGTCGCACGGAACAGAGGGTCGTACGCGCCGATCGAACCCGAGCTGAGGGCGCAGCTCGAGGAGCGCTTCGCCGAGCCGAACGCCCGCCTCAGCGCCCTGCTCGGCTGGGAGCGGACGTGGGACCGGCCAGCCGCCCATGACGGTTCACTTCATTCACGTCGGTAAGTGCGGCGGCACGGCGCTGCGCTTCGCAGTCAAGCAGGCGCAGGAAGAGACGGGCCCGATCGAATCTCCGTGGGGGCCGGTCTCGGCGCAGCCCGGTCACAAGGTCACACTCGCGGACATCCCGGACGGGGACAAGGCCGTCCTCGCGTTTCGCGACCCGGTGAGCCGCTTCATCTCGGGGTTCTACAGCCGGTTACGGAAGGGCCAGCCGCGGCACTTCCGCGAATGGAGCGACGACGAACGCAAGTCGTTCGGCTGGTTCCAGACTCCGGAAGAGCTCGCCGATGCCCTCGGCGACGGCTGGAGGCAGCGGAGGCGCGCCGAGTTCGCCATGCGGTCGATACGGCAGCTGCGCCGCCCCATGACGCGGTGGGCCGGAGAGCCGGCGTTCTTTCGGGAGAACCTGGACAAGGTGCTCTACGTCGCGAGACAGGAGACGCTCGACGAGGACTGGGAGCGGCTGAAGGAGCTGCTCGACATCCCGCGCAATGTGCTGCTGCCCCAGGACGACCGAGGCGCACATCGGACGACCTATCCGCGCGACACGGCGATGAGCGAGCGCGGACGTGAGGCCATCGCCCGGTGGTATGCCGAGGACTACGAGCTGCTCGGGATCGCCGAAGGCCTCCGCGAGGGACGTTTCGGCCCCAGCGCCGTACGCTAGGCCGACCGAATGCGCTCGCGGACGATGGCGCGTTCCTCCGCGGGCAGGACGACAGGGAGCAACACGAGGTAGGCGACGAGCCCGGCCAGTGCCGTCGCGCCCAGCGACAGCCACCACGCGTGATCGGCCATGAGGGCGTGCGCCCCGAACGCGGCGAGGAGGGCGGCGCCTCCAGGAAGGGCGAGCCCGAGGTAGGAGCGCTCGTAGGGCTGAATTCCGACCCTGCGGCGCACTTGGAGGAGACGGACGCCGTTGAGGCCGGCGATGCTCACCGCCGATGCGGCCGCGGTGCCTTCGAGCCCGAAGGCGGCCGTAAGCCCTGCGGCGAGAGCCACGAGGACTGCGACACCGACCGCGTTATCAACAAGGTCGACCCCGGTGAAGCCCGTCATGATCAGGATGAAGCCGACGCTCCCCGTCGCGACGTTGAACGCCTGGCCGACGAGGAGGATCCTGAGCGCCTCTTCGCCCACCTCGAAGCGCGGGGAGAAAGCGCGCAGGACATCCCCCGCAGCCACGAACAGGACGATGAGAAGCGGAAGCGTGGCCGCGAGAGCCCAGCGGGTGCTCCGCTTGAACAGCTCGTCGAGCCGGTCCCGCTCTCCCCGCGCGTGGAGGTCGGCGGCGAACGGGGAGAAGACGAGGCTCACGGAGGTGAGGAAGAGGAGCAGGACCTGCGAGATCCGCGCGGCGGCGGAATACGCGTCGAGCTCGGTCCCGCTCTCGAAGGCCGCGAGCACCCAGAGGTCCGCCCAGAACATCGCCTGGGCCAGGAGCGCGGCCGGGGCGCGGGGGAGCCCGTAGCGCACTGCTGCCTTGACCTCCTCGCGGCTCGCCAGCCGGTCGGCGTAGCCCGCCGCCACGCGACGCCAGAGCACGCGCGCGGCGAGGGCCGCCAGGAGCCAGGAGGCGTCCCACGCACCTACCGCCGCATCGGTTGCGCCTTCCGCGGCGATCGCGGCCGCGGTGACGGCAATCCAGACGAGGGGCTGACCGATCCAGAACACGTAGAGCGTCTGGCTCATCTGCCCGAGCCCACGAGTCGCGCCGAGGTACACGTTGGTGACGGCGATGAGCGGAACGCTGGCCGCGGCGAGGGCGATCACGCGGGAGTAGTCGCCGTAGATGGGAGCCGTGGCGGCGAGGCCTGCGCCGACCAGCACGCTGACGACGAGCGCGATACCGGCGCAGCGATCGACCAGGCTGCGGAGGTTGCCGACGTCGAGAGTTCCACGCCCGATGGCCACGAGTCTCACCGCTGCCATATCCATCCCGAAACGGCTGCCGGCAGAGGCGACAAAGGCGACCTGCACCGCGACCGTGACGAGGCCGAATCCGCCCGGCGGAAGAGTGTGTCCGAGGAGGATCTGGACGCCGAGCGCGGCGAGAACGCCGGCGACCAGGCCGACGACGTTCAGGGCCGTCCCGGTCAGGAGCGTCCGCTCTTCGCTCACACCCTCGCCCGGTTCGCGGGGCGAGCGCCTATTCCAGGTAGCCAAGGCCGCGCAGGCGCTCTTCCACCTGGCGCTCCTCTTCCGCGGAGTACGCGCCTACCGACTCCGTCACGGGCGCGCGGCTCCACTCCGCGTCCGGCTCGAGGCCGATTGCGCGCGCGATCTGCTCGGCGAAGTCCGCGAGCGAGATCTCCGCGCCTTCCTCGTTCGCCGCGATCCCCTCTCCGGCGAAGACGTAGATGCCCTCGGGGCGGTGGTCTCCGGAGAGCCAGTCGGCGGGCGCGACCATGTGCCGGGCGCGCGCCAGGCTGTACAGAGGGGCCGGCTGGAGGAGAAGGTCGGGCGCCTGGTCGAGATATGGCCCGGAGAGGACCTCCTCCTTGCGCGCCACGTGGGCGATCGGGTGCGCACCGGTCTCCGGGTCTTCGAACGCGAGCAGGCTGGCCGCGACCTCGTCCCGCGCACGCTCGTAGTCGGCCCGCTCGACCGTCCCGTTCGGCTCGCGGCCAACGAGGTTGACCGAGACGCCTTCCCCGGTCGAGACGACGCTGGTGTAGGCCCTCGTCTTCCCCCAGTCGAGCGGCGGCGTCGGCACGGCCACACGCCCGTGCAGGCCGAGCTTGTCGTAGAGCACGCGCGCCACCGCCCTCACGCGGCCCCATGACAGCAGGTTCACGACCTTCGACCCGGCGCCGAAGCGGAGGAAGCCCTCGTGCTCGAGGATCTTGTTCATCGACAGGGAACGGGTGACCGGTTGGTGTCCGTGGTCGGACATGAGGATGACGAGATCGTCGTCGTCCACCCGTTCGAGGAGCGACGCGAGCTCTCTGTCGAGAAGTCTGTAGAGGTCGCGCACACGCTCGGCGACCGGAGTCGCAGACGCCTGCGCGTACGAGGGGTGGCCGGGATGGATGTATTCGAGCAGGCAGTGCTGGGCACGGTCCGGCGACACGAAGACAAGACAGGCGGCGTCCCACGGCTGCTCGTCCAGGAGCGTCCGCATGGCGTTCCCTCTCCGCCGGGTGAGGTCCTCGAGCTCCTTCACGAGCTCGACCGGCTTGTTTCGGAACGTCGTCCAGGAGCCGCCGTTGATCGGCCAGTCGAGCCGCGGGCCGGCGTCCTCAGGATGGCTGTAGGTCGCTCCCGGCGGAATGGGGCCACCGGCGATCATCACGCCGCAAATCTCAGGCGCAGGGAAGGTGAGGGGAACGTTGACCACGACGGATGTTTTCCCGGCGCTCGTGAAGCGCTCGGGCCAGGTCGGGGCGAGGATCGAGCGCGACGAGACCGGCAGCCTGCGACTAGCCCCCGGCCTGTACTCGAGGATGTCGAAGACGCCGTGGCCCCCGGGATCGCGCCCGGTGAGGAAAGTCGGCCAGGCCGCCCAGGAATGAGATGGCATGCAGGACCGCGAGACGCCCCGCCGCCCGCGCTCCACGAGCCCTTGCAGCGCGGGGAGGTCGCCGGCTGCGATGAGCGGGTCGAGGACGTCCCAGTCCGCGCCGTCCCAGCCGATGACCAGAGCTCTGTTCGCCATGCGCGCGGAAGGATACCGACGGCCTCCCCGATGCTTTCGGGTTCCCTATCCGACTGGAGAGGGGGCCGGCTCGTGCTCCGCGAACCACTCGACGGTCTTCCGCATGCCCTCGGCAAGCGTGTGCGAGGGCGCAAAGCCGAGGAGCTCCACGGCGCGATCCGGCCTGGCAAACGTCCTCTCGACCTCGCCGCGCCGGCGCTCTTCGTAGCGGATCGGGAGGCCCGTCGCGCCCGTCAGCTCGAGGACGAGCTCCGCCAGCGCGCCGATCGAGGTCTCCTGACCCGAGGCGAGATGGACGACTTCGTCGGTCAAAGGGGCGTAGACGGCAGCGCAGATCCCATCGCAGAGGTCCTCGACGTAGAGGAAATCGCGGGTCGCGGCGCCGTCGCCGTACACGACGAGCGGCTCCTTCGCGAGCGCGAGGCGGATGAAGTTCGTGATGACGCCCTTCTTGTGGGCTGAGATCGGCCCGTAGACGTTGGCAAAACGGAGCGCGACGACGGGAAGGTCGAAGGAGCCCGCGAAGGCGTGGCAGTAGGCCTCGCCACAGAGCTTGCTCGCCCCGTAAGGCGAGATCGGCCACGGCAGGGTGCCCTCGTCCACCGGCGGCTGAGCGTTGCCCATGATCGCCCCGCCCGTCGAGGCGAAGACGACCTTTCCGACGCCCGCGGTAGCTGCCGCACGAAGCACGACGAGGGTTCCCCGCACGTTGACGTCGAAGTTCGGGACCGGATCCTGGACCGACTCGACGACCGAGCCGAAGGCGGCAAGGTGAACGACGGTGTCCACGCCCTCGACGGCCCGGGCCATGGCGTCCTCCTCCCGTACGTCCGACTCGACGAGCTCGACGTCGAGGCCGTCGAGATACGTGGCGCTACCGCGCGAGAAGTCGTCGAGAGCGCGGACCTCGACGCCGCGGCTGAGCAGCTTGGGGACGAGGTTCGCCCCGATGAAGCCGCACGCGCCGGTGACGAGGGCTCGAGCCGGAATCTCTACGGGGTGAGCCGGTCTGCGCCGACGAGAGGCTCATGCGCCGCCTGCGCCTGCTCGAGATCCTTGCGCCAGTACGAGCGGCACGGGATCTTCTCGGAGTCGCACCGGTGCGAGTAGCGCTCCGCGATCTCGGTCACCTCGCTCATGAGCCCGTCCTCCAGTGTGATCGGAACGAGTCCGAGATCGAGCAGCTGCCGGTTCTCCACGAAGAGGTCGTTCTCGGCCGCCTCGTTGCGCGGATTGTCGACGAAGTCGATCTCCGCGCCGGTCAGGCGCGAGACGAGCTCGGCCAGGTCGATCAGCCTGTGAGTCTCGGTCATCTGGTTGAAGATGCGCACCCGCTCGCCGCTCGCGGGAGGGTTCTCGACGGCCAGCTGGATGCAGCGCACGCTGTCCTGAATGTGGATGAACGCTCGCGTCTGGCGGCCGGTTCCGTGGACGGTCAGCGGGTAGCCGATCGCGGCCTGCATGAGGAACCGGTTCAGCACGGTGCCGTAGTCGCCGTCGTAGTCGAACCGGTTGATGAGCCGCTCGTCGTGCCGGGTGTCCTCGGTCTGCGTCCCCCAGACGATTCCCTGGTGGAGGTCGGTGACGGAGACCTCGTCGTTCTTGTTGTAGTAGGCGAAGAGAAGCTGGTCCAGCGTCTTCGTCATGTGGTAAACGCTGCCCGGATTGGCCGGGAAGAGGATCTCCTGCTCGATGTCCTCCCCGTCTGCACCCTCGATCTTCACGCCGAGGTATCCCTCGGGGATCTTCAGTCCCGGAGCAGGGCCGTACCCGTATACGCCCATCGTCCCGAGGTGGACGACGTTGCTCGAAATCCCCGCTTCGACGATCGCGGCCAGAAGGTTGTGCGTCGCGTTGACGTTGTTGTCGACCGTGTAGCGCTTGTGCCAGGAGCTCTTCATGGAGTACGGCGCCGCGCGCTGCTCCGCGAAGTGGATGACGGCGTCCGGACGCCACTCGCGGAGGAGGCCCAGCAGCTGGTGGTAGTCCTGAGCGACGTTCAGCCGCTCGAAGCCGATCTCGCGGCCCGTCAGCTCGCGCCACGCATTCAGCCTCACACCGAGCGGGGCGATCGGGGTCAGCGAGGACGCCTCGAGCTCCGTGTCGGCGTTGCGCCGCGCGAAGTTGTCGACGATCAGGACCTCATGGTCCCGCTGCGACAGATGCAGCGACGTCGGCCAACCGCAGAAGCCATCACCACCCAGGATCAGAACGCGCACACGAACCTCTCTTCGTTTTCGGACACATCAAGAAACGCCGCGCTCGCGCGGAGCGCCCGATGGTAGCAAAACTCGCCGCAAGCCCGCATTCGAGCAGGGTTCCCGCGCGGAGAGCACCTGTGTTTCAGTTCGTTCGCTATTGTGACACCCCTCGCCGTCAGGTTCGAAACATCTCGGGCGATGCCCGCGTGCATCGAATAGGAAAACGGGCGAGTGTTTTAGAGCCGACCTGTGGCTCGAGGATGAGGGAGAAGCGTGGGGCGCGCGAGTCTCGGCACGTCTAGATCGGCGAGGAAGCCCGCGCTGCGTGCCAGGGCCTCCGGAGCGCTGATGAGGGACCTCATCCGGCTGGTCCCGCCGCTCCGGGGGCATCTGACCAAGATCGGCGAGGTCTGGAAGCGCCTGAGAATGTGCGCCCACCCGCGCCTCTACAGCGCCCAGTTCAGCCCCGCTCAACGGGAGGCGCTGGGCGGCGAGTTCGACGTCGAGCGGGCGGTGTCCCACTACCTGGCACACGGGGCTGACGAGGGCAAGCGGCTCTGCGCCCTCTTCAACCCGGACTGGTATCTCGAGCAGCTGGACCTCGCCGGGATCAGGATCGGAGCAGAGGCCGTGCCGTTCCTCCACTGGCTGTCGGTGGGATGGGACGAGCGGATCGTGCCTACCCCTTTGTTTCACCAGGGCTTCTACGAGGAGCGCTACCCCGGCGCGACCCAAACCTACGCCTGGAGCTTCATCCACTACCTGATGAAGGGGTGCTACCAGGGGGACCGGCTCGCCAGCCCCAGCGGCCGCCACCATGCCGGCGGCGAGGATCCACAGGCCAGCGAAATCCAGGCCCCGCTGCTGCTCCGCGAGATGCTCTACCGGGCCGACGACTACGACCTGAGCCGGACCAGCTGGGCCGAGGAAGGCGCGCGAGTTGCGCGCACGAAGTACGACGCGCTGCATTCGGCGCATATGACCGCACTCGTCGCCAAGGCCGGCGAGATCGAGCCGATGATCCTCCAGCCGCACTGGGACTACCCGGTCGTCGGCGCTCCGCCGTACCGTGGGCGACGGCTTTTTCTGGACCGGCAGGCCGAGGAACTGCGCCGGGCGATCGGCCGCGTGCATGCCGACACCGTGGTCCTTGTGCCCGGTGATGCCGCAAACCGGGTCGCGGCGGCCTCGGAGCTGGTCCTCGCCCACATGGAGCTCGACACAGGGCTCGTCGTCGCAACGGACACCGGGGGAACCGCGGGGGAAATCGGGGTTCCGGAGAACGACTATCTAGACCTGCTTCCCTTCCTGAACGGCATGGAGCCTGACTTCCGCGTCGATCTGCTCCTCGACCTGGTGCGCGGGCTCACCGCG
>Ga0126304_10001537_pt1 | contig 10891 bp, 4 predicted proteins | sample Plot25_FD_92538 | JGI IMG/M metagenome (GOLD analysis project Ga0126304, IMG submission 92538) | Serpentine soil microbial communities from UC McLaughlin Reserve, CA, USA - Plot25 | ecosystem: Environmental > Terrestrial > Soil > Grasslands | place: USA: UC McLaughlin Reserve, Lake County... | reverse complement strand
TGACGGCGAAGGCGCTGGCGGATGGGGAGGAGCTCGGGGGGCTGGAAGTGACCCGTCCCTCGCTCGAGGACGTCTACCTGGAGCTGACGAAATGACCGGTCTCGCCCTCGTCGGCCACCAGTTCCGCTACGACCAGAAGGCCTTCTGGCGCAACCCGGCCTCGGTCTTCTTCACGGTGATGTTCCCCGTGGTCCTCTTCCTCATCCTCGCCGTCGTCTTCAGCGGAGAAGACGTCGACGTGCGCGGTGGGATCGACGCAACGACCTACTACGTGCCGGCGATCATGTCGCTGGCGATCATCTCGGCGACGATGCAAACGCTGGCGATGACGCTGGTGATCGCCCGCGAAGACGGCCGCCTCAAGCGCGGTCGCGGCACCCCGATGCCGCCCTGGGTCTTCATCGCCGGCCGGGTGGGAAATTCGATTGTCGTCGCCTTGATGATGCTGGTCTTGCTGGCCGCGATCGGCGCTCTCTTCGGCGCCGATGTCCCCTGGGACCGGCTGCCGGCGATCCTCCTCACGCTTGTCATCGGTGCCGCCTCCTTCTGTTGCCTCGGCATTGCCCTCACGGCGCTGATCCCATCCCAGGACGCCGCCGCCGCGATCGTCAACGCCCTGCTGCTGCCGCTCTACTTCCTCTCCGGCGTCTTCATCCCCGAAGACCAATTACCCGACGGCGTCATCGCCTTCGCCGACCTTTTCCCGGTTCGCCACTTCTTCGACGCCTTCTTTGACGCCTACGTCCCCGCCGGCGGCCCCGCCGTCTCCTGGGACAACCTTGCAATCGTCGCCCTCTGGGGCGCCGTCGCCCTCGTCCTCGCGATCAGGTACTTCCGCTGGACGCCGAAGTCGGCCTAGCCCTTGCCGGAGAGCTAGATGTTCTCCATGCTTCGTCGACGTTAAGAAATCGAAACATATCTTTTTGTAGTAATCGGTATTGACATATTGGTGGTAGGTTCAGAAGCTGCTGCGGCAACAGCAGCTGCCGCAAGGGTCGCTGCCGAACTCGGTAGGAGACTTAATGGGCGGCAGTGGGTTGGCTCGGGATGCTGGGCGTGGATTGAGGTCGGCTCGGATCGGTTTGGTCCGCGTCATTGCTCTGAGTGTTTTGCTGGCGTCGATCGCGGCCGCCTACGCTGTCGCCGACGAAGGCGAGCCTTCGGTGCCAGAGGGGACGATGGCTCCGGTCGTCGGTGGCCCTCCGCACGGCCCTGATAGCGCGGCGGTGATGGACGCCTTCCGGCTCGCCGAGCAGGAAGAAGGGAAACGTGAAGAGGAGCTGGCGAGCCCCGTCGCGGTGAAAGAGCGGGAAGACTCCCAGCGCGCCTACGCCGGCCTCGATCCCGCCCAGGCCGAAGAGCTCCTCACCGCTGAGTTCCCCGACTTTCTCGCCTCCCTCAGCTCCGATCCGGCCCGAATCCTCAGCGACAGCCGCCTCGAGCGCAGTCTTGGTGAGGGCGACGCCGTCGTCACCGCCGAAGGGAAAACGCAGCTGCTCGAAGGCACCTACCCGGTCGTGACCCCTAACGACGAAGGCGAGCTCGAAAAAGTCAATGTCTCCCTGGAAGAGACGGCCGAGGGCTACGAGGCGGAAAACCCGCTGGTCGAGGTCACGATCGCCGCCTCCGCCGAAGAGGGAGTTGTCCTCGGCGGGGAGGGGAGCGCCGATGATCTGCCGCCCCTCACCGTCACCCAGGCCGGCGCCGAGGAGAGTGCCGGGCGGGCCCTTGGCGACAAGAACGTCTTCTTCGGGGAAGTGGAACCCGGCAGCGACACCGACCTGCTCGTCTCCCCGACTGCCTACGGCGTCGAGCTCGCCAACCTGCTCCGCACGGTCGACAGCCCCGAGACCCTGCGCTTCCACGTCGACCTCCCCGGGGGCGCACAGCTGCGGACCTCCCCGGACGGGGGCGCCGAAGTGGTCGCCGCCGACGAGGTCCTCTACAGGGTGGACCGGCCCGTCTCCTTCGATGCCCAGGGCTCTACGGTGCCGACGACGCTTGGGGTCGAAAACGACAACCTCGTGATCCAGGTGCCGCACCGGGAAGCGGAAGTGGCTTATCCGATCCTGGTGGATCCCGAACTGGAAATGAACTGGAGCTACGGCAACATCCCGGGGATCGCCCCCAACGGCCCCTGGTACGCGTACGAGTCTTGGGCCAACAACGGGATGTACGTCGGCACCTCCGACGGTTTCTGGTCCGGTCAGCCCGGCTTGTACTTCACCGCGCAGAGCGGTGGCCTTGCGGGCGGCGCTTGGGACCAGCTCGCCTACTTCCCCCCGAACGAACAGAGCTACATCGCGAAAGCGTTCATCAACATCTTCCACCGCGGCGACAGCTGCTCGCCTCTGGTGCAGGACCCCTACGACTACACCGGCATGTACGCCTGGAACAACGGTGGGACGGCGGAAACTCCCCACTGGAACGGCTATCGGAACAACGATGGCTACCAGTTCGGGGCATCGAACATCAACGCGTGGGGGAACGAGTTCGTCATTGGCTTCGGCAACGCCAGCACGAAGTCCAACGCCTGCTGGCGACGTGTCAGGGTCGGGGGGACCCAGATCTGGCTCGAAGACTGGCAGTACCCGTACCTGTCCTCGGTCGGGGCGACGCCGGAAGGCTGGACCAAGAAGGACGCGACGAATCGCACCTTCAACGTCACCGCCACCGATGCCGGCCTCGGCGTCAGGAGCGTCCGCATGTTCGGTGTCGGCACGCAGAACTGGTGGTGGAACCAGGGGAGCTGCACGGGCACCTGGGAAAGCCCCTGCGGAACCTCGAGATCCGGACAGATCACCTTCACGACGAACGGCTTCCCCTACGAAGGGCGCTACAACGGCGAAGGCAAAGAACGCAAGTTCACGGTCCAGGTCGAAGATCCGACCCAGAAGACATGGCAGCTGGAACGGACTCTCTGGCTTGACGGCGTCGCCCCGACCGTCAACCTGAAAGGGCAGCTCGCGACGCAGACCGACCAGCTCGGCACCACCGAGAAAGCTCAGGAAACGACTGCCAAAGACGACGAACTGAGCTTGCCGACCTACAAGCTCCAAGTCGAAGCCACCGACGGCGCCGACCGCTCCGGCGTACAGGAAATCAAGGTCTACCTCGACAAAGACCCGAGCAAAGAACCGGGTGCGACGCCGACCGCGACGAAATCTGCCGGTACCTGCCCGACCGCCGGCTGCGCCCAGGCGCTGACGATGGAATACACCCTGCAACTTCCCGGGCTGGAAGCCGGCAAGCACTCGCTCTGGATCGTCGCCGTCGACAAGGTCGGCAACACCACGCCGCTCAGCCGCAACATCGAATTCGAATACATTCCCGCCACCGGGATGAAGGAAGAGTACGTTCTCCAGCACTTCCGCCTACCGGACGGCAACGACTACTCCGGCGAAGCCGAATACCATGGGCCCGAGATCGCCGTGAACCTGATGAACGGCAACGTCGTCTTCCACGAACGCGACGTCGCCGTCGATGCCGACCGCAGCGAAGTCGACCTCGAACGCGTCTATAACTCCCAGCAGCCGGTACAGAAGGACACTCAGTGGGGCCGCGGGTTCAGCATCGCCCAGACGCCGGAACTGGAACCGCAGGCTGGCCCAACGCCGCAGAAGGCAACGATGACGCAGACGGGGAAGATCACTAGCGCGGTGACGATTCCGCAGTACCTCTCGCAATCGACCTTCAGCTCCAAGCTCCGTGCGCTGATCACCAAGACCGTGGGCGGGTACGAAGTGGCGCCGACCACCTCGGAGGAAGTTTCGGTTTTCAACAACACCGGCCGGGTCGAGGAAGTGGTGCTGGGCGATGACGCGCCGGTCGAATTCGAACCAGAAGAATCTCCGATCTATGCCACCAGCGTCGGAGCGTCGGGCAGTGGCATCGGCCAGCTGAAAGATCCGACCGACGCGGTTATCGCCAGCAATGGGAACGTCTGGGTCGTCGATCAGGGCAACCATCGCGTTGTCGTCTTCAACGAAGCCGGCGATTTCGTCCGCGAAATGGGCGGCTTCGGCACGACCGGCGGCAAATTGAATAAACCCTCAGCGATAGTGATCGACTCCGTCGGCACGGTCGACGTCACGGACACCGGCAACAACCGCGTTGCCCAGTACTACGGCAACGGCGCCTTCATCCAGGTGATCGGCGCGAACGTCAACAAAACGAAAGTAGAAGCGGGCGCTCCGGCGGCGGAAAGAAACCGTTGCACGGCTGCCTCTGGCGATGTCTGCCAGGCAGGGACGGCCGGTTCAGGCGACGGGCAGATGGCAGAACCGATTGGGATCACCACCAACCTCGGCCAGAGCTTCTACGTTGTCGAGCGGGCAAATAATCGGGTTGAGAAGTTCAGCACCCAAGGAGAATTCCTTGCCAAATTCGGCGGACTAGGGAGTGGGGACGGGCAGCTAAAAGAACCCACGGCGATTAGCTACAACGGTTCCCTGATCTGGGTCGCCGACACCGGCAACAACAGGATCGAGGCATGGACCACCTCCTTTGCTTACTCGAGGAGGTACGGCAAAGAAGGTAGCGGGCAGGTTGAGTTCAAAAAACCCGTCGCGATCGAGGCGGACGCGGAAGGCAACGTCTACGTTGGCGATACCGGCAATAAGCGCGTACAGCAGATCACGCGGGGCGGTGACTTCATCACCCGGTTCGGCTCCGGCGAGTTCGAATTCGGCAACCCATCGGGTCTGACCCTCGATTCCCGCGGCAGCCTCTGGCTCACTGACACGGCCGACGACCAGGTGCAGCAGTGGTTGACCGGCTCCTTCCTCTACACCCGCTCGCGGATCGGGTCCCATGGCACCGGCAACGGCCAGTTCATCCATCCTGGCGACCTCGCCCTCGACGGCAAAGGCAACGTTTGGGCCCTCGACACGGGCAACAACCGCCTCGAGAAGTTCAACGAAAAAGGCGAATTCGTCCAGGCGGTCGGCGCCAAAGGTGGGGCGGCGGGGCAGCTGAACGCTCCCTCAGCCCTGGCGATCGACCCCGGCGGCAACCTCTGGGTGGCCGACACCGCCAACAACCGCATCGAGGAGTTCAACGAAAAAGGCGAATTCGTCCTCACCTTCGGCCGTGACGTGAACAAAACCAAGGTCGAAGTGGCGGCGAGCGAAGCCGAAAGAAACCTCTGCACGGCGGCCTCCGGGAACGTCTGCCAGGCGGGCCTCATCGGCAGCACCAACGGGCAGCTGAAAAACCCGCAGGGGATTGCAGCGACCTCGGGAGGAAACCTCTGGGTCAGCGACACCGGCAATAACCGGCTGAAAAAGTTCGGTCCGACCGGCAGCCTGCTCAACCTCCTCTCCTCGGAAGGGACCGAAGCCGCCAAGGTCAAAGAACCGACCGCGATCGCGATGGCCCCGGACGGGTCGATCTGGGTCGCCGACAGCAGCAACAACCGGATCGAGGGCTGGAACTCGAGCCTCGTATTCATCCGCCAGTTCGGCTCCGAAGGGACCGGGAACGGGCAGTTCAAACGGCCCGCCGCCCTCGACGTCGACTCCGCCGGCAACTTCTGGGTCGGGGACCAGAACAACTCCCGCATCCAGCAGTTCAACTCCACCGGCGAATACGTCAGCAAGTTCGGGAACCCGGAAACCTTCCGGTTCAGCAGCCCGATGGGGCTGGCGACCGACGGCAAAGGAACCCTCTGGGTAACCGATACTGATCACAATCGCCTGCAGCGGCGATCGGTTCCGACCGGGGCCGGGATCCCCGGGGGTGCCGACGTCGGCGTCGCTCCCTACTTCGACCCGCCCGTCGTCGAGTACGAATACTCCGAAGGCAAGCTGACCGAGCTGCAGGTCGAAGACAAAGCGACCAAAGGTGAAGATCCCTCCCTCGACATGTCCCTCTCCTCGGGTTTGGTGACCGGAGTCGCGAGCGAAGAGGAGGGCGACACCACCTACGGTTACGAAACCGGCAAGCTGAAAGCGGTCGGCGGCATCGACGGCGAAACGAAATACGGCTACGACGCGTCTGGCCGACTGAACTCGGTGACGCTGCCGAACGGGACGATCGCGACGATCACCTATGACTCGACCTCGAGGGCGACGTCGGTCAAAGTCGATCCAGCCGGCCCGGAAACGGCGAAAACGACCAACTTCTTCTACTCCTCCGAACCCCGGCGCACCACCGTCTGGGGTGGAGGAAACCCCGAAATCACCTACGACATCGGTGAAGACGGATCGGTCCTGAAATGGGCTTGGGCGGAAACGCCGCCGACGATCGCTTCGATCAGCGGCAGTCTCTGGAGCAAAAAAGGCCAGGAACTCGAAAACAAAGACCACACGCTTTTCGTGACGGGCTCATCGCCGCATCAGGTCGCGTCAATCAAGATCGTGGCGAATGGGGACTCGGTGGTCGCTGAATCAACCTGTGTGGACCCGGCAGAACCACCGAGCCACATTTGCGACCAGCCCGCTCCGCTGGAATGGATCACTCATCCCTCCGAACACGCGCCGGGCCGCATAGACCTCGAAGTCGTCGTCACCGACTTCCTCGGTCATCAAACGGCAGAACGGTTCTTCGTGATCGTTCCTCAGCAGCCGCCCCCCGGTCCGGAAACGGTCGAGCGGCCGAACTTCAACGCGATCAAGGTCTTCCGCGAAAGCTATGGGTTGGACCGGAACAACCCGCGCACCACGCCGCAGATGAATGAACTGCTCCTCGAACTGCTCTACGAGTGGGAAAAGCGCGACCCGACGGCGATGAGGGCCGTCGAAAACTGGGGTGTGCCCATGCGGGCGCCCGAACTCGAAGAAATGGAATGGCGCCGGCAGTTCGTCGACCAAGCAGCGGAGGCGATCCCGCAGTGGGCGGAAGAACACGCCGCTTCGACTTACGGCGGGTTCTACGTTGATGAGCGAGCGGGAAGCAAAATCTACGTCGGCTTCACCGAAAATCAGAACGCTTTGATCGAATCTCTCAAGCAGAGCGGGGTGCTGATCAACCCTAATCAAGTGTTTCCCTACCCTATGCCGCCCACGCGCTCGGTGGCGAGCCTCGAAGCTACCGAAGGCGTGATCGCTAGCGCGATTTCAGTAAATTCCGCTGTGCGTCAAGCGACGGTGTCCATGTCCGTATCCCCGAAAGGAAACGTCGTCCAGGTGGGGGCGACCAATCCAGGGCTCGTTGATACGTTTCTAAAACAGCAGTTCGACCAGAACGTACCGATCTCGGTGGTGGCCGAGAGCCCAGTAGTTCGTCTTGGGTATACCCGCTTCGAACAGCAGGGTCCGTTGTACGCTGGCTCCGGTATCGCTAGCACCAGCGCTAAACGCGCCTGCACCGCTGCATTTGGCGCCCGCGCTCCGGATGGTCAGTCGCAAGGAAAAACTCTCTATAAGTACTTCGTTCTGACTGCTGGCCATTGCTTCGCTATGAACGAAGAGGTGGGAAGGCAGCTCAACCGGACTACCGTGACCGCGATCAACGGGTTCGGCAAGGTCCGCCGGCGGGATTTCGCCCCCGAGGGCCCTAGCGACAGTGTTGTGATGGACGCAGAGGCGATTTCCGTCGGTGATGGCTTGAGAAGCCACAGCGTCTTAAATGGCGACCCGATGGTGCCGCAGCCGATTCAGGGACCGATTCGGCCAAGGGTTGCCCGAACTGTCTGCTGGTCGGGGGTTTACGGAGGACAGCACTGCGGCAAAGTCACCGAAAAACTGCGGGTACCTACCGGCGTAGGGGAGACCGAAGACTTCACTTTCGTAGTCAATGGTCCTGTGGCAGAAGGAGATAGCGGTGGGCCAGTCTGGGACCGAGATACTCACCGAGCGGTTGGAATCATTGCCACCGGTCTTGGTGGTTATTGGGCGACGACGATCGGAAGTAGGATGTACGAAGAAATGTCTTTCACGCCACTGTTACCGCGGCCGAATGAGAGCGTCCCACAAGGAATCATTCCCAAGCTTGGGGTCAACGTTCTGGGTCAGGATTGAGGGCTGTGATAAAGATCGGCCTTATCGTTGGGTTTCTAGCGGTGTTGGTGGCGATCCTGTTTTTGAGGGGAGACAACTCTAAGTCGCCGGAGCCCGTGCCTCGACCGGTCAGTCTTCAACCGGAACGAATCGAGGGGAAGTCCGAGCCAGCCTGTGATTCTGGCCTAGTTTCGCTAGGGCCAGAACGTGGCGCCATTGACTTTGACGTCAGCTGTGGGCCCGGCAACTCGGGGCAGGGTCGTTTCGTAGTGACTAGGTACAACTCCAAGGGCAATCAAAGTAAGAGCGGGATTCGCAGGGTCGTGGTCGCTCCACGCGATCCAAAAAGGGGGCGCGCCAACCCACGGACTCGCTGTGATCTCTGGGAAGAAGGCATCGTCTGCACCAGCAGCCATCATGATCGGCACGAGGTTCGAGGGAGGTTGTGGGTGCAGCCGGGGGAGGAATGCGCAAAGGATGTTTCGATCTACGTCGTCCGACCCGCTAGGTGCCATGAAGGAGTGTGTCGACTGTCTCTTAGACTCAAATATCTGGCGAAAGGCCGTCCGGGAGGGTGCTGATCGGGCGAGTTGCTGCTCCTTATCCCAATGGCGCTCTAGGTCTTGAAATGCGGCTAATAGCACCCTGATCTTCGCTGGATCGTAAGCTTCGGACCTCCACAATCATTCCGGTCGTTCCTCCGATAGCCACCGTCCCTCTATGCTCCACCTCCCCGGCAAAAAGTTTATGGCAATGTGGATAGCGGGATCGAACATCCGGGGTGACAGTGGCGCGCCTGTCTGGACGAGAAGACCGGCGAGGCGGTCGGCCTCTTGTCCGGTGGCGCGGACGGCCCCGAAAAGAAGTGTGTAGAAAGGTAAATATTCCCGTGCGCCCTTCTGGTGCCCCTTGACCCTCGTGACTCCACTTTTACCCTTTGCCGGAAAGTCGTACCCGATTGGCGCAATGCAAGCTCTGGGGGTTGTTTTGTTTCAGGACTATAGGCGCACCCTGAACATGGATGTCGTGATTCTGGCGATTGTGGCGTTGGGGCTTGGACACCTCTCTGGCTTTTCCGAAGGCGGTGCTGACGGATCGCGTGAACGCGGCTCCGTCCCTCCTGTAGAAAGGGCTCCGGCTTCTTGGCCCCGCCCCTCCTGTGTTTCAGGAAGCGTGTGGCTCGGGTCAAGAGCAGGTGCGATTGACTTCCGGGCTCGTTGCCGCCCAACTGCCTCCAGGGGGATATCAACGTCGCGATATTTCGGGTGATGCCCGGGGAGCTCCAGTATGCGCCGATTAGATCTTTTTCCGGGGATCTCGTACGAGTTGATGCGGAGGCCGTGCTAATCGACAAATCCCTTAGGAGTCGCTCGGTGCTCAATGGCAGTCCAATGCAAGCTGAACCTATTCAGGGAGCACAACGTCCGCGAGCCCAACGTTTCGTCTGCTGGTCGGGGGTAAACGGCGGTCAGCATTGCGGAGAGGTCTTACATATGGATGAAATTTATGAAGATGGGATGATTGATTTCGTCTTCAGGGTGGATGGCCCATCTGCTCAGGGTGATAGCGGAGGCCCGGTGTGGGACCAAATCACCCACAAGGCGGTGGAGCAATCGCCGCCCTTCCCGTTACCAGCAAATGCTGGACCCTTCCCAAGCCCGAAGGCCCGCTGATGTGTCCGAGGATGGTATTTACGCCCCTTCTTCCTCGACCCAACCAGCCATTCCCCGAGGGCGCGCTGCCGAAGCTCGGGGTGGATATCCTCAAGGAGAATTAGCGTGAAGAATTCGATGAATAGGGGTGGGTTGGGAACGGCGCGACCGTCGGCATACGGTCTCGTGCCGCTCTGGTTGCTCTTCCTTGTTGTCGGAGCGTTCCAGGGTCCGACGAAGGAGAGCTCAAGCTCGAACAAGCCTCCATGTGCTCAAGGCCAGGTATGGCTGGCCAAAAAGCCAGGGAAGATCAACTTTTCCGTTGTCTGCCATCTGGCTGATTCCGGGTGGCCCGCGAGACTGGGCGTTGTGCGATTCTCGACGAAGGAACCTCGTGCCGGTTCCGGCATTCGCGGGGTATCAGAGAGCTTGACTTTGGGCGGCGCGGGTGCGGAAGGCGGACGTGGGTCATGCTTCGTGAAACAGGAAGATGTTTCCTGTGTCGTCCACGGGCATGGCCGCGTTCATGGCACCGGATGGATCGACGTAGCGATGGGCGACCAATGTAAGCGAAGGGTCGGACTTAGCGTTACGCGGCCACCCAAGTGCAGCGACGGTTATTGCGATGGTGTCCTCGACATCGACTACCTGTGGAAAAGGCTTCCTGACGGCTGCTGATCCTCGCCTCATGTCTTCAAAGTGTCTCCCTCCGATAGCCTCCGTCCCTCAATGCTCCACCACGTCCTCCTGGAGGTCGCCGACCTCGATCGCAGCGCGGCCTTCTACGACTCGATGCTGGCCCCCTTGGGCTGGCGGCGGCATTTCGAGCAGGATCAGACGATCGGCTGGGGCATCGCGAAACCCGTGTTCTTCGTCTCGTCCAAGCACGACCCCGCGGCGGGCTTCGGCCTGCTGAGCTTCTCGGCGCTGGGGATCGTCGCGGTCAAGGCGGCCTGGGAGAACGGGGTCAAATCCGGCGGCTTCAGCGTCGCCGACCCGGGCGAGCAGCGCTCGCACGGCTCCGGTTCCTACTCCGCTTTCCTCAAGGACCCGGACGGGTACGAGATCGAGATCACCATCGGCTCCGACTAGCTCGGAGCCGGAAGCGCCGAGTCCTTAGGATCGGCTTCCCCACATACAAATAGGAGGAATGGGTTCATGGCTGTGAAGGTCGGCATCAACGGTTTCGGCCGTATCGGGCGCAACGTCTTCCGTGCCGCCAAGGAGGCCAACGCGGACATCGACTTCGTCGCCGTCAACGACCTCGTCGACACGGCCACGATGGCCCACCTGCTCAAG
>Ga0126304_10001534_pt1 | contig 10899 bp, 12 predicted proteins | sample Plot25_FD_92538 | JGI IMG/M metagenome (GOLD analysis project Ga0126304, IMG submission 92538) | Serpentine soil microbial communities from UC McLaughlin Reserve, CA, USA - Plot25 | ecosystem: Environmental > Terrestrial > Soil > Grasslands | place: USA: UC McLaughlin Reserve, Lake County... | reverse complement strand
GATTAAAAATTCCTTATCTTCATCTGCCACCTATTCAAAGCCAGAGTCTTTTGTGGAATCCAAAATGTCCCATATCCACTCTTCACATTCATCTATCGGTAGTAATGTTGATGTTGCTTCCATCCTCTGATACCATCCTCTTTATGTCACTCCATCTTTACGATGAAGATCTGCACTCAAAATCTTATTAAGGTAATACGACATTTTTCATTTATCTATATCATTTCTGTAGATATGGCGTCTAAATCATAAGAATGATATTCCTTTGTGTTTCCTAAGTTTCCTTCGTCCACTTTCGGATTATCATGCCACGCTTATTACATTTCACCTTTCTGGAAGACGTATCAATCTTGGCTCAAGATCTTATTTATGGGCGGCTTAACTTAGAACTTTGATGTTATTGTCAAAATGATCATCTCGTGACACTGGCCCTAGAGGTAGTTGCTCTGGCACAATTCACAATACTGTTAAATAGAGCTTATTTACGAAGTGGAATGGGAATGGCTCAGGTTATAGATGGCAGAAGAATGTCTGTAGGAGAGATCTTAGGTGGAGCAGCACAAGACTCAAACGGTGCACAACTAAAATTCGAACAGGTAAAAGATTCTTCTCCGCCAGTTTTCGAAGCAAAAGGAACTGATAACAAAATCTATAGTTTTAAAATGGCTTCTTCTATATTTGTCAGATTATCTACTAGGTCTACGTAATGCTCTTGACCTCTACCACCACAATCATCATTTAAAATGGCTTAGCTGTATTATCAAACTGTAGATAAGTTGAGGTTCTTTATCAGATCTCTGACTCTATTTCTAACGGTTACTTCGGTTGCACCCCCAGCTCTAGCTAAACCTGATTGGGTTTTAATCTCACCTGTTTCTTTAGAGGCAATATACAATATTGATGTGGTTAGACCCATTGGATCTTTTCCTGCAGTAAGTGTTTTCTTCTGGGAGTTCACAAAACGTTACGGTATCATTAAGTATATTACCGAAGTGAAAAGTCCTCATTTTTTGCTACAATAGTAATAGAGGAATCAATGACCTGGTACTTGGCTGGAGGGGTTATGCTTTTGTCTCTCCCCAAAGAAACTTATCACACACTTCTATCCTCTATTACCATCATATTTACATCATTGCATTATATGAATAATGGATACAGCTAGATAGCAAAAACTAAAAGCTTTCCTAACCTATTAAAAAATAGTGACATTCAAAGACTTAGCCAAACTAGTACAATCACAAACTGGACATATTGAGCCTACAAGCAATTTACAGGCTAAGCTTCAGGGAAAAGATTTCTGGATATTTAACCAACCAACCCAAACATGAAGCAAAAGGCAGAGCTACTAATGATAAGTGTTGCTTTAACCACATTATGGGCCTTCCTGAAAAGAATCGAATACAAAAACCGCTATTTGATTATGAAGGATTATTGTATGCTATTATTCTCCGTGAGACATTAAATTGGATGAGTTTGTCCAAGACCACCAAATCTGAAGGTTAGAGATGGCAATATGTTTGGAAAATTCCTGAATTAGCTAATGCGGGATTCTCCTGTCTCCAAATTTTTTCATCTCTAATCTGTTGTTTCTCCATCATAGAAATCTTTGATAAGTATTTGGTATTATCATGATTAGATAGATAATCTTCTATGACGTGGCTATCGATTTTGGTCCAAAGTATTATTCCATCAGCACTCTTTGAAGCTATCGATATCGTAGCCATAATGAGCTGATCTGAAGGTGGGTCATAGTTATATCTACTGTAATTATACGTTATTGTTGGGTATACTACATACCTAATGGGTTTATTATCGAACATTTTTGAAAAGGTTAAAAGATTTCCTTTTAGGTTTGTAATGTTATAATAACATGCGCTAGCCATAATTACGCCATCTGTGAATCTGCTGTACTCCTTGATTACGGTCTTAGTCTTTTCACCTTCAAAATATATTACCGGATAAAAGTGGACATCTTCTTTCTTTTCATATAGAGCCTCAGAGAGATTTGAGTACATCATATAGTCGACGTTCCTTTTAAATTTCGTATCATTCCGAGTGCTTATCCAATTAAAGTCATCTATAGTGAATCCCTTAAAGGATTCGTGTTCACCCTTAAGATTATTAAAATAATGTATCCATCCCTCCCAGTCGTAATTTCCATAAGGACCACCTTCAGATGGTGGCAGTAGAATTATCAGTATTTGTAGACCAGTCTTATCGGCTGATGTCAGCAATTTTTCTGTAATTTCTTTTGCATTTGAATTCTTAAAGTCAGTCATAACAAAATAGTACTCGACGAAACCCTTTTCTAAAAGTGCTTTTATAGCTTTTTCTTGTTGCTGGGTACTTTGGATCTCTTCTAGAGGCATTTGATAAGGGGCCCATGCTCCAACAATTGCCTTTCTTTCTACTTGTAATTCTTGTATACTTTTGTTTTCATCTTCCTTTTGTGGTATGTCATTTGTGTCAGAAGATGACGATTTCTGCTTCATGGTAGCAATTGCATCAAAAGAAGGGAAGGGTAATGAGACCGGCATAACTAAGAATGCCATATAGGTAACGAAGGTAATACAGATAACAACTATAATGTCAACTAACAACTTATCTAGATAATAGTAATATTATCTAACATATAGCAGTACAGCAGAGCTTCTTCTGTCCTAAGCTGAGCTTGTTCAAAAAGCCGACATACTGTAAGTCACTTCATAGGGGATTGTCTCTGCAGACTCAGTAATTTTTTTGATTCTTCACGTGTCTGTTCTATAAATTTCGTCATGACGTCAAGCAGGAAAGCTAAATCCTCATCAGAGTAGGAAGATAGAAGCTTATGCGTTCTTTCGTGGAGAGGCATAAAGATCATTTCAATTTTCCTTTCCAATTTCCTGTTTCCGGTAGGCTCGACAATGATTCTACGCCTATCTTTTGGATCATTTGTCCTTCTTACATAACAAGCCACCCTCACAAAGAAAATGGAAGTGTCGATAATCCAATCTTTATTTTGTATTTCCTTTACATAGCCATCTTACGAACATAAAGCACGTTATTATTAGAGTGATATGCCATTGATGTCTAGTGTATAATCATCACAGGACATTCTGCGGCTTCAGATACTCTTCTAGCTACGCTTCCAAGTGCCTTAATCTTAGAGATGGTTTCTAACCTTTGGCTGCCCATTATAATTATGTCTATTTGTTTGGTATCTGCAAATTTTATTATCTCTTCAGCAGGAGATGATCCTACAGTCACATCTGACTTGACTCCCACTTTCTCGTCCTTGGATGGGAAGACGTCTATAATTTTTTCTTGAACCATTTTATTCCAACCCTTTTCTAATTCTTTTGCAATACTTCTCTTCGCTCTAGAAATCAGTGCTCTATCATTTCCTAATAACAATGCAGGAGGTATTGGAATGTCTTGTATTACATGTAGCAAAACTATTTCTGCATTAAATGCTTTTGCAAATTCAATAGCCCTTTCAAATGCTTTATCAGATATTTCTGTACCATCGTGTGGAACTAAAATCTTGGCTATCATTAATGTATCCTACTCTTTTTTCACATATTTATATGGAATCAAATTAAACAATATGTTAAGCATAGACGATCTCATATTACTAGCTAAGGGAATGGGTAAAAAATATAGTAAATAAAAAAATTGGAAAGTATACAATACTCTTTCTTTCTTTACCTTACCTAGCCACCTTACGACACTCTTCTGCACATTTACGACAGGATTCCGCACATAGCCTACAATGTTCCATATGCTGATGTTTTTCACACTCCTCAGCACACGCTTCACATACCTCTGCAACCAAACCCAAAAGTTTTTTTGTATATTCACTTTCAGCTGACATTATAAGTGATGCAGCAGCACAAGCATGGTAGCAAGTGATACACATTTCTACGCATTTTGCTAAAGATTTTACATTCTCTTCATGAAGACACTTTACAGCACATATTTCACAGGCCTCAAAACATTCATTACTTGCATCTATACAAGTACGATATTTCTGACTTTGTAATTTAGCCATCAACTTATAATCTATACTGAGATAGATAAGCTATTTTGTTTACAAATGTTAAATTTTAATATTTGAAGAAAGAGTCTTTATTTTTGGATATCTATGCCTATTGAGCTTACAGGTGCTGATGTCGCTGTGCTAAATGCTTTGTTAAAAGATGGCCGAAAATCATTTCGTCAAATCTCTAGAGAGACTGAAATAAGTACGCCGACAGTTAAAACTAGATTTAACCGACTTATAAATACGGGTATCATAAAGTCAATTATCCCTATAGTTGATTTTGATATAGTATCTTATAAAGTGAAAGAAACAGGTCATAAAAATAATCATGTCGACCGATTTAATACTAATGTAATAAATGCTGCAAGACAGTCAATCAATGATAGAAAAAAATACCTTGATCTTCGACGTGCTAAGAAAGTAACCGTTAATCTTAATTGTAATTATTGTAATACCCCTCTTTTAGGCAAAATGTATACCTTTAAGTTTGCTAATATTGAACGATTTTTTTGTTGTAAAGAATGCAGATTAGCTTACCAAAAAAGATACGCCGCAAGAATAAGAGCTATAACAAAAAGATACATCTATAAGCCTAACCAGAAAGCTCTATAACTAATCTTTCTATTATTGTAGTTGCTGTACACTTGTATACCTATATTAATAAAAAGACTATTTCATGACCATAAAATAAAGGGGGAGAGTCTAGCACCCTCCAAACCAACGACTTCTTCTCCTTCTTATTGGTTCCTATTCATAACGGTCTTTATTATACTCCTCGTCTTCTTCTAGTATGCCCATTTTTCTTTATCTTGCTCTAACATACAAGTTTGAATGGGTATCAGAACAAAACAATTTTCCAAATCTCCTTAAATTAGTGTCTGGACTTACATCTATTCCACATACTTCGCAGTAGTATATTTGGGGCTGTTGTTTTTTCTCTTCAGATGCTTCCGTTATCATAGTCTCTTCAGCAGTTAAAGAAGGGAGTGCGTTAGTTATTTATAGAGTAAGAATTCTGTGCATGGCACTGTACAATTTTCATGTTTGAATGATATCAGTCAAACATTTGGAGAAATTCATTGGATGCCTATGAGATATTATATGCATCAAGGCCCCATTCCATGTCGCATGGCGCAGCTATGTCAAGCGTAAATATTTTAGGATCAATAATTGCTCTGTCTTTGCTATCTGCAGGTCCTGGTATTGTGTCTCTTATTGCAGGTTACAAAATGTATAAGAACCCAGAAAATCGTCAAAGTTGGGCATTTCTAGTATTCATAGCAGCTATGATCGGATTTTTTGGCATGGGACTGTTTGGAATAGGAGCAGTACTTGGAATTATTGGTGAAACTATGGGAATGGTACCAAGAAGAAGAAAATATGCAGAATAACAAGATTTAAGATTATGGCTTTCTTGCTGGCTAACTTTTACATTTGTAAACCTATGGGTGTTATATTTCTGTCTGTCCTCATTATACATGTATTGCACAAAAGACCCCTATGCAATGGATGCCTAGCCTTTTTCAATATCTACTTTAGGCCTATAAAAGAGGAATATATCTCCTTGTTCTATTATTAGCTTGGATTTATTATCTTCTTCGATCATTTTTATTGGGGTATAAAATAGAAAATATAAGTTATAGATGTTTATGTCATAATTTCATCAGAACTACTTGACAGGTTAATTGATAAAACATAAACAGAAACCAAGGACTTTATAGAAGAAACAAAACAATATGGTGCAAATATCTAGACAGAGATAAATTTCATATATCGATATGGGCATCCGATGAGATCAATAATAGCGATAGCAGTGATAGTAATAGCAATGATAATAACAATAATGATGATACTTCAATAATAAATGCTGCCGCGGATAATAATAATACTGCAGAAGATAACGGTATAATTTTGTTCTACTATCCTTTTAAAATTGGCAATTTGCTGATATCAGGATAGAACTGACAGTTATTTATTATTGCCTTAAAGAGAATAGATGGCTTAATATGTACTATTCTCTTTCCTCAAATTTTCTTTTTATTGACTCTATTCTTCCAGCATATTTTTGCTTGTACCCAGACATGCATCCAGTACAACAGAAAAATCGCTCAAAATTTGCAAACTTGAAAACATGTGGATTGGTCGAAATAGGCCCCTTACAGAATTCACAATCTAGTTTTATTTTTAGTCCTTTTTTAATCTTAAATCTATTATCTTGTTGCCATTTGAAACCTTGTTTATTATTTTTCTTATTCTCATTATCCGTTATCTCAGCCTTAAGCTCTGGCTTCAAAATATTACTTTCTTTCTCTATTATCTCAAAATTAAGAATTGGAGATACTGATTTTATAAATCCAATATTGACAAGTCTGGTAAATCTAGCCTTGACGGTTGGAGTTGTAATGCCGGTTTCACGTGAAATCTCACGAAATGACTTACGACCATCGCTTAATAGTGATTTTAAAATAGACACATCATAATTGTCTAATTGAAGTGGCATATCCCTACTAATTGTCCGAACCTCATTATATTTTTTACAATTGTAAAGGCCTACAGTTATACGTGTGTTTCTCCACATAGAAGGTAAGAAACAATATGGCTAAGGACCCAGTATGTGGCATGTTCGTTGAAGAAAAGCCTGAGTCTATTAGATATGATAAAGATGGAAGAGAATACTACTTTTGTAGTAAACAGTGCTTAGATGAATTTACACAACCTGAAAAAGAACTAAAGAAGCTCAAGATGTATGTTGCTATAAGTATAGCACTTACAATACCTATAGTAATTTTTAGCTTACCTCATATGTTCCCTGCACAGTTTGACAGCCTTTTTCCTATGAGTTTCATGCACTATAGTAATTATGTAATGCTAGCGTTGGCCACTCCTTTACAATTCTGGATAGGTTGGAGATTTTACAGAGGACTATGGGACGGAATTAAGGCTAGAGCCTCTAATATGGACACACTTATTGCAATTGGAACAACTGCTGCCTACCTGTATAGTGCTACAGTTACCATAGTTCCAGGCTATTTCCCATTTGAATCAGTATATTTTGAAACAGCAGCAATTATTATCACCTTAATACTAATTGGAAGATTGCTTGAGACGAGAACTAAAGAAAAAGCCTCTAATGCTGTTAGAAAGTTGCTGGATCTTCAACCAAAGATGGCCAAAGTTATCAGAGAGAGCCAAGCAGAAGTTGAGATTCCAATAGAAGAAGTACAAGAAGGTGATGTTATGGTCGTAAGACCTGGAGAAAGGATTGCAACAGATGGTATTGTAATGGAAGGCTCTTCCTCAGTAGATGAATCAGCTATAACAGGTGAAAGCATTCCAGTAGATAAGAAAAATGGAGATGAAGTAATAGGTGCTACAATTAACAAGAGCGGACTGTTAAAAGTTAAAGTTACTAAAATAGGCCAAGACACAGTTCTTTCTCAAATTATTACATTAGTTGAAGAAGCAAGAACTGGGAAGGCACAAATGCAAAGGTTAGTAGACCAAGTTGCTAAATACTTTGTTCCAGCAGTGCTGGGAATAGCATTGGGAGTAGGCCTTGGATGGTACTTTGTTGGAGATATAGGAATAACATTTTCTCTTTTGGCATTTGTATCTGTAATAATTATTGCGTGTCCCTGTGCTCTTGGTATTGCAACACCAGCTGCATTGATGATGGGTGCTGGAAAAGGGGCTGAAAATGGTATTCTGTTTAAAGGCGGAGAATATTTGGAAATAGCCAAGAAGGTCAAGACAGTAGTATTTGATAAAACTGGAACTTTGACAAGAGGAAAACCATCTGTTACCGATACAATAGACTTATCTGAATTAGGTGAAGATGAAATACTTCGTTTAGCCGCCAATGCAGAATCTGGATCAGAGCATCCATTAGGTCAAGCTGTTGTCAATAAAGCCAAAGAAAAAGGTATAATGGTAACAAATCCAGAGTCATTTGAAGCTGTATCTGGTCATGGTCTTAGAGCAATATATGCAGATCATACGATCCTTATTGGAAACAGAAAGTTAATGCAGGAGAATAGTATTCCAGTCAATGAGGATGCCGACAGATCTCTCGAGGTATTTGAAACGCAAGGAAAAACAGCCACTCTTGTGGCAATTGATAATAAACTTGCAGGGATAATTGCCATTGCAGATACTATAAAAGATAATGCCAAGCAAGCAATTGATTCGCTCAAGTCAATGGGTATAGAGGTAGTAATGCTTACAGGAGATAATGAAAGAACTGCTAAAGCAGTTGCATCTAAACTTGGAATTGACAGGGTTATAGCACAGGTGTTACCACAAGAAAAGGAACAAGTGATTTCCAGGTTAAGAGAACAAGAAAAGAAAATAGTTGCCATGGTTGGAGATGGAATTAATGACGCACCTGCATTAGCACAGGCAGATCTAGGAATTGCGATAGGCTCTGGTACAGATGTTGCCAAGGAGACTGGTGGTATAATACTGATAAAAGATGATATCAAAGATGTTGTTACTGCACTTGATTTGGGAAGAAAGACAGTATCAAAAATAAAGCAAAATCTCTTCTGGGCTTTTGCTTATAATACAGGATTAATTCCAATAGCAGGTGGAATTTTGGTACCTTTTCTGGGTGTGGAAATATTTGGTTGGCTTCCTATGCTAGCCGGTCTCGCGATGGCAATGAGTTCTGTAACAGTAGTTGGGAACTCGATATTGCTTGGAAGATATAAGCCAAAGTTTGCACCTGCCAAACCAAAAAGAGAAGAAGTCTATACCGATGAGGATCTCAAAAGGCCTATTCCTTACAGCCAACTACTAGATAATGGTATGCGCCCCAAACGAGATAATATTATCTAGCACTGGCTATCCTAACAAACTTGTAACCAGATTTTTCTAATCTATTTTTTATCTCCTCTTTAGTTATGAGCAATGAATCAAATTCTACTACAATACTATCTGTCATATAATCAATGTCAATTTTCTTTACTGCCTGCTCGTCTTTTAATTGCTTTTCTACGATTGGCCTACAGGTAGCACAATACATTCCAACTACTTTGAAAAAGACTTTCTCTGTTTTCATAATATCGGCATATAGCTTGATTTCCAGACACTAATGAATCTCTGTATTCTTATCATGATTAGTGGGCCTCGCTAAAGAATAGATAAGAAACCTTCACTATCTCCACTACCTCCATCATACTGTAATTCGTGTTCAAATTCAGTCTAAAATCGGTGGAGGTATTATTGTTTGAAGCATATAGAACCTCCCACCAGAAGCAAAAACCTCCACCAATCCTGTCGACTAATTCTACCAGTGGAGATACTGCAACCAATAGTGGAGATATCCTTTTGCAATACCTCCACTAAAAGGAGCTTAAATTAAGCTCCTTTTGACAAAATAAGCAAAAGTGGAGATGGTGGAGATAGTGGAGGTTCTTTCGTTACTAAAGGAGGGAAGAAACCTGAGTAGACCAACTTATCATCTAAAGGTTAAGAAAAAGTCAGTTGCAAATTTAGCCATAATGAAGATAATAACAAACTATTTGAATTGCACCACTTTAACATATCTTCTCATAAGTCTTTGAATTTTTAAATATGTCTGGTTCAGGTTTTCATTTAAAATATATGTGAATGATACCCGATCCTTGCATGAATATAACAGAAGCTATTACCAACACTGTGGGATACAATATACAACTGGTGGGTCTAGAGTAATCATGATTGATTGGTGACGCTACTATAAAGATACTATGCCGATGAATTTACAAATGGTCGCTACTAAGGTTACTAAGGATTAGCAATGCATAAAGCTTAGTTCTATTAAGGAATAACTGCATAAAATGACCTCACTAATGCATAAAAATACACAAAAACAGTTAAACTCTGAAACGGAATGGGAAAATGAAAATGACTGAAACGGAAAATGGGGAAATAGCCCAGGAATTAGGTGTAGATCAGTCAACAGTAAGTAGGGATCTACAATTTATCAAGCAAGAAGCAAAGAAAAAAATTGAAAAGTATCTCAATGAAGATATATTATTTGAATATCTAAGATATATTGCAGGGTCAAATGAAGTAACAAGAGAATTATGGGAAATAGTTCAAAACGAAAAGACAATGACGAAGGATAAAATGAATGCTTTATCTCTATTAATGCAATCCTATAACAAGCGTTTGGAAATGCTGATTGGCGGACCTGAATCTTATATGAATGCTAAGAAAAGTGTATCGGAGATTAAATTTCAAGAAAAAGTAGATAATGATCCTATGTTGAAAATGTTAGGTGAAAGGAACAGATTTCCATCACCTTTTAGTTCAGGTGGTTTATTTGGCAAAAAGAATCTAAAATTGTAAATCAGCATCTAAATCATTATCTACTGATGACCTCTTGAGAAAGGAACAACCATTCTTTTCTTTGTTTATATTTTTTTCTTTCTTATCTGTTATCTTTTCTAATAGAACATCAGAGAAATTGCCCTCTTCTATATCAAATCTCATTGCTTCAACTAATGCTTCTTGCATGTATTGCGAAACATACTCCTCATAGGTATTGCAAATAATATTCAGGACTTCATATTGGCTCTTTGTCAGGTTTACTTTTTCGGTTATTGTAACAAGTTCTTCATGATCTTCATTATTAGTCTGAATAACTTTTGATGCCGCAGAAGGTAAGGATGAGTTATCCATTTCTTGTTAATAGTATTTCAATTAATTTAGCTTTATCTTTTTCGGTTGTCAGATTGTAGACTTGACGATTGTGGATTTTGTGTTGGATCAGTTGACTCTATCATTAGTAGAGCGACCCTGTTCGTTCAACAGAAAAATTAATAGCTAGGTTTATGTTACTATTATTGGGTCCCTTTTTAGAACTACTATCAGTACGAGAACCACCGAACCCG
>Ga0126304_10001533_pt1 | contig 10902 bp, 9 predicted proteins | sample Plot25_FD_92538 | JGI IMG/M metagenome (GOLD analysis project Ga0126304, IMG submission 92538) | Serpentine soil microbial communities from UC McLaughlin Reserve, CA, USA - Plot25 | ecosystem: Environmental > Terrestrial > Soil > Grasslands | place: USA: UC McLaughlin Reserve, Lake County... | reverse complement strand
CCTTGGGGCTCGGGTCGTGGGCCCGAGTCTACGTCCGGGCACCATGGTTCGGAGACCTCGCGGCTCGAAGCCTCCTAGGCTTCCCGTATGCCGAGGGACCCGTTCGTGGAGCTCGAGGGGGCGCGGACGAACGTGCTCGTGGAGGCCGAACGGTTCGTCCGGGAGCTCGAGAGAGTGCTGGGGCCGAGCCTGCATGCGGGGTTCGAGCGTCTGCGGCTGGCGCAGGCCGGTCACGTGGCCAGGCTCGATGGGCCGACGCTGGCGGGGCTGGAGGACGCGGTGGGTCGGGCGATCGAGGCGGGGGTGGCCCAGACCGTCGACCGCCTGCGCTCGCCCGAGGTCTGGCTCTCGCCGCTCACCGCGCCCGAGCTCCCACCACGCACCGACCCCGCGCGGCCGCTCGGGTTGCCGGAGTGGGTCGCCCGGCTGGGCGGTCCCGCCCGCGAGGGCCCGGCGCTCGGCAGGCTCGACGAGATGACGAACCGGGTCTGGGTGGCGATCTCCGCGTCTGCGAGGCCGCTCGACCCGGTCCTGGAAGAGTTCGGGTTCCGGCCGGAGCGACGCCGTCTGGGCGGCGGGAGCTTCGGGGTCTCGGCGCGGACCCTGCCGCAGCTCGATCCGAGCGGCGCAGTCGGGCAGCGGTGGAAGCGCTATCGAGTCGCGTACGAACGTATGGCCGCGCTCGCCGCCCTCGAGGCCTAGGTCGGCGGAACGGTCGGTGGGCGGAGCGGCCTGCCCTCGAACGGCACCGAGAGCACCACGGTGGTCGTCGTGTTGACCTCGGCCTTCTCGCGGAGCCGTTGGATCAGGTCCTCGAGGTCCGACGTGGTGCGCGCCCGCACCTTCAGGATGTAGTTGGCCTCGCCCGCGACGCTGAGGCAGTCCACGACCTCGTCGAAGTCCTGGACGCGTTCGGGAAGGTCGTCGGGCTGCGTCGGGTCGAAGGGCGTGACCGCGATCAGCGCCGTCACGAACAGGCCCATCGCGTCGGGGTCGACGATCGCCCGGTACCCGCGGATCGCACCGCTGCGCTCGAGCTTGCGGACGCGCTCGTGCACCGAAGAGGCCGAGAGCCCGGCCCGGCGGCCGATGTCGGCGTAGGTGGCACGGGCGTCCTCCTGCAACGCCGCGATGATCTCGAGATCGCGTTCGTCCACCACCCGCGTATCGTACGGTCCGCCGTTCGGTGGAGCGTGTCGAGCCCCGCGACGACCCACTTCTCGGATCCCCGGCACGGCCGATTCCGACGAGCGCTCCATCGCGGTACAACACGGCCATCGGGATGCGGCTCGACCTCCTCGGAGCCGGGGAGGCGGCGTGGTCGCGACATCCACCGTTCCAGCGGTCCGGTTCGTCCGTGTTCGTCACGCCGGGACGGAACGGCGGTTCGTCCTGTTCGACGTCCCGACGCGCGAGCGCTACGTGGAGCTGGTCGCGCGGTCAGCCGGCGCGATCGAGGAGCTCCTGTCGCCTTCGGTGATGGCCAACCGGGTCGCGTCGTGGAGCGTGCGTCCGCCCGGGCTCGTGCTGCGGCCGTGGCGGCTCGAGCGCCGGCTGTTCGCCTCGCGGCTCGCGGGTCTCGCGGCCCGGCGCGGGACGATCGCGTTCGCCGACGTCCGGCGATGCTACGCGTCGATGTCGCCGTCGATCGTCGGCGACGCCCTCGGTCGGGCGGGGATCCCGACGGCCTGCGAGGTCGAGGGGTTCCTCGCGGGCCTCGGGCGGATCGGCGTCGAGGGTCTGCCCGTCGGCCCGCAGGCGTCGGCGGTCCTGGCCAACGCCGTCCTCGCCCCGGTGGACCGAGCGCTGCGGGAGGCCGGTGTCGAGCACCTGCGATGGGTGGACGACGTCGTCCTGTGCGGACGGGACGCCTCGGCCGCCCTGTCGGTGTTCCGAGCCGCGCTCGCCGCGATCGGGCTTCGGCCGAACGAGGCCAAGACGAGGATCCTGCAGGATGCCCGAGACCTCGGGTCGACCATCACCGCGTCCGGCGGTCGGTGATGCGTCCGGAAACGCCGGCTGCGCCTCGGTCGACCGCTTGGGGCTAAGCTCGCCCGCGATGAAGACCCTGTACCGTGCGTCGCGCGTCCACACGCTGTCGTACCCGGCGGTGGGGGAGTGGGTTCTCGTGGACGGGCGCCATATCGAGCGCGTCGGCGTCGGCGAGGTTCCCCGCGCGGACCGGACGGTCGACCTGCCGGGGACCACGATCCTGCCGGGGTTCGTCGATTCGCACGTCCACCTGACCGGCACCGGCGTGCACCACCAGGCGCCCGAGCTCGGATCGGCGACCTCGGCCTCCGGGCTCCTCGACGCGGCGCGATCGGTCGCCGCGGCCAGACAGGGCCCCGTGTACCTGCACGGCTGGGACGAATCGGGTTGGCGGGACCGGACACTGCCGACCCTCGCCGAGCTCGACGCGATCACCGATCGGCCGTTGGGGCTCGCCCGCGTGGACGGCCACCTGCTCCTTGCCAACTCACCGGCCCTGGCGGCGACCCACGCGGCGAGCGAGCCCGGGGTCGAGACCGACGACGCCGGCGCGCCCACCGGCAGGCTCACCGCGAAGGCCGGACAGGCCGCCAAGCGCTGGTTCGCCACCCACCTGTCCGAACACGACGTCGAGGAGCTGCAGCTCGAGGCCGCGAGCCTCGCCGTCGCCCACGGCGTCACGTCGATCCACGAGATGTCGATGCCGGCCGAACGCGGGATGCGCGATCTCGAGATCCTCCTCGCGCACCGCTCCCGGCTCCCGCTGGACGTCGTTCACTACGTCGCGACCACCGACATCTCGACCGCGATTGACCTCGGCCTGCCACGGATCGGCGGGGACCTCGCCATGGATGGATCCATCGGCGCGCGGACGGCGTTCGTCTCCGGGGGATTCGTCGACCGCGACACCGGCCCGAGCGGCTACTTCGAGGATGACGAGCTCGCGCAGTACTTCCACGATGGTCACCTCGCGGGTCTGCAGGTCGGCGTGCACGCGATCGGGGACGCCGCCGTCGACCAGGTGGTGCGGACCTGGGAGCGCGTGTACCAGTCGCTCGACTCGCGACAACGCCGGCACTTCAGGGCCCGGCGTCACCGGATCGAGCACTTCGAGATGTCGAGCCTGGACGTGATCGAGCGCGCGGCGATGCTCGGCCTCGCGATCAGCGTGCAGCCCACCTTCGACGCGCGGTGGGGATTCCCCGGCGGCCTGTACGAGCAGGGCCTCGGCGAAGAGCGGGCGGGCTCGATGAACCGGTTCCGAGACCTGCTCAGCCGAGGGATGGAGCTCGGGGCCGGCTCGGACTCGCCGATCACCACGATCGATCCGCTGGTCGGGGTGGCGGCCTTCGAGGGCCATCACGATCCGACCCAGCGGCTCGGCCGGGAGGAGGCGGTCCGCGTGTTCACCCTCGGCAGCGCCCGGCTGGCGCATCAGGAGGACAAGAAGGGGAGCCTCGAGCCCGGCAAGCACGCCGACTTCGCGGTCTACGAGGTGGACCCGCTCGTGGCGAGCTCGCTCGAGGGCGTGCGTCCCGTCCTCACGGTGAGCTTGGGTCGCGACGTCTACGCCGTCTGACACCTGCGCATTTGACAGCCCGTGGACCCGGCGTAGACTTCGGCGCTGCGCCGGCCGCCTCGGCGGCAGGCGCACGGAGGACCCAAGAGGCTGAGTAGAGAACGCGTGCGCCCCGGCGCCGCGGCCCCAAAGGTCTCTTGGGTCCTCGTCTCTGCTTCCCGCGCGCCCGTCCCGGGACGCGGCCCCGCCGATCCGACGAGCGCTCGTGCCCGCTTGGCCGGCCCGGATCCGGGAATGAATCACCCCCGGACGGCGTTGTTGGGCCGGAACGGTTGCCAGCGAGATGCCCGGGAGTACAATCCCCCGGCCGAAAGTAGGTATCGCACGGTGGAAGACCTCGAAGACACGCTCGAAGACGAAGAGGTCGACGAGGAGGGTGCCGAGCCCGGCACCCCCGACGAGGACGCGCCGACCAGCCCGGCCCCCGCGACCACGGCCACCGGTCGCGACGAGGACGTCGAGTCGATCCAGGACATCCTGGTCAAGCAGGAGGCCCGGGCCGAGGAGGCCGAGGAGGAGGACGACTCCGTCCTCACCCTGACCCGCGAGGAACGTCTGGAGCCCCTCTCGGTCAAGGTGGTGCCCCCGCAGCCCACGGAGTTCATCTGCTCGAACTGCTACCTGGTCAAGCACCGGAGCCAGCTGAAGGACAAGGCGAAGATGCTCTGCCGGGATTGCGCCTGAGCCCGAGCCGGCTCCGGCTCCCGACTGCCCTCCTGATCGCCGCGGTCGCAGGTGCGCTCCTTTCGATCTCCCTGCCGCCCGTCGGGTTCTGGCCCGTCGTGTTCGTCGCGCCGATCCCGCTCCTGTGGATCGTGCGCGGCTCGCGTCCGGGCCGGGCGTCCCTGTGCGGGTTCGCGTTCGGCTTCGCCTTCTTCGGCGTGCTCCTGTATTGGATCCTCCTGTTCGGCGAGCTCGGGTGGGCGGCCCTCGTGATCCTGTCGGCGGGGTTCACTGCGGCGTTCGGGGCGCTGGCGCCCGCCGTCTGGCGTCCCGAACACCCGCTGCTCGGGACCCTTGGGCTCGCCGGTTTGTGGACGGTCATCGAATGGATCCGAGGGATGATCCCCCTCGGGGGGTTCGGGTGGGGGCAGCTGGGGGTGACCCAGGTCGATGCGCCCGCGCTGCCCCTCGCGTCCGTCGGCGGGGTGTGGGCCCTGTCCTTCTCGGTGGTCGTCGTGTCAGGCTTGCTCCTGCTCGCCGGGGAGCGGTGGGGGAGCGGTCGGCGGGCGCGAGCCCTCGCCCTGGCCATCGGCGCGGTCGCCGTGGCGGTGGTGCCTGCGGCGATCCCTCTCCCCGCCCCGAACGGTCCTACCGTGAGCGTCGCCGCGATCCAGGTGGATGTCGCCTCGGTGCAGGACCTCTTCGGGGCGGACGAAGACGCGGCGGTCGGGCGCCTGAACATCGACCGCCATCTTGAGCTCACACCGGACCCCCCCGACCTGGTCGTGTGGGGCGAGGGAGCCCTCGACCCCGGCGTGACCGCCGACCCGCTGCTCATGTCGGCGGTGAGCCAGGCGATCGCGACCGCCGGCGCACCCACGATCGCCGGCGCGGTGACCGTCGACCCCAACGGCGCGGAGCGCACGGTGACGCTCGCATTCGACGGGGCGGGCGAGATCGTCGACCGGTACGTGAAGGTGAAGCTGGTGCCGTTCGGCGAGTACGTGCCGTTCCGCAGGCAACTGGGCTGGATCTCGGCGATCGATCAGGTTCCCGTGGATCGTGTGCCGGGGGACGAGGTGACGCTGATCTCCCTGCCGGGGCTCCCCCCCATCGGGACGCCGATCTGCTATGAGAACAGCTTCCCGGCGATCGACCGGCAGATGACGCGCGAGGGCGCGGGCTTCCTGGTCGTCGTGATCAACAACGCCTCCTACGACCGGACGGCCGCCTCCGAACAGCACCTGCAGATGAGCCGGCTCCGCGCGGTCGAGAACGGCCGCTGGGTGGTGCACGCCGCGGTCTCCGGCATCAGCGCCTTCATCGACGAGCGCGGCGACGTCGTAGATTCGCGCGGTCTGTTCGAACCCGCCACGATGCGCGAGATGGTCCGCGCCTCCGACCGCCGAACCCTCTTCACCCTTCTCGGGGACTGGGTGCCGTGGGGGTCCGCCGTCCTGGTCGTCGGCCTCATCGCGCTGCCGAGGGGCCGTGGGCGACCGCGCCGCGAGCCGGGACCGCTTCCGTCACGACCGAGAACGCTGGTGATCCTGCCGACGTACGACGAGCGGGCCACGATCGGCGCCGTGCTCGACGGTCTGAGCGCTACGGAGGCGGATCTCGACCTCTTGGTCGTGGACGACGGCTCGCCGGACGGCACAGGCGAGATCGTCCGGGAACGCTCGCAGACCGACGCTCGCGTGCGGCTGGTGGAGCGGCCCCGCAAGTCGGGGCTCGCCAGCGCGTACGCCGTGGGCTTCGACCGCGCGATCGCCGAGGGGTACGACCTCGCCGTCGAGATGGACTCGGATCTGTCGCACCGACCCGAGGAGCTCCCAAGGCTCCTGGAGGCGGCTCAACGGCACCACGTGGTGATCGGGAGCCGGTATATCCCGGGGGGCTCGGTGACGAACTGGAGCCGCTCCAGGGTGGCGCTGTCCAAGGCGGGGAACCTGTACGCGCGGTTCTGTCTGGGCTTCGACATCCACGACGCGACGAGCGGGTTCCGCGTCTATAGACGGGAGGCGCTCGAGGAGATCATCGCCACCCCGATCACCTCGGACGGCTACGGCTTCCAGATCGAGCTCATCTTCCGTACTTGCAATCTCGGCCTGTCCGTCGGCGAGGCGCCGATCTCGTTTCGCGAGCGTGAACACGGGCAGTCCAAGATCAGCCGCCGCATCGTGGTGGAGGCCCTGTGGCTCGTCACCCTGTGGGGTCTGCGGGCACGGTTCCGCCCCGATCCGCCCCCCTGAAATCACCACATCAAACGCCGGGAATGGACGTTATGACAAGTTACTGTTCCTCACAGACACCACCCCACACCAACCCCTCTCCAAGGCCGACGGCCCTGGTCCCACACTTCGCCCTAAGAAGCCAGACCCGATCGAGCCCTCGCATCACGAGTCCGGAACGGCGGGTTCGTGGAGAGGATCTCGCTCGGGCGCCAACGTTGCTGCGTTGCCCTTGAGGGCAACAGTCCACATTGCTTGGCCAGCGGGTGACGACCGCAGATGAGGACCAACGGCCGCGGCACTCCTTCGCCCTCCGCCCGATGAAGTAGCCCATCTCGGGTCTCAACAGCCCAAAGCCGATCGAACCGATCTTCCGGACGAAGGCCCAGATCGTCCGGATCCGTGAGGACACTTCATCAGTTTTGCCGCACATGTGCGGTTGCCCTCAAGCGCAGCAACCCGTACACTCTGCGCGAACTTCGGGTGAGAACCGAGGGTTAGGACCAAGGGCTTACTGCAGTCTGGGACCTTCGGCGGATGAAGTAGCCCGGATCGGGGTCCTAGAATCGCCAGCGGAGGGACAGAGGTGTCCCCCAGTTGCCGAACCGGTCAACACGATGGAGGTAGGGAAGATGCCGGCAGAGAGCAAGGCGAACCAGAGCAAGCGACTCACCGCGGCCGGCCTCATCGCCGTGACCGCCGCGACGCTCCTCATGATGGCGTGGGCTGTGTTCCCGGCGGCGCTTTCGGCCACCGCAGCCCCTGACCTATGCCCAGGTGAGCCAGGGGCTCCACCGGCAACGATTATCCACAGTGGTGGGTCGACCGGTTCCTTCAGCCAAGGTGGGGTAACCATTATGTGGAGCGGCACCACCGTCACGATCACCGGTGGAACGGTGACGTTCTGCGTCAAGGGCGGCACTTCGGGGAGTACCGGCTCGATATCCCTGGGTCCCGGCACATACTCCACGGCGGGTCTGGGCCTCGTGGGTCCTCAGGGGCAGGCCCAGGAGATCTCGCACCTCGTGGTCTACGGCGTGACTCCGCCGACTTCGAGCTCCAGCTCGCCTCCGCCGACTTCGAGCTCCAGCTCGCCTCCGCCGACCACGACCACGACGCCAGGGGGCGGCGGAGGTGGCTCGACGACGACAACCCCGACCACCACGACGGCCTCTCCGACCGTGGGCCCAACGACGATCCACAAATCGACCACCACGACGAACACGGTCGAGGTGCTGCCGACGACGGTGACCCCGGGCGGCACGGCCTTCACGGGTGTCGAGGACGTCGTTCCGATCGGGGCCCTCGCCCTCATGCTGATGACGAGTGGCTCGGGCCTGTTGTGGGCGGGCGCGCGACGCCGCCGCCAGGACGGCTCAGGGGACGAGGACTAACCGCGCGTAGGTTGGGAGGGAGCACGAACGAAAGACCCTGGGTAACCCCGGGGTCTTTCGCGTCCCCCGCTCCTGCTCACCCGTAGAAGATGACCGTGATCCAGATCCGATCGTCGGCGCGAGCGATGCCGACGGCCGCGTGGTCGTACAGCCTGCGAAGGATGTTCTTGCGGTGCGGGTCGCTGGCCATGAAGGCGTCTTCCAGGCTCTCGAGGGACGCCCCCACGCCGACGTTCTCCCCGCCGAGCTCCCACTTGTAGCCCTCGAGCGCCTTGCGCAGTTCGTCGCCGGTCGAATGGAAGATGTAGCCCTTGGCCGCCATCGCCTCGCTGTGGGACTTCGCGTACGCAGCCAGGCGCTCGGCGAACGAGAGCGACGACCGATCGTAGTTCGTGCGGTCGTTGTTGGTGAGCGCGAGCATGTGACGCCTCGGCCCGAACTGCTCGTCCCCCACCGCGCTTCCGCTCGCGGCACCCAGGAGGAGCACCCCGGACATGAGGAGAACCAGGAGGCGTCCGAGCCTTCGAACGATCGAACTTCCGGCCATGTCGAACCCCCGACTCATGGGTCCCGTGGGGGACCGAGCCCAGGGGGCTCGGATCCTTCGGTAGCTCGGCCACCTCCCTCCCGACTTCGAGGAGGCCCGGAGCTTTGCGTCCCGCCGTTGCCGGCGGTTTGCCTTTTTCGGGACCGACCCTTTGTTCCTACGTGAAGAGGTATCGGCCGCTCCGTAGGGCGCCTTGAGCGGCTCGTGGTCAGGGATGACTAGCCGGGCAGGGTTCCCCCGAGCCCCCCGGCGGAGCGGCCGGGCCGCCTACCAGCGGAGCGTCAGGTGGCGTGCGGCACGGGCCTCGTCGAGGCGGCGCACCGGGGTCGTCACGGGCGCCTCGTGGAGCACCTCCGGGTCCTCGTGCGCCTCACGGAAGGCGCGGAGCAGGGCGTCCGCGAAGGCGTCGAGCGACTCCTTGGTCTCGGTCTCGGTGGGCTCGACCATGAGCGCCTCCTCCACCACGAGCGGGAAATAGACGGTCGAGGGGTGGTACCCGAGGTCGATCACTCGCTTCGCCACGTCCGTCGCTCGGATGCCCGTCTCCTCCTTGAGCGGGCGTGCCGTCGCCACGAACTCGTGCATCGGCCGGCCGTCAGGGTACGCCAGCGGGAACGCGCCCTTCACGCGCTCGGCCAGGTAGTTCGCGTTCAGCACGGCGCGCTCGGCGACCTCCTTCAGCCCGTCGCGGCCGTGAAGGAACACGTACGCGTACGCGCGAACGAGCACGCCGAAGTTGCCGAGGAACCCGTGCATGCGCCCGATGGAATCCGGAGCATCGCTCTCGAGCCGGAACGCGCCGGTCTCGTCGCGTTCGATCCTCGGGACCGGCAGGAACGGCACCAGCTCCTCGGTCACGCCGACCGGCCCGGCACCCGGCCCTCCCCCACCGTGCGGCGTGGCGAAGGTCTTGTGCGTGTTGATGTGCACGATGTCGAATCCCATGTCGCCCGGACGGCATCGTCCGAGGATCGCGTTCAGGTTCGCCCCGTCGTAGTAGACGAGCCCACCGATACGGTGCACCGCCTCCGTGACGCGCTCGATCTCCTCCTCGAACATGCCGAGGGTGTTGGGGTTGGTGAGCATCAATCCCGCGACGTCCTCGTCGATCAGCTTCTCGAGCGCCGACACGTCGACGAGTCCCCTGGCGTCGCTCGGGATCTTGAGCGCGTGGTAGCCGGCCAGGCGCACGCTGGCGGGGTTGGTCCCGTGCGAGGAGTCGGGGATCGCCACGCGCCGACGCTGGCGACCCTGCCGCTCGTGGTGGGCCCGCATGATGAGCAGGCCGGTCAGCTCGCCGCACGCACCCGCGGGCGGCTGCAGGGTCGCGCGAGTCATCCCCGTGATCTCGCACAGGGCGCGCTCGAGGCGCCACATCAGCTCCAGCGACCCCTGGACCGAGTGATCGGGCTGGTGGGGGTGCGCACGCTGGAACCCCGCGAGCTGCGCGACGTTCTCCGCGATCTTCGGGTTGTACTTCATCGAGCAGGATCCGAGGGGGTAGAAGCCCGTGTCCACCCCGTAGTTGAGCTGCGAGAGCCGGGTGTAGTGGCTCACGAGGTCGCGCTCGGCCACCTCGGGCAGCCCGGGCGCCGCCTGCCGGGCCTGGTCCGCGGGCACCGATACCTCGGGCACATCGAGCTCGGGCAGGCTGAACGCCCTCCGTCCGGGCCGCGAGAGGTCCTTGAGGGTCCCCTGGCGGTCCGCGGGACCGCCGACGCGGACGGGGGCTCCGACCCTGCCGGGGACGGGCTCGATCGGCTCCGTCGAAGATGCCTCGCTCATGCGAGCACCTCCTTGAGCGCCATCGCGAGGCCGTCGATCTCCTCGCGAGAGCGGCGTTCGGTGACGGCCACCAGGAGGGCGTGGCCGTCGGCGTTTGGGAGCGGCACGCCGCCGAGGTACCCGCGTTCGATCAGCGCGTCGCGGACCTCGTCCGCCGGCCGCGGCAGCCGGATCGGGAACTCCTTGAAGAACGGTGCGTCTCCGAACAGCGGCTCGACGCCGGGGACCTCCGATAGACGCTCCGCCGCGTACGCGGCCTTGGATACGCACCGACGGCCGACCTCCGCGAGCCCCTGGGGCCCGAGCCACCCGAGGTAGACGGTCGCCGCGATCGCCATCAGCGTCTGGTTCGTGCAGATGTTGGAGCTCGCCTTCTCCCGCCGGATGTGCTGCTCCCGAGCCTGCAGCGTGAGCACGTACCCGGTCCGTCCGTCGACGTCGAGCGTCTCCCCCACCAGCCTGCCCGGAAGTCGCCGCACGTCGTCCAGTCGCGTCGCGATCACCCCGAGGTACGGCCCGCCGTAGTTCAGGTGGTTGCCGAGCACCTGTCCCTCGGCCACCGCGATGTCCGCGCGCAGGTCACCCGGTGGGGCGACCACGCCGAGCGACAGCGGGTCGAACACCTGGATCGCACGTGCACCACCCGCGTGCGCCGCCCCGAACAGCTCGCGCGCCGGCTCGAGCAGCCCGTACGCGTTCGGGTGCTGG
>Ga0126304_10001531_pt1 | contig 10902 bp, 7 predicted proteins | sample Plot25_FD_92538 | JGI IMG/M metagenome (GOLD analysis project Ga0126304, IMG submission 92538) | Serpentine soil microbial communities from UC McLaughlin Reserve, CA, USA - Plot25 | ecosystem: Environmental > Terrestrial > Soil > Grasslands | place: USA: UC McLaughlin Reserve, Lake County... | reverse complement strand
CCTAAATAGATTGAACCTAAGTTTATCTGTTTACCTGCGGTGTCTATTGTGGGTGTAATAATACTTCTGCCTTAATATTAATATCATATGGTTAGTAATAGCTATCGTTTATCGTTTATTTATATTAGGACATTGTGAAAATAATAATTATCAGCCAATCCTTTCGCAGAATAATTAGGTCTAAAGCAAATCCGTCAATGAATCCATATTTGTGATGACGCTATAAGCCTGCATTCTGATTGCCCACAATATATTTTTTCACTCGAAATGATAAAAATTGAATTTAAATTCATGTATCATATATGCTTTAGTTTCACAGTTGATTATACCTTATTTATAATGTTAACTCATTAGCTTTGTCTGAAAGATCTTTTTTCAAGGAGACTATCTGCTCTTCTTTTCTGGATTTCAGAACTGTCATTAATTCTGTTTCTATAATATGAGGTAATATACGGATCTTATTTACTACGATATCTCTCATCTGATCCAAATCTTTAGCACGGACTTTCAAAAGCAAATCAAATCTGCCATGCATTTCGTGAATTTCCAATACTTCGTCAACTTTTGATAGCTCGTCGGTAAGCTCTTCTGCAAATCCGGGTTCTACATTTATCCCCATGAAAGCAAGGTGGTCATAACCAAGGCGATTGTTATCTACGGAAATTGTGAACTTATTAATAATTCCTGCTGCAAGCAGGCGTCTAACTCTGATATGCACTGTTGCATCTGAAATACCAATCTGTTTAGCTATTTCGACAAATGGTGTAGATGAGTCTTTACTCAAAAAATCTATTATCTTGAGATTTATATTGTCTAGTAGGTCTGAATCTAATTGCACATTTAAACTACGTTGTTGGTGTTTAAATGTTTTTAACATAACATCATTTTTCTGTGTATATCTCTTTATTATGAACAACATAAGAATTGTTCTAGTTCATATAACTGATATCAAGAAATAATAATACTTGTTGATTTAATATATTCCATGTCACAGGGACCTTGCAATAAATGCCATAATGGATTAAGTGTATTTTATAGATCGTATTCTGGAGAGCATCTATGCAAAAAATGCTTTCTGCAGTCTATAGAAGAAAAGGCTGCTAAAACTATGTCCAAGTTTTCGATGCTCGATTATAATGACAGAGTAGCAGTTGCTGTTTCGGGAGGCAAAGACAGTTTAGCGTTACTATTTGTTATGAAAAAAATCTTTGAGAAACATGACCGTTCAGATATTATCGCTATAACAATAGACGAGGGAATAGAAGGTTATCGTAATGAATCATTGCAGATCGTAAAAGAATTCTGTTCAGATCTAAAAATAGAGAGCAAGATTCTTAGTTACAAGAATCTATTTGGAATAGATATGGATAAAGCTATGATGACAAGACCTTCTGACAAGATGACTTCTTGCTCAATGTGCGGCACTTTTCGTAGAAGAGCAATAGATTTGGCAGCAGAATCTGTGGGTGCAAATATCATAGCGACAGCGCACAATTTAGATGATCAATTACAAACTTTTACAATAAACCTTTTTGCTGGAGATATCGAAAGGATAGCTTGGATTTACCCTGAACCAGTTCAGTATGGTTCAAATGGCTTGAAGAAGATAAAACCTTTTGTAGAGATTTATGAACACGAAATAGCATTCTATGCTCTACAGAGGAATATTCCATTTCAATCAGAAGAATGCCCATATATGCACGAAAGCATCAGAACTGATATTCGAGAATTTCTAAACAAGCTCGAAAAAGGTCATCCGGGAATTAAGTATAACACATACAACTCGATCTTAAAGATTTCTAAAAGTATGAAGTCAGTATCATTAATACATGCGCCGAAAAAGTGCTCAGTCTGCAGACGAGATTCTACGGGAGACACCTGTTCAGTTTGCAGAACTGTTAGTATTCTGACTAGTAATAACAGGTTAGCTTAAAGTATTCCTTATTACAGCCTTGGTGAGTCCTTTATGCTTGATTGTCAGGTGTTATAATTATTATAGGTGATATATCACTATCCACATAGATGTTATGGATTTTAAGAAACACTCATACCATCATATACGATATTAGACTGATTCAATTAAAACCAAATTAACTCTTCAAACCAATTGTAATTAGAAGATATAGGAGAAGTGATAAGCAAATATAATGAAACTGTGTAATAGAGCTGCGGGGGCAGGGAGGATCGGGGTGCCAGCCGTACCCCATATCAGAAATCGGCTTCATGCTGGGATCAGTAACTGCTGGATAAATCCATAGATGGGAGGCACCTGCTTGACTTGCTGAAATGAAATCACGCCGTGTCGGATGGTTATGAACAGCGTACTGCGTGAAGGCGCAGTTTCGACTGTGAATCGTTGAAATGGGTGAGATCCGGGAGGGAGCAACCCTAAGGCGGCATAGTCATGCTGGCACGTCTACGTGGTGGATCTTGTATAGCTTGAGATGGGACCTTGTGTTTATGGTGGTACCAGTAGGCTGCCCCGCCCTTTAAAATATTGTATTGAGACACATTACTAATCCTATAGAGTAGCGCATATCCATTTCTCGTTAGTCTATAATATGATCAGGTCTAGTTTTCTTCCCTTCATGCCAATGGTGATTCGGATCTTAGGTAAATCTGTTCTAGATGCATCACTTTGTCTTGTTTGGCTTTTTAATGAAGTCTTTTAGTATAACAATACAAATATGTCTTGATAGTTATTTAATTTCTTAATGTACGATCTTTATTTTGTATGAAACTCTGCAGAAAGTATGGGAATGAGTGACATCGTCCATTCTCTCACATTTACCATATATCCATGATATATACTCTTTACAGATAGTGCAGACTGAAATAGGAGTAAGGTATACTCCGCATCCTCTGCATGCTCCTTTGTTAAATATGTATAATAATTTCATTATTAGATAATATTAATTGTAACATTAATGTTAATCAATATAATATTCTACTTGGCCAAACAGAAACATGTGAATGTAATGCAGCTTATCACTTTTATATAATAAAACAATTTTCTATTAATAGTGTAATAATATATTTCCTAGAAACTTCGTTACTTGAATAGACTAAAATAGACATTAATCACTACTAGACTATTATATTGCAGAACTAACAGACAAACAAAAAGCAAGAAATAACTAAAATTTATGATATATTTTAGGATATTTAGATAATGAAGCATAATATGACGCCTTATAGCAGTCAGTATTATTAATTCCTGTTGTTTTGTTGCTTCTTGTGGTTGTTATATCCCTTCACCGAGCCGTTTTTTATTTTACTTTTTTTAAATTCTAACTTTAAAGGAGCAGCAGGGCAATTAAAATAATTAAATCAGAAATTCTTATAATACTACTTGTAGAGAGAATCTTTTCCTTTCCAACCTTCACAGAAAATCATTTGACTTGTTCAGGTAATATTCGTTATTACCATAAACTTTTCTTGTAGAATAACTTCAAAAACTGTCTGAACTTTTCTTTTTAGTAAAAGCCTTATGACCTTTTCGCTTTATACATTTTAGTATGACCTGATATACTCCTCAGTAGCATTTCTGAAAGGCTTCAAGATATTCTCTTTTTGGGAATGAGAAAAGATATGCGTAGCATTATCCACAAGATGACTCTTTCCTTGTTCTGCATGCGTCTACAAATTTTAAAACGTCGACTTTATCGGGATTTTGGTCTGCATATACTCTTTTAATCCATATGCAAGTATCTCTTATCTAAGGTACAGATCTATCCCAGAGTTTGTATAATAGAAGGTTATGACAGGATTTTAATGGTTTGATTGGTTGTTCTGGTGAGAGAAATTTTCTGTTTGTTTTTTAGGATTTGAACTGAGAATTCATTGGGGCCGGCCGGATTTGAACCAGCGATCTCCAGCGCCCGAGGCTGGCATCATACCAAACTAGACAACGGCCCCAAAAATTTTGTATTTCTGTATGACTCTATCTTTCCGTATTATAAAATATTGGTAATACTAGAAACAGAAGTAGATTTAGACATAAATATAACTATTCAATATTTACTTCATTCTGATTTATGAATTAAAAAATAAATTGCTTTTTCGCAAGGCAAGTGGAGTTGTGTATCACCTACTATTTCTGTGCATTCTATTGATATGGTCACTCATTTCAGTTGCATTATTAAACTCTTTTCCACATGACTCACATCTAGGATGATGTGCATGTTCATCTTCTTTTATTGTCATAGATTAGATTAAACAAAATAAGATAAAAATGAGATCATATTGCGGTTCGTTTATTTGCGAAAATATCTTAACATGCGTGAATCTTATATCCTATTGATAAAGTATAAAAAATATCACACTTTGATAATTAAAGACAGAATCACTATTCAAGATACAAAGTTCATGTAGGCATACTGCCATGATATACATAATTATTAGTGGGCCAACTTCTACCAGATATTTACAGAACAGAAACTGAAAAATAAAAGACACTCCATTACCAAAATTGTGTTTATCAATACATTAATTAAGTGATGGCATAAGCATTAGAAGACACAGATTGTTTTGTAAGTTTATTTGAAGTTTATAGTAATAAAATTAAATAATCTTTTGATGTAATAAAAAATCAAAGCATCATCTCTTCGTTCATGCTTTTTTATTAGATATTAAAAGTAGAATAATTATCTCTCGAATTTTTCATCATCCAGCGCTTTCAAATGTTGTTGCAAGGACGTGGTATGGTATTAGAAGATAGTTTGGTAAAAAGAATAGTCTGTAATTGCCTTTGCAGTAAGTATAATTTTACGATTTTAATCATGAGCATAAGTTTAGTTTATCTTAATACTCTATAATAGCTTAAAGCTGCATTTTCTCTGATATTGATCGAATGTCCCAAAGTGATTTTGATGCTCCAGACGGGTTTGGCACCACTACTCCATCTTCAATTAATCGATTTACTATAATAGCAGCCATCGGTAAAGCTCCTGTAGCACCAGGAGAATTATAGTTTAGGATATGTAATGAATCATCTTTTTTTATGATTAATGTATCTGGGAGAAATTTCCCATCCTTATCTATAAGACATGATCTAATTCCACTAGTTCCTCTTTGAATGAATGCAGACGCTCTCAACTGCGGCAGAAATTCTCTTGTTCTATTTATCATTGTAGTTTTAGAGAGCGAACTTTTTAATTCATTACTGGCAAGAAACAAGAATTGTTTGTCAAAAAAGATTTTACGGGCTCCTGATGTTCTTAATGATTCAAATATCTTTGGTACAAGACACTTTAAATTCTTGCTCAAATTATATGCATAGGGACCAAAGACAGGAACTGCATTGGGACCAACTTCGCATCTTCCATCAACACGTACAACCCAATGGGGATCTAGGAAAGGATACTCTGGATATTTTGGCACTGAATAAATACTTATCTTTGTAAGATCATTATATTCTGGTGGTGCTAGCCAATATTCCCCTTTAAAATGAAAGTCGGTAAGTTCCATTGCAATACCTAGAGAATGGGCTATATCTACGGAATTACCTCCCGCTGCATTAACTACGAATTCAGTATTAATTTTTTTTTCATTTCCTTGTTCTAGCACCAATGTCAACATACTATTTCCTGTAGATCGCAAGATTCTTTTAACTCTATGTCCGATTAGGACCGTACATCCAAACAATTGGCAATCTTGTATCAGATTCTTTGTCAAAGAACCATAATCTACAGATGCATCCTTTGAACAATATATGGCTGAACTGCAATGAACATTTGGTTCGATCACTTTTGTTTCGTTTCTATCGAGAAATTTGAAATCGTGCTCTCTACGTAGGCCGTTCGCTTCTCCCCACTCCATATATTTATGAAGTCTATCAATACTAAGTTGGTCGTTCGCTACTTCTAATACTCCATCCTGTTTAAACAAAATCTTCTTATAATGTGAATAGGCTTGCCACATTTCATATCCTAGCGATGCAGCTTTTGCAAAAATTTTCTTTTTCACAGGATCGTAAATAAAAGGAGCGTGTACTTTTCCTGTATTTCTAGAACTTGTATGAACAGCCACATCACATTCCTGTTCTATAAGTATTATCTTTGAATGAGATACCGAGCTCAAAAAATATGCTAAGGAGGCACCTAAAATACCGCCGCCAATAATTGCAATATTGTAAACATCTTGCAAATTATAAATTAGTTAAAACTTAAAGGATATAAAAATGCATTTCAATAAATAGATAAAATCAATTATACTACGAGCTCTTAAAGTCTATTGCTATATAAAATTGTGACAATGTTGATGAATTTAATATCTTTCCTAAGCGTAATATTTTATCTCTTCTGTCGTAATAATCACGAATCCATTTTCTATAATGATTGTTTGTCTCTTTGCTTAAATTGTAAGCAAGAAATGATTTTCTCTTTTATTCAAATATTGAATAAACCAGTGTATAGAAAGCAGCAGGTATGATTTTTTGCGAATAATAGCCCTGTATCTTCATCAGTTTCTCTAAAGCCTCTACCTGGAGAAAAATATATAATCAACATAATGTTCTAGTTTTATTATTATAAATATGTATAACTAAAAGCTGTTATTAGCGACATCTATGGTAATATGACCCAAGATAAGAATCAAGATATTGAAGAACAGGTTAACATTTTTCTACATGCATTTGTAAAGTCAGAACTACTTGTCATATTATAAGATAGAGCTACTGTATGAACATACATTCGGTTATAGCCTTTTGGCGTTACTATCGTTGCTAAGGCTTCTTTATTTTTAGTTAATATTCATGCTGTCGCATATCTTGTGTTACTTTTTACAATCTTACGCTTGATAGCTTTATATCTTTAAGAGGCACTAGTCAATAAAAAAACAATAATATATAAAGAATCGAAGCATTGTTGCTAATTTATGTCTATAAAAAAGAAAATAATGCCTGCTAATGAGTGGCTGCAGAATTTACACGGCAGTTGGAGAGATGTTGAATGTCCTTGTGGAAGTAATTTTCATTTTGATGGAAAAATTGACGATCTCTTTTCATGGGAAAGAGTTCACCTAAGACACATGATTTCAGATTCCGAAAACCACGATATGCTTTCCTTTTATCCCAAAGATATGGTGATTTTCTATCACTCTAAAAGCGGATATGTAGTTGAAAGAAGAAAACACAGAGCAGAGGAGATTAGTGACTTACGATACGCTTGTATCTATGGTCAAACAAAGTTAGCTGGCGTATAGTTTTATGTTAGAATTGCGATTTCTTAAAGTTCTACTATAGACTTCAATTATTATTCACTTCATATACTACAATAACTCATGAGTAACACTGTCTTTATGATCTACCAACCCAGAATGTGCGAATTTCTGTATTTTATAGATCTATACATCTTATCGTCTAATGGATAGGCAAAATAATGAATATAATGAATACTCAACCAATACGTTATATACACTCTTGAGTTTCCCATGACAATAATCTGTGTTATAAGACATCAAATCATCTGAAACTCTTAGCTTAAAATAGCCATTCAGACTATATATTGGTTGAATCATTACATCGTTAACTCGTTGTGTGCTCTGTCTGTCTATGAAATGTTATTTCTTCTGACTAGTATTTGTTTAAAAAATTTTATAGACTAGTTACTACATACTAACAGAGGAGGAACCTAAAAACACTTAGAGTTTGAAAGTATCGATTTAACGTAAGTAGGAAATAAAAATTGTAGAATGGATTATCGTATTTTACTAATAAGCAGCCGAATCATTTAGAATGAACCTTTGTTCGCAGATACTCACTTAATATTACCCTGATAGTTTCAGGTATTGTTTCAAGATATCTGTCTTTACGCTCCTTCTCTAATATTTTAACCATATCATGTGGTAATGCTACCATTATTTTCCTCATTGCCATGTTAAGATACCATTATATATTGTTAGATGTTCTTATAAACCTGTCCCTACAATAACAATCCAATAGTTCTCTGAAAGGCTAGATATAGGATGAATAATACTATAAGAATATAGTAGCTAATTTGATGGTGATTTTATATGGTGCCAGCAAGAAAAAGATTGAAGTAAAATAGCATGTATAAGTTTAATTTACTGCTGATTTGTCGATAGGAAAGCATTAGTAGGGTAAAACGTGTTGAAAAAATTTTTACATATATATTATGTTGTTAATATCTTCTTATTAATAGGAAAATAGACTATAAGATTTTTGAAATCTAAAAGCGACTTATTATTAGATAAGATATTTAACTTTTTAAACAAAGTTAAATTTTTCTGTTAAATAATATTTCTATTAGTGCAAGATTCATAGAAAATTGCTATAGATGCTATTATAAGCACATATATTCGATAGATGGCTGTAAAAAGTTAGGTTGATTAAGTCAACACAAAAAGACTAACAATACGTATTTGATAAACTAGTAATAGCGACTTCGTCTACCATCATTACTTTGTCCTTGGCCATATCTATTTCGTTCACCCCTATTTCCGCCATAGCCTCCGTAAGCACTACTGCCACGCCTAGATCCAAAGCTCCGTTTACCTCTGCTATCGCCATAACTTCCGCTTCCACGGAAGCTATTATTACCATAATTTCGTCTTTGGCGATATCCATAAGATCTATACTGAACTACAGGAACTTCGATTCCCAACTCTTCATTTAGCTTGCGTATAGGATGTTCAGTCTGTCTTAAAATTCTCCCAAAGTCTTCGATCCTATCTTGCGAAACTAAGGAAATAGCCTTGCCTGTGCCTCCTGCTCTAGCAGTTCTTCCAATTCTATGGAAATAAATCAATGGGTCTTCGGGTATGTCGTAGTTTATCACATGACCTACTGCTGGAACATCTATTCCCCTTGCTGCAATATCTGTAGCTACTAAGACATCTTCAATTCCCTTTTTAAATCGATACATGGCATTATCTCTTTGTTTCTGGGATAGATCGCCATGAATGGTGATTGCTTTGAATCCTTCCTGTTTCAATTCCCAAGCCAATTTCTGCGTTCTCTGTTTTGTAGCCGCAAAAACAATTGTCTGTTTTTTGTCCCTGCTCCTGATTAAGTTGCAGAGATGTTTAAATTTTTCTCTTTCCTGTACAATTAAATAAGATTGATCTATCGTATCAAGACTTAATTCTTCTTCATTGAGCCTGATTTGCTGAGTGTCCTTCATGTATTCTTGCGCCAACCTTAATATCTCAGGTGGCATAGTTGCAGAAAACAAGCATGTTTGCCTATCGTCATTCACATAGAACAAAATGAACTTTATGTCATCGATAAAACCCATATCTAGCATTCTGTCTGCCTCGTCAAGCACAACAAACTTCACATTCTCAAGCTGAATCGAACCGTGTTTCACATGATCAATCAATCTACCAGGAGTTGCAACTACTATTTGTACTCCTCGTCTTAATTGATCATGTTGAAGGTTTATACTCTGTCCTCCATATATGGACACGGTTCTAATGCCAGTATATTTTGCAAACTTGTTGATCTCAGTTGTTACCTGCATTGCTAGCTCCCTTGTAGGCACAAGTATAAGTGCTTGAATGGGGCCGTTACGCTTTACCTTCGTTAATATCGGTAAAGAAAAAGCAGCTGTCTTACCAGTTCCAGTATGCGCCTGGCCTACAACATCTACACCCTTTAAAAGAAATGGTATAGCTGCCTCTTGAATAGGAAATGGCGCTTCAAATTTATTTTCTCTGAGTGCTCTATTTATTTCAGCACTCATTCCTAACTCTTGAAATGTCTTTGTCAATTTATGTTCTCACTTTGAAATATCTACAAAAGCCACGGAAGACAAGAGAAGCAATTTTATTTACTTAACAAATCCGCCGTAAACCTTTTGTTTGATTATTGTATAAATTACACAGATATAAGGCATGCGGAAGTAGATACTTTATGTAGTCAAAAGTTATTGTGTAGTAAGAAGCAAGAAACATTTGAAATGTTGTCCGTATGTATTATCTTTATCTGATGTTAATAGTTATACTTTTACATATCGAACTAATGATATTTCATATAGCTACTGGTCAACCAAAGATACTTATAATCTCATATTGAGTTTTATTCAAAAAACGCAACTTATTCCTATACTGTTTGCAATAGTTATAGTTATATATAAAATGACAATAAATAACAGCATAGGTACAACGAAGCTACAGATGGTTTGACTAATAACAATAGATGACGTAAGGTCATAAATAAGTAAAATAACATATTCTTTTGTGCCAAGTTTACAATGTGCTTGTAGAAAATACTCTATGGTGTATGAATATTGCTTATTTTTAATAAGATTTGTATACTAATATGTAATCTATAATATTTCACATGCTTTTGAATATTTGCATTAAATTTGATACCATACATTACCATCTTTAATCATACTCTGACCATTTTATTTTCAGCTATTCGATAGTGCTTCTTTTGTTTTAAGGCAAGTTTTTGAGAATACTCTTTTTTCTTATTCTGAAAATGGAGCGCATATCATCTGCTCAACAATCTTCAGAGACTTTTTTATTTTTATTGTAATAGTATAAGTATTTGCATAAGAAAAACCATTACTGAGATATAAGCAATTGATAAGGTCCTTTTGCAAATTGCAATATAACAAAATATAGGACATTCAATTGTTTTGTATATTGACATGAGATATCATCTATTACATTACGATTTTGGTTTTTGCATATAAACGAAATTAGTCCTATGAATTAGGGGCAGCAGTATCAACAATAGGAATAATAACAGCAATGTCTAAGATTTCAATTTGTGATAAACAATACTAAGATAAATCAATATCTTGTTTAGTATGTCGCTGCTGCCCTTATGACTCATCAGTTTCTCGAATTTGATCGATTGAATTAAATGTTTTCTGATAACATTTTGGTATTCGAACCATTAACATCAGTGAGCCTTTATTAGAACATAAT
>Ga0126304_10001530_pt1 | contig 10906 bp, 7 predicted proteins | sample Plot25_FD_92538 | JGI IMG/M metagenome (GOLD analysis project Ga0126304, IMG submission 92538) | Serpentine soil microbial communities from UC McLaughlin Reserve, CA, USA - Plot25 | ecosystem: Environmental > Terrestrial > Soil > Grasslands | place: USA: UC McLaughlin Reserve, Lake County... | reverse complement strand
GCGACGCGACGCAGCGGCGGTGACGCGCCCGATCGTCGTCAAGCTCGGCTCAGCCCTCGTCGCGGGGGCCGACGGCTCCCCGCGCGCGGAGCTACTGCGTGCCCGCGCCGGCGAGATCGCCGAGCTCGTCGGTGGCGGGACACCCGTTTGCCTCGTCTCGTCCGGGGCTATCGCCCTCGGCCTGCCGAAGCTCGGCCTCACGCGCCGGCCGCGCAGCCTGCCGCGTCTGCAGGCGGCCTCGGCTCTCGGCCAGGGGGCGCTGCAGGGCGCGTGGGAGGAGGCGTTCGCCCCGTTCGGCCCGAGCGTCGCGCAGGTGTTGCTGACCTCGGCGGAGATCGCCGACCGCCGCGCCTACGTCAACGTGCGGAACACGCTCACGGCGCTCTTCGCGGCACGTGCGGTTCCGGTCGTGAACGAGAACGACGCGACCGCGACGGACGAGATCACCTTCGGGGACAACGACGCGCTCGCGGCGCAGACGGCGGTGCTCGCCGGCGCGCAACTGCTCGTGCTCCTGACGTCGGTGCACGGCGTCCTGACGCATCCGCCCGGCGACGAGCGCGCCGAGGTGATCGCCGACGGCGCGCATGCGCGGGGTGCGACGATCGGACGCGCGAACGCCGAGGGCAGGGGCGGCATGGCGAGCAAGATCGGCGCGGCGGAGCTGGCGGCCGGCGCGGGCATCCCGACCGTGATCGCAGCCGGAACGGACGACGGCGTGCTCGGTGCGGTCGCGCGCGGCGAGCGCCGCGGCACCTGGTTCGAGCCTGCGGCGAGCGGCGAGTCGGCCTTCAAGCTCTGGCTGCGGCACGGCAAGCGCATCGCCGGCCGCGTCCACCTCGACGCGGGCGCCGTGGCCGCGGTCGCGACGGGCGGCCGCAGCCTGCTGGCGGTCGGCGTCACCCGCTGCGACGGCGACTTTCGCGCCGGCGACGGCATCGAGCTGTGCGGCCCGGACGGCTCCGCTGTCGGCCGCGGGATCGCCTCGGTCGACGCGTCGGAGCTCGCGGGCCGTCCCGCGAACCTGGAGGCCGTCCACCGAGACCGCCTCGTGCTCTACGCCGCCTAGTCGAGAGGGCCGCCGCGCCGCGGTGTTGCGGCCCAATCGGCGCTGTGGTATGCCGCGCCCAGGGCCGTGGAGACAACTTCGGAGCTGGTCGGGCAGATCGTGGGCCGCGAGGCGGAGTTGACCGTGCTCGACGCATTTCTCGCTTCGCCCGATTCGCCGCGGGCGCTCGTCCTCACGGGTCATCCGGGGATCGGGAAGACGGCGCTGTGGGAGGCGGGCGTGGACCTCGCGCGGCGGCGCGGGCTGCGCGTCCTCGCTGCGCGCGCGAACGGCGCCGAGGCACAGCTCGAGTTCGCCTCGCTGATCGACCTGCTCGACGCCGTTCGCCCGGAGGAGCTCGACGAGCTGCCGCCGCCGCAACGACATGCCCTGGAGCTCGCGCTCTTCCGTGCGGAGCCGACGGGCGAGCCTCCACCGAAGCCGGCGATCGGCGTCGGCTTCCTGAACGCGGTCCGCGCACTCGCCGCTCGCGAGAACGTCCTGGTCGCGGTCGACGACGTGCAGTGGCTCGACGCGGCGTCCGCCGAGGCTGTCGCGTTCGCGGCCCGCCGGCTCGACGGGCACCCCGTCCGCTTCCTGCTCGCCGCGACCTCGCGCCTCTCGCCGCTGCTCGAGCGCGCGTACGGACCGAAGGGGCTGCAGCACCTCGATGTCGGCCCGCTCAGCCTCGTCGCGACGCAGCGGCTCCTGGCCGAGCGGCTCGGCTTGCGGCTCTCGCGTCATGTGCTGCACCGCGTCATGGAGTCGACGCTGGGCAATCCGCTGTTCGCGCTGGAGCTCGGGCGCGAGCTCGCGAGCCGCGGGCCGCTTGGGATCCGCGAGGAGGTGCCGCTCCCGGACACGGTCGACGCGCTGCTCTCGACGCGCGTCGCAGCGCTGCCGGACGCCGTGCGAAGGCTCGTGCTGGCAGTGGCATTGAGCGGGGAGCTGCGCACGTCGCAGGTCGCGGAGATCGCCGCGGCGGGCGCCCTCGACGAGGCCGTAGCCTCGGGTGCGCTCGCACTCGACGACGAGCGGGTGCGCCCCGCGCACCCGCTGTTCGCGACGGCCGTGAAGCGCCGCGCCCCCGCCGGCGAGCAGCGCTGGCTCCACGTCGTTCTGGCGCAGCTCGCCGCGGACCAGGAGTCGCGGGCGCTGCACCTCGCGCTCGCGGCCGACCAGCCGGACGGGGAGCTCGCCGCCGCCATCGCCGGCGCAGCCGCGGGCGCGGCGGCGCGCGGTGCGCGCCAGGACGCCGTGATGCTCGCGGAGCACGCATTGCGCCTCACGCCGCCAGACTGGGCGGAGCGCGACGAGCGCGTGCTCGCGCTCGGCGCGTACCTCGTGACAGCGGGCGAGACGCAGCGGGTCACAGACCTGCTTTCGCCGGAGATCGAGACGCTGCCGTCGGGGGAGCCGCGGGTGCGGGCACTGCTCCTCCTCTCCGAGGGCGCGATCACCACCAACGACGAGATCCGGAGCTACCTCGACGCCGCGCTGGCCGAGAGCGCGGACGACGTACGGCTCCGCGCGATCGTGCTGACGGAGCTCGCGGTCAACGACGTCCTGGCCCGCGTCGAGGAGATCGGCGACGCGGAGGCGCGGGCCACGGAAGCCGTCGAGACGGGGCGCGACGCCGGCCCCGAGGTCGAGCTGCCGGCCGTATACGCGCTCGCCTGGTCCCGCAGCCTCCGTGGACACGCCGTCGACGACCTGTGCAAGCGCTTCCGCAAGTTGTCGCGCGTCGCCCCGCACCTGGCCGCGTCCCCGGAGCGTGCCGCCGCCCAGAGGCTCGCGTGGCGGGGAGACGTCGTCGCGGCGCGCGCGAGGCTCGGTCAACTGCTGTCGGTCGCGGATGAGCGCGGCGAGCCGATCTCGTACGCCCTGCAGCGCCTGCACCTCTGCGAGCTCGAGCTGCGCGCGGGCGAGTGGAACGAGGTGGCACGGTTCCTCGACGAGTGGTTTCGTGACGGCGAGCTGCTCGGCTGGCCGTGCTACGAGCGCGTGCGTGCGCTCCTCGCCGCCGGACGCGGTCTCCCCGAGGAGACGCAGCGGTCGGCGGCGAAGGCGATCGCGCAGGCGCAGCGAACCGGGCTCCAGTGGGACGTCCTCGAGGCCTGGCGGGCGCGCGGGATCGCGGCGCTCCTCGCCCGCGACCCCTCGCAGGCGGCCGAGAGCCTGCGTGCGGTATGGGAGCACACCGAGCGGGAAGGCGTCGACGAGCCCGGCGTGTTCCCGGTCGCGCCCGATCTCGTGGAGGCGCTCGTGGAGCTCGGCGAGCTCGAGGAAGCGCGGGCTGTGACCCGGCGCCTCCGCGAGCTGGCGGAGGAGCAGGAGCATCCGTGGGGGCTCGCGAGCGCGAAACGCTGCGGCGCGCTCATCCGGCTCTCGTCCGAGCGGTACGACGAGGAGGCGGCGACGGAGCTGGGCGACGCGGCCGACGCCTACGCGGCGCTCGGACTCCGCTTCGACCGCGCTCGCTCGCTGCTCTGCCTCGGACGGGCGCAGCGCCGGCTGAAGAAATGGGGCGCGGCCCGCAGCTCGCTCGAGCTGGCAGCGGCCGAGTTCGACGAGCTGGGCTCGCCCGGCTGGACCGAGCAGTCACGCTCCGAGCTCGCGCGCGTCGGCGGGCGGAGGGCGCAGCAGCCCGGCGAGCTGACGCCGGCGGAGGCTCGCGTCGCCGAGCTTGCGGCGGCAGGCCTCGCCAACAAGGAGATCGCGCGCAGCCTCTTCGTGACCGTCCGCACGGTCGAGGTCCACCTCAAGCACGCCTACGCGAAGCTCGGCGTCCGGTCGCGGACGCAGCTCGCGCGCCGCCTTTCCGACGGCGAATAGCGCCCTAAAGACCGTGGGTCTTCGGTATTTCGCGCAGCTGCGCGCGGCCGTAGCTTCTGACGTCATCGGCGAGGCCAATCCCGGCACGGCGCCGCGACGACACGGAGGAGAGACATGGCAGCAACCGCAGACAGCGTCCGGAACGGCGTCGACAGCACGCAGCTGTACGGGACGCTCGACGCGATCAAGGGCGACCCCTCGATCGCGAAGTTCCAGTTCCGTGCGCAGAACCGCTGGATCGATGGATCCCACAATCGCACCACGATCCGCGACTTCTACGCCGCGAACCAGGAGGACACCTCACGGATCGAGGACTTCGTGCTCGACGCCGGCGAGCCCGCGATCCTCCTCGGCACCGACACGGGGCCGAACCCGGCGGAGTACCTTCTGCACGCGCTCGCCGCGTGCCTGACGACGTCGCTCGTCTACGTCGCCGCCGCCCGCGGCGTCCACCTCACGGAGGTCGAGTCGACGCTCGAGGGCGACATGGACGTCCAGGGGGCGCTCGGCCTCTCCGACGACTTCCGCAACGGCTTCGAGCACATCCGCGTCTCCTTCCGCGTCAAGGGCGATGCGCCCGAGGAGAAGCTGCGCGAGGTCGTCGCGCGCGCCCAGCAGCGGTCGGCGGTCTTCGACATGGTGCGCAACGGAGTTCCCGTCACCGTGGAGGCGGCGACGGCCTAGGGGGCCAGGCGCTGGTGGCCGCCCGCGAGGGCGGTCACCGCCCGTACGCCCGCAGAGGGAGACACGTGACACTCGACTCGACACAGACGCTCGGACTGTCGGCGACCGTCGCTCGCTCCGCCTTCACCGAGGCGATGAGCGCGCTCGCCAGCGGGGTGGTGATGGTGACGACCCGGGTCGACGACCGCCCGTGGGGCACGACCGTCAGCGCGTTCACCTCCGTCTCGGCCGAGCCGCCGACCATCCTCGTCTCGCTGCGCTCCGACGCGGCGACCGCGCAGGGGATCGACGAGAGCGGGAGGTTCGGCGTCAGCATCCTCGGGCGGCACCACTGTGCCGTGGCTCGCCACGGATCGAAGCGCGGCGCGTCGAAGTTCCTCGAGCGGTTCGCCGATGCCGACCGCCAGGGTCTGACCCCGTCGGTCGCCGGCGCGCTCGCCCATCTCGACTGCGAGGTGACCGAGCAGTTGCAGGTCGGCGACCACACGATCTTCGTGGGTCGCGTTCGCGACGTGCGGATCGCCGGCGGCGGCGAGCCGCTCGTCTACTTCCGCCGCGCCTACAGGACGCTCGCCCGGAAGACCAACCCATTCCACACGCGGAGGACAACGTGCCCATCGAGCTGACAGCAACGACCGAGCCGGGGGCCCGGCTCGTCGCGCTCGCCGAAGCGCTTGCCGACGAGATCGGTGCCCGCGCGGCCGAGCACGACCGTGACGGGAGCTACCCGTTCGAAAGCTTCGCAGCCGTCAAGCGGAGCGGCTACTTCACCGCACCGATCCCCGAGCACCTCGGCGGTCTCGGCGTCACGTCCGCGCACGACGTGCTCGTCGCGTCGACCCGGCTCGCCCGCGGGGACGCGTCGCTGACCCTCGGCGTGAACATGCACTTCGCTTACCTGCTGAACGTCGTGCGCCGGTGGCACGCCGCCGTGGTGTCCGGCAACGAGCGGCGCGCGAAGCCTCTCGCAGATTCTCTACGGCAGATCGCCGCCGACGGCGTCGTCTTCGCGTCCGCCGTCAGCGAGATTCGGCAGGACCTCACGCGCCCCGCGACGACGGCCACGCGCACCGCGGACGGCTGGATCGTCTCCGGGCGCAAGGTCTTCAGCACGATGTCGCCGGCGGCGGACGTGCTCTACACCGCGGTGACGTTCTCCGGCGACGACGGGCGCGAGCGGTACGGGTACGCGATGGTTCCGCGCGAGACGGACGGCGTGATCGTGCACGACGACTGGGACGCCCTTGGAATGCGTTCCTCGGGCAGCAACACGGTGTCGTTCGAGGACGTGCCCCTGCCGGCCACTGCGCTCCGCGGCGGCTTTCCCGTCGGCGACTGGACGGCGTACGTCGAGCGGAACGTCGACGCCGGCCTCTTCCATGCGGCCGCTGCGCTCGGCGTCGCCGAGAGCGCGCACACCCTCATTACGCGCCGGCTCGCAAGCTCAGGCGCGGAGCCGGACGCCCGCACGCGGATGCAGGCGGCAGAGAACGTCGTCGACCTGGCGGCCTGCCGCGCCGTACTGTCCCGCGCGGCATCGCTGATCGACGACCACTTCGCCGCGGAGGCGTCGTCGAACGGCTCCGGCGAGGGCGTCACACGCGTCTTCGCGGAGGCCCAGGCCGCGAAGACGTTCATCGGTGAGGCGGCCGTCCGCATCGTCGACCGCGCGCTCTCCCTCTCCGGCGGAGCCGGCTACCTGAACGGCAGCCCGCTCGCGCGCGCCTATCGCGACGTCCGCGCCGTCGCCTTCATGCACCCCCTCGGCGCAAACCGCGCCTACGAGTTCCTCGGCCAACTCGCCCTCGGCCGGGAGACGAGCCTCCACTGACGCCGAACCCGCCTTAAAGACTGTGGCTCTTCGGTATTCGGCGGCGTCCCACCGCGTCGTACGTTGGCGCGGATCACGCAGTTCGACACGCGAAAGGAACTCCATGACCACGAAGCACCGCTTCTCCCGCTTGATCGCCGCCTGTGCGACCGTCCTGGCGTTGTGCGGCCTCGTCACCGCGGCCGCGTCCGCCGCTCCGGCGCCGCAGACCGCGCCGGGTGACGCGCTCGATCCGCGGACGTACGCCCCCGAGAGCCGGCTGTTCCTCGTCGCCCACGCGATCGGGGTGCAGAAGTACACCTGCCAGGCGACAGGCACCTGGCTCTTCACCGATCCCGAGGCGACGCTGTACCAGACGTCCGGGGCCCCGAAGCCGATCGGTACGCACTTCCTGAACTTCGCCACCGGTCGGCCTGTGTGGAGGGCCGACGACGGGAGCTCCGTCGAGGCCGCACGCACCGCGACTGCGTCCGGCGGGGCGGGAAACATCGCGCAGCTCCTCCTGCAGGGGATGGTGACGACGACCGGCTCCGACGGCCACCGCCTGACCGGTACGACGTGGGTTCAGCGCCTGAACACGTCAGGCGGTGTCGCTCCGGCGGGAGCGTGCACGCCCGGCGACACGACCGCCGTGCCCTACACCGCCGACTACTTCTTCTGGAAGGCGGCCTGAGCGGCAGCGCGGCCTGAGCGCCGCCGGAACGGACAGGCGGCGTGCCGAAGACCTTGGTCCGGCACGCCGCCCAGTTCGTCCGCCTCAGTCCGCGCCCCCCGTCCCGGCGAAGTACCGGTGGAAGGCGTTGATCTCCATCGCGAACACGCCGTCCGCTCCGAGCGGGATCGTCCGCCACCAATCGACGTCGAGGGCGTGATGGCCACCGGCGGCCACCGACGGGCCGGTGCCCTCGGAATAGCCCCACGGGTTGCGCAGGACCACGTAATCCACCTGCCGCGCGCGAGCCGTGAGCAGCGACGACTCCATGCGGAGACCCGCGCTCGGCGCGGGAGTGAAACGCCCGCCCGAGACGGCGGCCGACCGCAAGGAACCCGGATCGGGGCCGATCGGACCGGGCCCGTCGATCGGCACGTAGTGGGGGATGAAGTCGGACGGATCGAAGTAATTGAAGAATTCCGTCCGGCGGAGCCATCCGAGGACCGAATAGGCATGGCTCGCCGACACGTTGGCGTCGGTATATGCCACGTCCGCCGCAGGGCCGGAGTTGTACGTCCAGGCGATCATCGGCGTCGTCGTGCGGCCGCTGACGCAGTGGGCCTTGACGAGCTGGAGAATGTCCGCGGCGGCGTACGAGTCGTGCCAGTAGCGGTAGTCGGACAGGCCGGTCAGCGCCTTGCAGGCAATCGACGCATCACCACCTGCGATGCTCGGGATCGCCGGGTAGTCACTGGCCTCGCCCAGCCGCCACTTGGCGTACGCCTTCTCGTACACCGCGGGCCAGATCTCACCCGGCTCCTTCGACCGGCAGAAGTACGTCGAGCCACTGCCGTCCACGAGAATGCGGTCTGTGGTCTCGACGTGCTCGATCCCGCTGTCGCCGTGGAAGCTGACCTGGTGAGTGAACTGTTCGTTGTCCGCTCCCGTGGCTCGAACCTGGTCGGCGATGACGTACGGCATGCTCCAGGCGACCGACGACATCGCTGCGATGAAGTAGCAGTCGCCGACGAAACCCTGGATCGGGTCGAAGAACTCGGTCCCCTCGCTGAAGAACCGCCCCGCGTCCTGCCAGCTGAGGCCGTCGGGGTGGTACCCGGAGCCGACCGGGAAGATGATGTCGATCAGCTTCGGGTCGAAGAGCATCTGCCACCGGACGTCGCGGGCTTCCGTGGTCTCGCCGAGATCCACTCGAACTCCCGTCTTCGTGGCGAACACACTTCGAACCGGAACGTCGGCAAGGCGCGACGCACCGAGCCGCTCGGCGAGCTGAGAAAGGTTCCGCACGCCTTCGAAGTCGATCGGCTCGGAAGTGTCGTTCAACGGACGGCGAGCGAACTTCGGTCGGTCGCGAACAACGGTTCCGTCGGCTTTGACGGTCTGCCCGATATACAGCGGCGAGCCGTTCACGGGGTCGAAGAGCTCCGCATACGGCGTCTGGAAGATCTCCTCGAGCAGGGCCGGTCTGTTCGCAACCGAATCCCAGTCGATGTGTCGGCGCGCGATCGCCTCGGCGAGAGCGTACGGGCTCGGAACGCCGGTCTCGGCGAGCGGGGCCGAATCGGGCCGTGCAACGTCGGCGGCGGCTCCCGAGCGGCGAGCCGCAGCAGATTTCGCGCTCTTGGCGCTGCGTGTCTTGGTCGTCGGCATGTCCTCTCCTTTCAACCGGTACTGAGCCAGACTCGGAACCTGGTACGTGCGCGCTCGACGTGACGTGCTCGGTGGCCCGTTGCGACCGGCGACGGCCTGACATCCAGACGCGCTCCACCCCCGCCTATGGCGGCCGCAGCGCGACCTCCGACCCGGACGCCGACATCCACCCCGTCGGGCACTGACCACGCGCCGCAGGAACCTTCCGACCCACCTTCATGGGCGGCTCCTCTCGCTGCGGCGATCCTCGTTCAGGTGACGCCCGCTTGTCAACTTCGGGGACGGCCGGGGCAGCGCTGCGTCAGCGGTCCCGCCTTCCCCGAAGCGGCCGCGGAACGGGCAAGCCCGAAGCCGCGGGCGCGGGAAGCTTCGGTGATGGGCCTGCGGATGCGAAACCAGGGACCGACGGATTGTGAGCCCTGCAGATACGACCCAACGAGCCGCAAGTCGTTGCAACAAGGTGAAGCGCGGCGCCGTGGCGACGACTGCGGAGAAATCGTCCGACCTTCCGCTTCGCGTGCTCAACTTCAGCGCGGCCATCTACTCGGCGGTCGATCACGCTCCTGACGTCGCGGTGCTCGGCGAGACGGTCGATCCTGCGAACTATGCTTGCCGAGTCTCCGCGCGCCGACGTGACAGTGCTCGTCGAGCAGAACCGTGGACCGTTGCTGATGCTCGCTTATGACCAGGCCGGCGATGAACGGGATCTGCCTCACGCGATCAGGGTCACTCGCGATGCACCGCGGCGACCACTTCGTCAATCTCGGCACCTGATGTGCGGATCTCCCCGACGAAAACGGGCGACCCCGCCGAACTCGACGCTGCACAGGAGTTGCTCCAGCAGAGGTGTGGCCGCCGGCCGAGCTCACTTGGCAAAGGGCTGGCCCCGGGAGAACGGTTACCGCCATGCAATCGAACGAGCCGTCGACCGCCGGTGCCTGCCTTACCGAGTCGTCTCACCTCAACGACTCCGTTTGACCCAGTCCGCGCGGCGGAACCTGCGCGAGGTCCAGACGCGCGAATCGAATGCGAGAACGCTCGCCGCTCTCCCAGGGGCCGCACCAAAACAAGCTCGGTGCCGCGGAGACTGACGCGGCTCTTCACCTTCCGGACGACCGGCCCCCGGCCTCGTCGTCCAAGTCGTGCAGCGCGCGGGCGACGTCTGTTCGTCTGCCCGCGCGCTGGTGCACAGTGTTGGCGTGCGGTAGCGCTGGGAGGCGGGTCAGTCGATGTGCGCCCGCCCGTCGTGAACTAGGTGGATTTCGCCGGTGCATACGTCGCCGTAGCCTGCCGCCTCCGCGGCAGGGGTGCCTCCTCCAGCCAGTCGTTCGTAGGCGCCGGTGCGACCGGCGATCCGCCACGCTCCGGCGCGGAAGGTCGCGGTGCACGCGCTGATCCACTCCACGACGGTGTTTACGCGCAGGACGATCGTCCCTTGGCTGCCCGTCAGCACCTTCTCAACGTGAACCGTTTCGCCTGCGAACCGAAACGTTTCGGTATAGGAGCCGGCATCGTTGACGACGCCAGTGGCCGTCCACGTGCCCTCGATCGTGTTCGGGCCCGTGAAGTGCCCGTCGAGCGCAAAGGTTGTCGGCTGCGGCTGTGTGGCCGCGGCTGGCGCTGCGACGGCGAGCGTGGCGACGATCGCGACGACGGCCCCGCGCCACATGTATCCAATCCTCATCCTGTGCCTCCTTCGTGCTGGTCAACGTCGCCGTCGCACGCGGCGCTTGCGGTTCGAAGCAAAGCCGGCGGAGCGAGAGACGCGATAGCGAGCGTCAAGAGGAGTGCGACCTTCCGCATGATGGTTCCTTTCACGTTGGGTTGGTGGGGTGCGCGTAGTTGACGGTTAGGGGGTGATCGCCCAGACCTGGCCGGTGCCGGCGGAGGCGCCGTTGACGGCGACGTAGGCGGTGCCGTCGTCGGCGACGGCGAGGCCGGTAGCCCGCGGGAGGCCGCCGGCGACGAGCGTCGGCGATCCACCGCCACCCGGCGGCACGCGGAAGACAGCTCCCGGCCCCGCGAACGGGAACGGGACCATCGGGATCGCCGACGAGTGCTGGAGCACGTAAAGCGAGCCGTCCGCGGCGAATGCGAGGTCGGTCAGCTGGGTCAGGTTCCACGCGTACGGCGTCGGGTCCTGACCGGCGACGACGCGGTACACGATCGCGGTTCCGGCCGTGAAGGG
>Ga0126304_10001529_pt1 | contig 10908 bp, 9 predicted proteins | sample Plot25_FD_92538 | JGI IMG/M metagenome (GOLD analysis project Ga0126304, IMG submission 92538) | Serpentine soil microbial communities from UC McLaughlin Reserve, CA, USA - Plot25 | ecosystem: Environmental > Terrestrial > Soil > Grasslands | place: USA: UC McLaughlin Reserve, Lake County... | reverse complement strand
TGCATTTTACGATTATCCCTGTGCGTTTATTCTCTAAGCTCCTTCGCGCCCTCTGTGATTATTTTGTCTCAACGCAAAGGGCGCAGAGAAATCGTAAGCGTTCGCAAAGATGTTAGCTTTACTCCGTTCTGAATTGAATCCCCTGTTGCTTATACGACGTTAATTTCTTTGCAGCAATAGTAGCAGGTATCCATTTTGGGGATTCGCGGAGGAGCCTGAGTGCCTCATAATCCAATGTAAACTCAACGGATTTAAGAATCATTTCATTTCTCACACGGCCTTTTTCATCTACAGCAAAGGCGACTTTTACCTGGCCCTGTATCTTGTTGTTTAATGCATATTCCGGATATCTCAGGTTTTGAATCAGGTACCGCTGCCATCCTGCAGCGCCGCCGTCGAAGCTGGCCTCAGTATCGTACGCATTGCGGCCATTTCCTTCATTATTCATATATTTTACCAGTTCGCCCAGGACATACTGTTTTTCAGTAACCTCCATTCCGTTTTGATTGTAGTAAATCCAACGCCCATCCGGTTTGCCATTTATAAATGCGCCTGTTGAATCAAGTGTTCCATCAGGACGCATGAAAGCAGACTGGCCGTGACGGACCTTTGTGGCCTTGTCTTTAAATTGTTCACTAGACACAAGGGGCCCCCTCATGGTATAATTCTGCCATTGCCAACAGGTATCATTGATCTGTTGGGCGAGGGTGAAGAATGAGGCATCCTTTTCAGCCTTAACGGCTTTGCCTGTAGAATCCCAAAATAGAAATTCAGCTTTCTTGTTTTTCTGACTAAAGCAGATTGAAGAAAGGGAAAGCACTAAGCACAGAATCAACAATTTTTTCATACAAAGAAGTTAGGTCAGTAAACCTTTGCGAAGATTCACCAGGGCTGTTAAAATGAACTACGCATTTAAGGATATGCAATTTACGATGCGCGAAGAGAGAAATCAATACTACTTTAGGGTAAAACTACTTTAGGGTAAATGAATTTATGCGACTACCAGGTTTTCCTTCTTGATGGTAGAGGAATAGTGTGGCAAAAAGTTTCACCTTGCGACCCTGCCGGCAACCCGGTTTCCCGCGAACGGAACTCGTCCGTCGGTTTTTCTCTAACTTTAAGAAATCTTCTCGAAAAAACCTCCAATGAAAAATCTCATATTCCCTCTCATCATTATTTTTTGTGTTTCAGCGCTTCACTACTGCAAATCCTCTTCGCAAGGAAAAATTTGGGGTGATACAGACACAACACACACCAGTCGTACTTCAGCGGATTGGGATGGTAGCTATCGAGGTGTATTACCTTGCGCCGATTGCGAAGGACTCGAAACAACGGTTATTCTCGGAAAGGACTTAAACTACACCGTTACAACAAAATACCTTGGTAAAACTGATAGTGTCTATGAAAGATCCGGAAAATTCAGCTGGAGTGAGCGAAGAAATATTATCAGGTTAGATGGCAGCACCGAACAAGCAAGCACTTACTTTGTAGGTGAAAATGTCCTAACGCAATTAGATAAAGATGGCAACAAGATCACAGGTGAACTGGCGGAAAAGTATATCCTGCGTAAGTCTAATAATGATATCGTCGAGAAATACTGGAAGCTTATTGAATTGCACGGCAAACCTTTGGTGGTAGATAGCACCTATATCAAACAACCACATATCATCTTCAAAAAACAAGAAAATAAAATAATAGGACATGGAGGATGTAATAGCATCACCGGTACCTACGAACTAAAAGAAGGAAACAGGATCATAATTTCAAACGTCATTTCTACCCGGATGGCATGCCCGACCATCAATGTAGAGCTCGAATTTCTGAATGTACTGGCGATGGCCGACAACTACAACCTGAGTGGTGATATGCTCGTACTTAACAAGGCCAGGACGGCTCCATTGGCAAGGTTTAAGGCGGTTTATCTGAAATAAATTGTTTTTGCAAATGCCGGAAATGAGGAGAGAAAGTTTGCGCAAAGGCGCAAAGGAAGAAAATGACTTCTTTGCGCCTTGCGCGAACTTTTCTGATCCGTAAAAGAGTTATTTTTTTCTTCTTGTCCTCTCGTATTGCAACAGCATATCCGCCTTACCGTCTTTGTTAATCCGCCAGGTTTCCATCAGGGCTATGGTATCCTTCTTTCCATCGTTCCTGGTATTAATTTCTCTTGCCCAAACGAGCACCCAGTTTTCTTTTTTGTCTGTGCTGTACACAGGAAATACGGCGTCAATTGTATCGATGACCGTTGTGTAATTTGCGCGATGCCTTTTCCATATCGCCATTAGGCTGTCCGCTCCCCTAACCACGGAACCATCACTATGGAAAACAAGAACGCTATCTGCGACCCAGTTTTTCATGTTGTCAAGATTGTTGGTTTCCCAATCTTTCCAGCTGCCCTGAACTATTGGTGCAGTGTAATCTGCATTACCCATTTCGAATGAGGACGAATATGATACAGGATAAGGGAGTGCTACAGCAGATTTAACTACGGCAGAATCCGCGGGTGGGGCGTCGACGGTTGATTCGCTATTGCAGGCTGCTAGGAGCGCAGCGGCTGCAACGAAAAGACAGAACTTTTTCATTGTGTTTATTTTGGGGTTTAATAAAATGACGTCGGCGGGAACGGATAGTGTAGTGGTTGGAAAGGCGAGCTAAGCAGAAAGGTAAAGTAATTTATTTTTACCGGGTGTTCTTTTTTAGAAAGTAAACCTCTTTCTTAAAGGATAGTTCCTGAAACGACGGTAAGGCTCACAACACGGAGCGCAATTCTCTAAGCCTTGGCGGAAACTTCTGTTCAAATGGAACGATTTTGAACTTTTTGCTAAGAAAAATAAGAGATTGTTCAACTTTTTCCGGGCCGCATTGTTGAAGGAACAGGAGACCAACATTGGTGCACCAGATGATTGTGGATGATTAGACCAGGTAGGAATAGTTGATAGCGCAGAAAGGGCCCCGCTAAGGGGGTTTTTTTCAGTGAGTGTTATCAGGAAAGACAGTTAATTGCAAAGTTTGATCTTCATGGCGCTGAATGGCACGCCAGTTATGAATTTTTATTTTTGTGATTGCGCGATCTTAAATTGTACGCTGGTTTGTTGGTACGACTTTACTTTTTGTCCGTTTTTTGTAGCAGGTATCCACTGGTGTGATTCATGCAAGAGTCGCCTGGCCTCGTTGTCCAGCGTAAATTCTGCCGATTTAAGAATTATGTCGTCCGTTACGCGACCTTTCTCATCTACCATGAATAATACTTTTACCGAGCCCACGATATTATTTCCCATAGCATACTGGGGATATCGTAGGTTTCGAATCAGATAACGCGTCCAATTATCCGTTCCTCCTGAGAACTCCGCCGGCGTATCCGGTTTGTCATCAAAAGGATTGTGTTGATCAATGCCTCCTGCTCCAATATTCCAGGTAAATAATAGTTCGTCCATGGAATATTCTTTTGCCGCACGGAGAACTGCGTTATTGTCGAAGTACATCCACCTCCCATTTTGCTTCCCATTGACAAAGGAGCCTATCGAATCAAGCGTTCCATCCTCACGCATAAATGCGGAACGGCCATGAGGAACTTTTCCGTCTTTGTCTTTGTATTGCTTCGAAAAGACCATGGGCCCCATCATATTATAATTATCGATTTGCCAGCAAGTGTCATTAAGTTTTTGAGTGGTTGTAAAAAAGCGGGCCTTCGTTTCTTCCGTTGTTGCTTTGCCTTTTGCGTTCCAAAACCGAAAAACCATCTTTTGGTTTCTCTGACCAAAGGAAAAAATCCAAACGAATAACAAAAGGCTCGTGCTAAGAACTTTACTCATATAAATAAGGTTTGAAGATGTATGAGCATTTGTCGGAGAAGGGAGTGCTGAGGTAACAGAATTATAGCGGGAATTTTCCGCGTCCCTGATGCGCGACTGGCTCAAATTGTAGGGATGTCGTCCTTATTAGCTCACTGTTTCGGTCGGTATGATGATTGATGTCTCTGAGATCCCTCGCGCCTCGGGATGATAGAAAGAAAAAGAAGATAGAAAGAAAAAGAAGATAAAAGGAAAAAGAAGATAGAAAAAAACAAGATAGAAAGAAATCGGCGATGGCTGCAGAGCACGATAGCAGCAAGCTGGTAACAGAAAAATTCGACGCCGGGAAAAAACCTTCCGTCTTTGTTTCCATACCTATTGGACACGCAGCCTTGCCTACGGCAGGCAGTTTGCGTGGAACTTTTTCTTATCTGGTAATCAACTTCCTCGCATTTTCACCATACACTTTCTTCAACACGTCGTCACTCAATCCAAATCCATGAAGCGGCCAGTGATAACTGAATAAGTCTCTGACATAAAAATGTTCATCAGTCGATTCAAGTATGCGAAAGGTTGTTTGGTACATCAGCTTTCCGGGTCCCATATCAGTTCCATATAAGATTCTGTCCCGGTATTTTTCGATAAAAGCTTTCACATAACGCGGGATTGGCGCAAGCTCTCCATACCGGGCGGATATATCCGCATACAGATTAGGATAAGTGTCGAGTAGCCTGGCAAGCATGCTCAGATTTGCACAACAGTTTGCAAGATGGCAGGCAATGAAAGTTGTTTTAGGATTGTTTTTGACTGCATTTTCAAGAGTACCGACAAGTTGATCGTGATTCAGAATGCCTTCTTTGGTCATATCAACTTTCCACTTTGCCGCATTCATTAAACCATCATTTGTTGAATCAGAAGGCAGATACATCCATTCATCTTCCGCTACATGCATGTTGATCGGCATTTTTAACTCAGCACATTTTTCGAGCAGTGGTTTCATTCTCGGATCATCAATATGAATCCCGTAACCGGGTGTTGGTTTTGAATAAAGTTCACCCAAACCTTTATCACCCAATTCACCGACACCCTTTGCTCCTTTTCTGTGACATCTTTGTAATTCTTCCACGGCACGCTTTTGCCATCCGGGCTGGTCAAGACCAGTATAATCAAACCCACACCAAACATCGAAACGGTTTCGATAGCGGGCATATTTGTCGACGATCGAATCAAATCTTTTCCCAGTGGAGTAAGTGAGGATAATAGATTTTTCAATGCCGGATTCGTCCATAGTTTTTACCCAGGCATCAAGTTCCGCATCTGTTTTTGCATAATCATGCGTGTGTACATCGATGACTGGATGTTTTGCTTTTTTAATTTCTGTTTGCGGGATTTTATAGATTGAAACAGGCTTGTAATCTTTTAGCTTGAGATCGTTGACATTTTGGGACAACAGCGATGATGTGAACATCATCAGCAGTGCAGTTAAAGATGGTTTTTTCATTATACGAATTACGCGAATTGGGGCGAATTTCCACGAATGGTTTTTTTGCACGAATTAACACGAATGCCTTATTCGTGGTAATTCGTGCAACTCGTGGCAAAAACTTATTTAACCACCAACCTGCCTTTCATAACGGGATGAAAACTGCAATAATAGTCCGATGATTTCTCAACAACCATGGTCCACGATGAATTTGGTGATAACGAAGAGGAGCTCCATGCTTTGCCGGATAGTTCAGTTATATCATGCCTTAACAGATCATGATTCACAAATACGACAGTATCTCCTCTTTCTAATACCAATTCCCCAGGTACAAACTTCATTTGTTTGATCTCAACAGTGTATCAGTTTGACTGCTTCTTCGGGTCCGAAGAACACCCGCTAACAAAAACCAATAGAAAAATTACTAAACGAATATCTCTGCTTATCATCCAATCCGATTTTCATTTAGCGAATTTTTTCTGCACCATTTCTGGGTGACTAAGATGTGCCTTGAATGCAGGCATCACATTCGTTAATAAATCTTTCAGCTCCCTGTTTTCTGATTCTGGAATTAGTCGGCTTTCAAGTACGGAAATCACTCCTTTGGGATATGCAACTTCATTATCAATATAGGCTTTGTCGAATGCTGCCCCGGAGGTGGATGCGAGCGATTTCCTTGTCTTTTCTGCATCTGCCTGTAGCTGTTTGCTGACGTCATTATCCTTTGGAGTTACGCCCAGTTTTGTAACTAATGCTACAGCCTGGTCGATCACTGATTTGTGATCAGTTGCCATAGTCTCCGCAAATTTCAAAACCTCAGCATCTTTCGATTTTCCTTTTGCCAGCTCTGCATAACTGATGTCAATCTGATTAGCTACAACTGCTATCGAAGCAATTTCAGGATCGGTAAGTTTTGTGTTTGATTGTGAGAAGACCAGACTGCATATTAACATTGCAGCTAAAGAAAATGTTCCGGCAACCAAAAGGGTGTGTTTGTTCGTTGTCATGTCAGGATTTTTTTGTTAAACAGGTTTCTAATTTAGAGTTGGAGAAATTGAAAAGGTTACAAACATTATTATGAAAGCCTTTGTGCCTTCGCGCCTTTGTGGCTCCTTGGGCTGCGCAATCAGAAAGGCCGCAAGGGCACGAGGGCACAAAGGTTGAAGCCGGGCCAGCAGGCCTTCAAAAAAAACCCGAAGACATTTTGTAACCTTTCTCACTTCAGGTACTCTAATACACAATCAATGGAAAAAGTCGACTTTCCGGGAAACATGGTAGCGGCAAATATTTCCGATGCCGAAGTCATCAACAGGATATTGTGTGGTGAAAAGAATCTATATGCCATTCTGGTAAAGAAATACAATGAAAGACTTTATCGGGTGGCGATGGCAATCATCAACGATGACGCAGAAGTAGAGGATGTGATGCAGACAGCTTATATCAAAGCCTATGAAAACCTCGAAAAATTTGCGTTTAAGGCTGATTTCTCAACCTGGCTGACAAGAATATTGATCAATGAATGTTTTGCGATCCTTCGAAAACAAAAACTTTTAGTCAAGCTGAACGGCAATATTATGGAGAATGAAATCTTTCGACAGTATTCTGTAAATCCTGCAACGCCTGCTGCACAAGTATTGAACACAGAGCTGAAAGGGATTCTTGAAAAAGCAATTCTTGATCTTCCCGAAAAGTACAGGACTGTTTTCATTATGCGTGAGATTCAAAACATGAGCGTTGCAGAAACAAAAGCATGCCTGGAGATCAGTGGAATTAACGTCAAGGTTAGGCTAAACAGGGCAAAGGCACTCTTGCGGAAATCATTAAAGTTATCCTACAGGAACGAGGACATCTTCAATTTCCATCTCTCACGCTGTGACAGGATGGTTTCGCTGGTATTGAGACAGATTGAACGGAATTAGTTGGTTGTTTGTAGTTGTGATAGCGTTATTACTTCTATCGTATTGCTAACAAAGAACCGCAACAGGAAACAATAAACAACAAACCGCCAACCACAAACAACAACCCCCTACCTCAAATAATAAACCCCCTTACCTCAGGCGAGTCTCCGGAACACGCAGTTGCACAGAAAAAATTTTGCGCGGGACTTGCCGTTGCGTCGTCAGAAGGTGCGCGGTTATCATTGAAAGCTTGAATTGCCACGGTGAGTCCCCCGTAAAGTCCGATTGCGAAAACCACAAACAACAAACCAGCTACAAACCACTAGCTATGCGATACAAAAATCAATTCCTCGTAATGTTTTTTTTGGTGATCATCGTATCACTTTCGCAATGTACCAAAGACAAACCTGATCACGACAAGCCTGATACCCCATTGGTGAGGGATGGAAAGGAGATATTTCGCTTTGATACATTTGGTGATGAAGATTTCTGGAGCGGACTATTGCATATTGATAAAGCAATCGCCGGAGAAAAAAACGGCGGATTTGGACCAGGTGTTAGTCCAAAGACTGCACTTGCCGTAGGATTGAAAGTGGATGCTGCGGCAATACCATCCGATGTCGCTGCAGGGATAAAATCAGGCACCGTGAACCTTGATGATCCGGCGACCACACTCGCACTCTTAAAACTAAACGCAGTCGTTGGTGTAAAGGGTAACTACGACGAGAAGGGCGTTCTGAAGTCTATTGGGATCACATGTGCTTCCTGTCATTCAACAGTTGATAATTCATTTGCACCGGGGATCGGTAATCGGCTCGATGCCTGGCCTAACAGAGATTTGAACGTTGGGGCCATCATTTCACTTACTGATAATGCAAAGCCAATCGCAGACATGCTACATGTTTCAGAGCCGACGCTTAGAACAGTTCTGGGAATGTGGGGCCCGGGAAAATATGCCGCCATTTTATTTATGGACGGGAAAGCGTTCAGGCCTGATGGAAAGATTGCAGCCAACTTAATTCCTGCGGCATTTGGGTTGAAAGAAATCAATTTAACTACATATACGGGTTGGGGTGATATCACTTATTGGAATTCATTCGTAGCAAATTTGCAAATGCACGGCAAAGGAACTTTTATCGATCCACGATTGAATGATCCGGTGAAATATCCGATCGCAGTAGAAAACCAATTTTATCATGTAGTAAACAATCCTGACCTCATCACTCCGAAATTACCTGCTTTAAGGGCCTATCAGCATTCGATATCAGCACCAAAACCTCCATCGAATAGTTTTGACCATGCCGCTGCGGCGAGAGGGAAGAAACTATTTACGGGTAAAGCAAAATGCGATGGCTGCCATGCACCTCCATTATTAGCAGACAACAAGCTTCACACTGCCCAGGAATTACGAATCGATGACTTTGAAGCGATGCGCTCTCCGACGGGAATGTATAGAACAACCCCATTGGGTGGATTGTTTGCCAGGGCAAAAGGAGGTTTTTATCATGATGGTAGGTTTGCCAACTATGCAGAGGTCATCAATCATTACAATACTAATTTTAGCCTTGCACTTACTGCTGCTGAGAAGAAAGATTTGGAGGAGTATTTAAAATCTTTGTAACACTAATAAACGCGAATGGTGACGAATGTTCGCGAATTTTGGGGCACGAATTGACGCTAAATGTGGGCTGATTTTCGCGAATAATCTTTGAGCTTATAATAACCTGTGGAGGTAAATTCCTTTACAGGTTTTTTGTTTGTGCGAATGCCCGGTCTGGGGCCTGTCCTGAGCTTGTCGAAGTGCATGCCTTCCCATCCAGAATGATGAGGCCGGTTCTGTCAGGCGTATGGTATGTAACGCATATTCTTTGGTATCCTTAATGAATATTTCAAATCTTTAAATATTTATCTATGGAATCCACAGAAAGAAACGTTATGCATTGATCATAGGAGGATCGGAAGGCATTGGGTACGAACTGTCGAAACTGTTTGCGCAGGATGGATATAACCTTATTCTCGTGGCCAGATCACAGCGGGACCTTAGAAATAGAGCGAGGGGACTTTCATACGAGTAGGGTATCGAAGTAATCGCGATTTCAAAAGACTGTTCGAACCAGATGCGCCTTTTGAATTTTACGATGAGACAAAAAGTTCAAAAAGTTCCAAAGTTCCAAAGTTCAAAGTTCAAGGTTCAAAGTTTGAAAGTTGGCGCTTCCGCGGAGATCATGCCTCATTAAGCTAGAAACTTCCTTCGTGTCTTCGTGCGTTTGTAGCCGGGATGACTTGCAAGTTAGAGAAGCCACAAAGCCAGTATTATTGCCTTCAATAAAGGTCAGACGTCTTGTGTCTGCATAAAATCACTGATAGGTCATCTTCATTAAACACCTTGGTATGAATTTTCAATAGGAATAGTATCTTCCACGATTAATCCCTTAAATTAAATGAAGCCAAAGGGCAGTGTAGCGACAAAAAAGTCAATTCCGGAGTTTTTGTCTGGCGGAGGCGAATTGGGACACCGCATCCGAGAATATGATTGGTCGAAAACTCCCCTTGGTTCTATCAATGGGTGGCCGCAGAGTCTTCGTACCTGCGTCCGCATTATGCTTGCCTCGCGCCAGCCAATCTGGATCGGGTGGGGGAAAGACCTTATCAAACTTTACAACGATCCTTACAAAGCTATAGTCGGCGGCAAACATCCATGGGCGTTGGGAGCGCCCGCTTCTATAGTGTGGAAGGATATCTGGAAAGATATTGAGCCAATGCTCAAACAAGTGATGGAGAAAAATGAAGGCACATATGTGGAATCGCAGCTTCTCATCATGGAACGCAATGGCTATCCCGAGGAAACTTATTACACTTTCTCATACACGCCAATACCCGGTGATGACGGAAGCACCGCGGGAATGATTTGCGCTAACACAGATGATACCGATAGGATCATCAGTGGACGACAATTGTTGACCCTCACACAACTGGGGAAGAGTCTTACAGATTCTAACAGTAATGCGGAAGTAATCAGTAAAACGATCGCTGCATTGGAAGAGAATCCGTACGATTTTCCTTTCGCTTTGTTTTACAATACGACAGGCCAGAAAGCAGTTTTATCACATTCAACAGATCTTGGTGAAGCGGCGAATACAGTTCCAAAGGAAATCGATCTGAACGCGGACAACGAAATCGCGACGCTTTTAAATGATGCGGCTGCTAAAAGAAAACTGCAGATACTGGAAGGAGTGGAGGAAAAGATTGGACCTATGCCTAAAGGCGCATGGGAAGTCGTTGCCGATAAAGTAATTGTTTTACCGATTGCGCAAACCGGTGCAAGCGTCCCTTATAGTTTTTTGGTTGTTGGGGTGAACCCTTATCGTTTACTCGATGACAAATATGCCAGCTTTTTTTCACTGATCGCTGACCAGATGTCGACCAGTTTTTCGAATATCCGTGTGCTGGAGGAAGGAAGAAAGAGAGCTGAAGCCCTCGCAGAGATTGATCGTGCAAAAACAATTTTCTTTTCAAACATCAGTCACGAATTCAGAACACCGCTTACCCTTCTTCTCGGCCCGATAGAAGATACCTTACGGGATCCCGGAAACATAGAAGGAACAAAGGCCCGCATGGACACGGCTTATCGGAATGCGCTACGCATGCAAAAGCTCGTAAACACGTTACTTGAGTTTTCACGGATCGAGACAGGAAGAGTAGAAGGAAAATTTACCCTTGTCGATATCACCACCTTCAC
>Ga0126304_10001528_pt1 | contig 10915 bp, 14 predicted proteins | sample Plot25_FD_92538 | JGI IMG/M metagenome (GOLD analysis project Ga0126304, IMG submission 92538) | Serpentine soil microbial communities from UC McLaughlin Reserve, CA, USA - Plot25 | ecosystem: Environmental > Terrestrial > Soil > Grasslands | place: USA: UC McLaughlin Reserve, Lake County... | reverse complement strand
TCTTCAAGAATGTGGATAAAACAAGGAACAAAGGAGTTTGAAAATACTTTACTTGCACTTGAAAGATGGGACGCAATATGTAGTCTTGAAGGTTGCATTGATTCTTCTGATTTACTTAGAAATTACTGGAAGAAGATTTTATTTATTGCAATGCACGATGCTCTATCAGGAACAGGAATTGATGAAGTGTATGATGAAATCAAAGAAACATTTGATAGCATGCAGCAGGGCATAAAAAATCTCTCATCATTTCTCTTAGTGAATTGTCGAGAAAGATTAGAATAGAAAGTAAGGATAATAATATCCATGGTCATTTTGTAGTTGTTTTTAACTCACTTCCTTGGGAAGTTAAGGATTGGGCTGAAGCAGATTTAGAATTTGATGAAGGTGTCATTAGAGGAATAGCCAATTTAAGGACTATTGTGAATAATAATAATAATTATGTTAGTGCTAGCAATGGTGGTAGTAGTAATAACCATGATAAAAAGCACAGCAGCAGCGAACTAGTTGACTTGGAAATTATTGATTGCACATTTTACCCTGAAAATAGTATAAAGCAAATAAAAATTGGGTTTATTGCTGAGGTGCCTGCTTTTGGATTTAGATCGTTTGAGATAATCTCAGAAGATGGCAAACCTATGCAATCACCTTCCTCAACACACGAGACATATTTTAAAAATAATGAATTTGAAATACAAGTTAACCCAGATAATGCTACTATCACTGTATCTAAGAATGGTAAACCCTATATCAAAAATGGAAATGAACTTCTACTAGAAGAAGAACTAGGTGACCTCTATTATCATAGGGAAAATCTGGGATTACTCAAATCTGAGAGTGGTGCTGGAGTTAAATATGGCTCATTTAAGCCAGAAAATTTTGTTGCAACAAAAGGAAAATTGAGATCACATATTATTTTGGATAGCAAATACTATGCTTTGCGCTGGCCTTACAGGTTGACTTCAAAGCTCAAGCCTCTCTTATACAGGCACAATTTTCTTGATATTCGAAAGGAGATAATCATTTACAATGACTTGACACGTATAGATTTTATAACTCATCTACACGACAGACATCCTCATTCTCGAATAAGAGTAAAATTTGATATTTCCTCTTCTATATCTAACCAAAATTACTGGTCTGGTACACAATTTGGTGCAATAGAGAGGAAGGTTGATCAATTTTACTACAATGAAGACTCAGTCAAAAATAATAGTAATACTTTGAATGATAGTTGGGACAGTAATAGCAATAAGACCAACTGGAGTGAAAAACCTACCGGTACATTTCCTTCGTTAGAGTGGATAGATTATTCAGATAAAGATCAAAAAGGAGGAGTTAGTCTGCTTCAAAGAGGAATTCCATCACACGAGATAAGAGACAACTCAATTTATTTGACTTTGTTAAGGAGTGTAGTTGTACTTTCATCTGACGGCATTATGGGTCCGTGCATTCCAACCCCTGATGCAGCAGAAACAAGACCATATACCTTCAGATACTCTTTGCTGCCACATGAAGATGGTTGGAATGAGGTCGCTACTTACAGACATGGAATGGAAGTCAATATGTCTTTGATTGCAATACAGGTCAAGAATAACAAGCACAACAGGAATAGCAATAACGCTAATCAATTGGAGGAAGGAAAGAAGAATCAAAATAGCCAAAGAAGACAATTGCCAAGCACATATTCATTCCTACAAATATACCCGAAAAATATTGTACTCAGTACTATAAAAATGAGTGAAGACGAAAAAGCCATTATTATTAGATTCTACGAAACAGAGGGTAAAAAGACACTTGCTAAATTAAGATTTGCTAGAAAAATAAAATCAATATGGCTCATAGATCTGCTTGAAAATGATGTCAAACGAGTAATTGATGATAATGGAAACAAGAAGGATAATTTCTTGGAAATAGAAGTAGAACCATTTAAGATTATAACATTAAAGGCAAAATTCTAGCATTTCCTGCTTTCCCTTTCTGGCTTCTGCAATGATGTCGCCTTCCGGATTGACTACCATGCTACTTCCGAAGTTTACAAGATTGTTTTGTTTCCCAACAGCATCAGCCTTTGCAACGTATACTTTATTTTCTAGTGCCCTGACTATTGGAAATGCCTTGTTCCTTCTTTCCTTTCTCACGGCCTCCTCCTTTGTATAATAGTGTGAAGAGAGGTAGAATAAGACATCTATATTTCTATATTTGCCTGCCAGAAGAGGATTATTCTGATCGCGACAAATAAGTACGCCGCACCTAATGTCCTTTACTGCAAATGCGACTGTATTATCTCCTTTACTAAAGTACTTCTTATCATAATCTGTCAAATCGTTCTTGAAATAAAGTTTGATTTTGGAGTATGGCCTGATTATAACAGCACTATTATAGATAGTCACTTTATTATTATTATTGTTATTGTTGGAGTGCCAAGAGGTGCCTACAATTGCTGATATACCATATTTATCTGATGCCTTCTGTACCTTTGATATACCCTTTCTGATATCGTCCATTCTTATTTTACGATGATCTACAATGTAGCCAGTTAGTGCACATTCAGGAAAGCATAATAGATTTATCCCTCGTTCAGCTGCTAGCATCATATAATCCAATATTTTCTGTGTATTTTGATCTATATCTGTTGATAAGCCCATCTGCACAATCCCAATATACATTTTTCTGTTCCCACCTGCTAGTTCAGTCTATATCTGAAACTGGAGTTCAACTCTTAATAGAAAAGGAAAACAATAATGATGATGATGATAATAATAATAATATAATGCGGCTTAAACTGAACTTGAAAATACCTTCCAGGTATATGACCTAGCAATTCACTAAATGAGTGTCATCAATATGCTTTGATGTTTTATCCTTGTCTTCAAATTTTTGCTGGCAGTATGGGCAACTAGTTTCATTCCCTTTTCTTCCTTTTGGCAATTCAACTTCTGCAAGATCGATCCCTTGGCTTGGTATGCTTCCTACAATTCTTTTGAGTGTCACAATACCTATAACTTTTCCAGTTTTTTTAATGAGTAGTCTTCTGATGTTCTTATTTCTCATCAAACAAATTCCATCTTTGATTGACGAATCTTCGTCAGCATAGATGAGTGGATAATTCATGATGTCATTTAATGGAGTAGTGGAAGGATCTTTATTCTGTGCCAAGAGACGGTATAAAATATCTCTTTCTGTAACGATACCGATAGGATCTAAGGAGTCTTTCCTAGTAATGAGTATGCTAGTAGTATCTTTATCGCGCATTATCTTTGCAGCCTCAGCCACAGTACTATCTTCTCCAATGTGTGCAAAATCCCTTTCAGCTATACTTCCAATGTTTTGTGTCAAATAACTTAACATAATACTATCTTATATGCAAGCTGGCTTTCCATTATAATCTTTCTGTAGTTGAAGTTGACAGAAGAATCGCGCAAATTTCCAAGCTGAATTATAACATAGCCTTTACTAATTAGCAGTGATATTTATAATTTAACTACAAGTAATATTAAGTGAGTCTCAACGACCGCTGCAGAGTCCAGCTGTCTGGCATTATAGAAAATACTAGCAAGCATTAAGCATCAGAACTTTATAACGAGTCAAATATTCCAGAATTAAGGCCTTTTTAAGTTGAAAAATGAAGAATGATTCAAAGTGGTTTAGACTACAAAATAACCTGAATCCCCTGGGAAGGAGAAATATCGGGAAAGACTAGCACAGGTTCTGGGACAGGAAAAAGCTGAAGGATTATTGAGCAATTTAGCTTGGCACATGATAGTCCGAGAGCTATTATTGTTATTAATAATCTGAAACTAGATACGTTGACAGGGGTGATTAACGATAGCCAAGTATATATACTGGATATCTGTGCAGCGTCTATATTTTTATCAATATTATGAAGTGGCTACAGTGCAATGCGGCCACCACCCTTTCCGATAGTTGACAGAGAAACTATGCAAGGCATAATCACAGACAAGGATGTCTTTCGAGCAATTCTAAATAATAGAATTTCACTTGATAATCTTGTTAGTGATGCTGCTATTACAGAAGCACATAGACTAGTATTTGATCAGTATAGAGAATACTTCTTTAATGATATTTTGCCAAAAAGATTAAACAACAATAAACAATAATAATTAAGAAATGACTTGACTTGATAAGACTTGTCATTATAAATAGCCAGAGGTCTAAATTTTCAGAAAATGTGCTATAATTTCAACATCTCACCATATTCTTTACTGCCTATCTTCAGAAGACAGTTAAGATTTTATACAGTAATGTTTTCATAACTTTTTTTGTTAGGTAAACTGGATACGAAGAGCTTTTATTTTTTTTCGTTCTGAATCATCAACAGTATTAGCCTGATTGCTTAATTCAAACCTGAATTTTGCTTTTATTACATTATCCTTTTGAAATGTAACCAATGCCTCAACTATATCATTATTGCTATCGCTAGTATTTTTTTCCTCATCATTCAGATCCTTATTTTTTATGCGACGAGATTCTTCAAAAGCAATTTTATTTGATAGAGATTCATTGGCCATAATTGCAACTTTCAAAAAGGGCTCGATCTGGGACCAGCCTCTTAATCCATGCTCCAACTTACTGAAGGGTTCATATACTGTAGCATCAGACCAGAAAAGATCTTTCAAACCATCAATATCTTTATTTTGCAAAAGTCTAAAATATTGTGATACTATCTCCTTATTAGTAAGCAATTTTCCCTTACTCTTGTGTATTGAATTGATCTTCAATTGTTACTATTTCATAAACATAGCGGTTAATAATAAGTAGGTATGCAGTGCAATGCAAATTTTAACTTGTACGTATTTCAATCAAATTATAACATATTTGCTTTCTAGAGTATAACTTCAGCGATTGCTGTATTTGATGTAATATTGCACTCTATCCTCACTTTAGCCAGACTCTCAAAAATTAGTGCTAGTATCTCCTTTGTAAATAATGACCAATTTTCTCCCAATTCGTGTTGTATTATAAATACATGTTTTCGTCCTGCTTCTATCTTGTGGTCTGCTTTTATTCCTGAGATCTTCATATATTCTTCAAGTACTGATAATACTACCCAAAGATTGTATTGTTTTTTCATAAACAATACAGAATCCTTCATTAAGTTAAACGCAATTCCTGCAGCCTGTTTTATAATCTCGTCTCTATAAGGTTCTATATTTTGAATTCCATTGTTCTTTGCTATACTTATCGCCTTGTCAATTAACGAAGATAACATAATCTTGGGAACAGGCATCATACCGATCCTGTTTTCATATCTATCCCATTGACAATATCTTTTTAGGGTTTGGTTGATTAAGACGTTAAGAGAGATTTCTCTTTGATCTGCTTCATGCTGCAATTCATCTAATATAGAGGAGTCTAATCGAAAAGTAATGCTTCTGGTTCTTCTAGACTCATCAGACTTATGCTGTATGCCATTTAAACCGCTAATTTCCGTATTGTTATTCATAAATCCGTCTCTCTGTATGACCTACTTTGCTATGGGGCAAGTATTTATTATATTTGTATGCCCCGGACAAGAATTAGAAAAGGACTGGAAATTATTTCCCTTTTTACCTCGGCCCAAGAAAGAATTAAAACTCTTGTTTTTTTGCCTCGCCACTTTATTCTATATCTTTGAACTTTTCATTCAATTCTCCATCCTTGCTCCATAGCTTTTATTGTATTCTAGCTCCTCAGGAACAAGTGTTGCTGGATGAATGAATCCTTGGTATCTCATAATTATTGCTCTCTCTGAGCCCTCATCCTCTGTAGATACCAATCTGCTGTTCAAAAGCCATGTGACCTTGGTGATCAGCCACGAGTGTAGGATGGTAGGACTGAACTAGGAAGATCTAGCCAAAACTATTTTAGAGCAATAGGTTTCCTGAGAGTAATGTCACAAGAAAGAGAAGACCAACAAGAAGTTCATCTGGTTCTCGCATCAAATGATCCAGGAAGAGCATATTCTGCTCTAGTATTAGCTTTGGGTACCGTAACTATGGGTGCAAAATGTAAACTATATTGCACTATGGGGGCCCTAGATATTGTTAAAAAAGGGGGTGCTTCTAAAATAACAATGCCCGGTGCTCCGCCACTAGACAAATATTTACACGATGCTATTAGTGCAGGTGTACAAATTACTGCTTGTGGGCCATCAAAGGAAATGTTAAAACAAATGGGGGTTACCCCTGAGAGTCTAGAGCAAGGGGTTGAATTTGAGGACGTTATAGGATTTCTCAATGAAGCATTACCTGCATCAAAAAAAGGCGGTATGGTATTATTTATATAAGCTAACTGATAAAACATTATTTGTTAGGGAAAATAAGTAGATGCAAAGAGAACTTAAGATAGTACTGGATGGATCCTCTGCTCCTGGTGTGTTACAGAAATGTGAGATAATAAAGTCAGTAGATACTACTGGGATGGCTTGTCCTTATCCATCTTTTGAATCTGTCAAGGCTATGAGCTTACTCAATAATGATAGTAATAATGCTAATGGTTGTATTGAAATCATAACAGATAGTGAAGAATCGGCATTTAAATCAATACCAAGTGTTTGTCAAAAACGCACGTGGCAATTCTTAGTATTAGAAGAAGTAAAAGGTCTCTGGAGAATTAGAATAAAGAAATAGCTATTACAGTAAAAACACAAAAAAAAACATACGCATAAAAATCAACAAAAATATTAATCAAAGTTCTTCTGTTCCTATCTGTGCTTCCTAGATATTCTTTTAATTAAAACTACAGATAATATTACAATAGATAGAAGGACCAAAAATCCTCCTATAACTATCTTACTATCAAATTGAAATAGCATTGTTAGTAATGTGATTAGTCCCATTCCTGCAAGTACAGGAAATTTTCCAATTCTAATTGGGGATACAAAAGGCCTTTTGTAATCATGACTTCTAAATCTAGACCATATCAACGACAAGTTCACTATTGCATACACTAGAAATATGCCAAAGACTACGATGCTAGCAATAGTAGAAATATCCCCCTGAAGAGAACCCCACAGTTATTATCGTAGATACCATAACAACGATTATTGCAATCCATGGAGTTTTTCTGGACTTATGAACCTCTGCTAATGTCTTGGGAAAAGATTCTTCCTTTGATATTCCATAAATTATCCTAGAACCAGAGATCAGCATCATAAGTGCAATATTAGATGTAGCAAATAGAGCAATCAGAGATAGTATAATAACACCTTGTCCATCAAATGCTTTTTCTGCTGCCAGCGATAATGGAGCTCCATACAATGATAGCCCTTTCCATCCCACTAATGCAGAAGTCGATATGGCAACTAAAATATAGAAAGCTGTTGTAACAGCTATGGAAATAAGCAGCGCCTTTGGAATACCCTTTGCAGGGTTCTTTGTCTCATCTGCGATATTGACTATATTTTCAAATCCATAATATGCAAAAAATATGAGACCTGCTCCACCAAGTATTGTGCCTATCATAGATAGCACAGATGGTTCTGACAATCCGGATATTTTATCAGGCATTTCAAAGTAGTTTGTATTACTAGCCTTTACATATACCCAACAACCAAAGCAATAAAATGACTACCAAACACATTTTTTGCAAAGATATACTCTGCAGCGCTCTTGGGATATATTGAAGATAATTCTGCGTAACTAAGACCTGTAAATAAGGCAATAATGGATGCCACTATAAAGGAAATCCACATTGCATTTCCTGCTACAGCCGCAACGTCACCTATTATGACATAAATTCCGGCACCTAATATCAGACCAACGCCATACATTACGGCCTGGAAAAGACTGAAACTACGCTTTAGCTCCTGTGGCAGAATCGCTTTTCCTTTTGAAGTCTTTACCCAATTACGTTGTTTCTCCTTTCCTTATCTTACTTATTAACCAGCGTTAGATGTGTTTGTCAAAGGGCAGTGAGAGAATACTGTATGCATCACCTGTTTGGTAATCAATGTACTCTATGTTTTCTAGCCCCAATTTTCTCAAGTAATGCTCTACCGTCGAATCAAGACGCCTGTAGGTAATAATGCCTATCGAAATATGATTGGGCCTGGCTAATGATGTAATTTTTGCTGCAATATTCATAGGATATCCTATGATATCAACATGGGAATAGTTCATGCTGAATGCATATTCGACTATTGCATTTTCTCCTGAGTCTATGCCGATTTTAATCTGGAGTTTGGGAAAACCAAATTCTTTGAGTACAGGATTTATAGCTTGCTCAACTATAAGTAGCATGTTCAATGCACATGAAATTGCATTGTTGGAAGCTAAGGAAAAATTGTTGTCAATTACAGGAAAATAAACAATCGCTGCATCTCCAACATACTTTAAAATGTAGCCATGATTTTTTACTGCTATAATAGTCATTTCTTGTATAAATATCTGCAAAATAGCAGTAAGATCTCTAAGATCTAGAACAGTGCTCATGTGTGTAGAACCGGCCAGGTCTGCATATAATATTACTAGATCTGCCTTAGAATCTGTGTGAGAGCGGAGAAAAACATCCGAACTTTCAATATTTGAAGAAAAATACTTTCTTCTATTTGGATCTTGTAATAATCTTAGGACTCTTGCTTTACTCTCTGTTATGGCATTCAAAATACTTGTGCCGTTTGTAGCAGCAGCTACTTGTTCTTCAGATATTAATTTAGCTATGTCTTCATAGATAGCATAAAATTTTTCCTTGTTGGTAGGATAGTCATGATTGTTATTATCATCATTATCCATAAGGCTAATGCACTATCAAAACTGGACAACTTGCCCTCTCAGAAACATTTCTTGAAACACTACCCATGGCTTTAACTTTAGAAAGTCCACTCAAGCCAACGCTCCCTATTACTATTAAGTCAACCTTCTCATTATTTGCAAATTCGATTATCTTCTCAGCTGGATATCCACCTAGCAATATTGCCTCTATTTTGATATTGTAGTGTGTAAATTTCCGTCTCTTCTCCTCAAGCATCTTTGAGGCATTTTCTTCCATCTCTTCAGAAAGCTCTTGTATATATTGAGTTAAAGGGATTGATTTTCCTGTCTTGGCAGAATATACAGGTCGTTCAAATGTAAGGGGAATTGGAATATGAGGAGTGACATGTAATAAAATAATTTGTGTCTCTGCTCCAGATAGCTTAGCAATTCCAATCGCATTTTCTAATGCTTTATCAGCAAATCTAGAGCCATCGTAAGGCACCAGAATTTTTTGAAATGACAATTAAGAATCGTTTCATATACAAGTCTTTATTCTTTGCTATATAGTATATTGTATCCGTATTTTTTCATTATCTCTTTTACTTTATTATCACTAACTTGAATAAAATCTTGATAAAAACGTCCAACAGCTCCAAATGGTTCTGGAGTATATAGAATTATTACTTTGTCTGCTATATCGTTTAAATCCTCCAGAATTTCTCTAGGAGCAACAGGTACGGCTATAACTAGCTTCTTGCAATTGTGTTTTTCTTTTATCCATCTTGCAGCTGCTAACATAGTAGCTCCTGTAGCTATACCATCATCAACCAGTACAACTAGTTTACCTTCTAGTTCATTGTCATAATTTCTACTGCCTCTAAAATCAATTAACCTTCTGTCTATTTCTTTTACTTCTTTATTAATTTGAGATTCAATATAATCTTGTGATACGTTTATCATATCAGCTACTTCATTTAGAAAATAGCTGCCATCAGGCATTACTGCTCCAATTGCTAGTTCTGAATTAAAAGGAGCTCCTATCTTTCGAGATACAATTAAATCAAGTTTTATACCAAGTTCTGATGCAATAACGTCGCCAATAACTACACCTCCACGTGGGATAGCCACTATGACTGCTGGGGATTTATTTTCTTGTATCTCATCTTTAAACCAATATAGCTTCTGGGCAAGTTGCTTGGCAGCATCTATCCTATTTCTAAATATTACTGACTGCATTTTCTTCTCCCCAGACAGGAAATGTTAATTTTAATTTTGATTTTGTTTGGATCCTTTTCACTCTTCTATCTTCCCTTCTTTACTTACTTTAGTCTTCCAATTTCGTGTTCTACGTCTGCCATATTGGTATATTCTCTTGCTGGAAGTTCGTCCAATAAGTTCAGCACAGACTCTGGATCTTGAACTCCAGCCTTAGATATATGATCCCTAGCATATTCTTTCAAATCATTTTTTGACTTTGGAAAATCTATTCCTGACAATACCTTTGCAATGGTAGCCGCTGAAATTGACGAAGATACAGTAGCAGCTCTTCCTCCTCTTGTACTTGGCTTCTCTGTAACTTCAACTTCTATTGCCCTTCTAACTTTTTCTTTTCCACTCTTTAATTCTCCCAATGCCATAGCAACCTCAGCAGAGTCTCTGTAAGTTCTACCTGGAAGAGACCTTATGAAATCTAAAAGCTCCTGGCCTACAGTAGAAGCTTTTTGGGAGGCATACTGTACTAAATCTTCCTTGGTCTTGGGATATTGTATACCTGATAGTACCCTTTCTATATCTGCTGCTGAAGGCGCTCTTGGAGGATGCGAAGTAGCCATATGCCTTTCTAAACTAGATTTCTGTTCAAATCCATCTCCACATATACTACAAGTAAATTGAGAACTAGTTGATGATGACATATTACCTAAACCCCTATCTTTTTGTGTTATTATTACTATCACCTAATTTCTGCAAGTGCTTCCTCCACATCTGTCATGCTGCGATATGTCCTAGTTGGCAATTCCTTGACAGTATCGATTACTGATGCTGCATTGTCGACTTTGTCTCTATTTCCCTTCGCACACTCTACTAATTCATTTTTGTTCTTTGGAAATTCTATTCCTGCTAGCATTTTTGCAATTGCTGCAGCTGAAGTTGACTTAGTGGCAGCAGCTCTTCCTCCTCTTTTTCCACCTTTAGCTCCAGGATATTCTTCTTTTGACAAC
>Ga0126304_10001527_pt1 | contig 10916 bp, 10 predicted proteins | sample Plot25_FD_92538 | JGI IMG/M metagenome (GOLD analysis project Ga0126304, IMG submission 92538) | Serpentine soil microbial communities from UC McLaughlin Reserve, CA, USA - Plot25 | ecosystem: Environmental > Terrestrial > Soil > Grasslands | place: USA: UC McLaughlin Reserve, Lake County... | reverse complement strand
CGTAGAGCTTCTTGACTCGCACCGTGCCGTCCGGCGCGGCGTCCAGGCACAGCTCGCAGAGCACGCATTCGTCCAGGTTGGAGCGGACGATCGCGACGCGCCCGCCTTCGTCGGCGAAGATGTCAACGGGGCACACCTCCTCGAGCTTGCGGGCGAGCTCGGCATTGCCGGCGACCGAGTCGTCGACTTCGACCTCGATGAAGATCGCGTCGAGCTGCTCGTCGGTGGCCGCCATCAGACCTTGGCTCCGAGTTTGTCCTTCACGGCGTCGGGAATCTCGTCGATCCGCTCGACGACCGGGACCCCGGCCTCCTGCAGGCGGGCGATCTTCTCGGTGGCGGTGTCCTCCTTGCCCTCGACGATGGTGCCGGCGTGGCCGAAGCTCATCCCCTTCATCTCCTCGTCGTCCATGACCCGGCCGGCCATGAAGGCAACGATCGGCAGCCGGGCGGCGCCCTCGGCGCCGCCCGGTCGCTTCGCTCCCTCGTTCTCGGCGACCCCCTCGGAAAGCTGCGCCTCCATTCGCCCGCCGGGCTCGGTGTAGATCACGATGCCCTCCGTCTGCTCGTCGGCCTCGAACAGCGGCATGAGCTCGGCGTAGGTGGAGCCGATGATCGCGTCGCCGCCGATCGAGATCGCGGTCGACTGGCCCAGGCCGGCGGCGGTGAGCGTGGAGGAGATCTCGGTCGTCATGCCGCCGCTTCGCGACATCACGCCGATGGATCCGGGCGTGTAGGCCTTGGCGGCGTCCTTGGCGGGGCCGCCGATGCCGCCCATCTTGCAGACTTCGGGCACGATGACGCCGAGGCAGTTCGGGCCGATGATCCGGGCGTCGTTGCGGTCCGCGAGCTCGACCATCTCGGCCACGTCGCGGCGCGGGATCCGCTCGGTGACGATGACCACCAGCTTGATCCCGCGGACGATCGCCTCGAACACCGCGTCCTTGGTGAAGGCGGGGGGGACCGTGACCACCGACCCGTCCGGCACATAGCCCAGCGAGTCGACCACCTGCTCGACCGTGTCGAACACCGGAACCCCGTGCACCTCGCGACCCTTGCGTCCGGGGGTGACGCCACCGACCACCTTGGACCCGTAATCCAGGCACTCGCGAGTGAGGTTCACCGCCTCGCGCCCGGTGATGCCCTGGACGATGAAGGTGAAGTCCTGGGAGAGAAGGACGCTCACGCGGGGACCTCTTGGATCTTAGATACCGCTCGGGCGGCGGCCTCCCACATGCTCACCGATCGGTCGCAGTATTCGACGCCGTAGCGCTTGAGGATCTTCTCGCCCTCCTCCTCCCAGGCTCCCGGGATGCGGAAGACGGCGATCGTCTCCGCTGGGTCCTTTCCGAGCTCCAGACAGGCCTTGATCACCCCGCGGGCGACGATGTCCACCCGGGTGTTGGAGACGATCGACATCATCACGGCGATCTTCTCCACGCCGTCCTTCTTCAGGACCTCCTTGGCGAGCCCGCAGGCCTTCGCCACCGATGGGTTGCCGCCGATCTCCGTGTAGTTGGCCGGCTTGCCGCCCTGGCTGCGGACCGCATCGGTGAGCGTCAGCGAGCCGCCGCCCGCGCCGATCACGAGGCCGAGGTTGCCGGCGAAGCCGTGGTCCTTGCCCTGGATGACTCCCCGGTGGTCGGCGGAGTCGATCGCCTTGACGTTGCGCTCGAACTCGCTTGGCTCATATGGCTCTCGGGTGTCGGTGGGCTCGATGCCCAGGTCGTCCAGAAGCGGCTTCTGGCGCGGCCGGGCCTCGTTCTCCATCTCCATGTGCGCGTCGAGCGCGACGAATCTCCCGTCCTCCAAGCGCGCCAGCGGGTTGATCTCGGCGAGCGTCATGTCGTAATCGCGCATCAACCGGGCAAGCCGCGCCAGGATCGGCGTCGCGCGTGTCAGCGCCGAGCCCGTCACGCCGGTGTGGCCGATGACCTCCTTGGCTCGGAAGTCGGGCGGGTCGAACAGATTCGAGAGATGACCCCGCCCCACGTGATCGGGATGCTTGTCGGCGACCTCCTCGATGTCGATTCCGCCCATGTCGCTGAAGAGCATCAGCGGGCGCTTGCGGGTGCCGTCCCATACGACACCGGCGTAGTACTCCTGCGCGACCTCGGCCTTCGGGTCCACCAGGACGCCCTTGGGCATGTGACCGTTGATCTCGAGCTCCAGGATCGCCGCGGCGTGCTCTGCCGCCTCGTCCGGCGTGTCGGCAAACTTCACGCCCCCGGCCTTCATGCGCCCACCGGTCAGGACCTGAGACTTGATCACGACCGATCCGCCGATCTCCTCGGCGGCTTTCCGGGCCTCGTCGGCGGTCGTGCAGAAGCCGTATTTCGTGACCGGAATGCCCGCCCGCTCGACAATCCGGCGCGACTCGTACTCATAGAAGCGCATGTAAGGGCGCGAACCCTATAAGAGCTCCGGAGGCTGCCATCCGCCACGACGACGCCCTTCTGCGAAAGAATGATCGGCCCACGTCCGGGGAATGACCCCTGGGCGTTCGACGTTTATGTAGACAACGAAGGAGTTGAACCAAGTCGTGAGTGAGATGACGGCCGCCGCGTCCGAGGCGCCCACCAAGAACCAAAAGTTGACCTCATGGGTCGAGGAGATCGCGGAGCTGACCCAACCCGACGCAATCCACTGGTGCGACGGATCGGCCGAGGAGTACGACCGCCTCTGCCAGGAGCTCGTCGAGAGGGGAACGTTCGAGAAGCTCTCCGACGCCAAGCGGCCGAACTCCTACCTCGCGCGCTCCGACCCCGGCGACGTCGCGCGAGTCGAGGACCGGACCTTCATCTGCTCCGAGAGTGAGGAGGACGCCGGCCCCACCAACAACTGGCGGGACCCCGGCGAGATGCGAGACGTGCTGGAGCAGCTCTTCAAGGGCTCGATGCGCGGCCGGACCCTCTACGTCGTGCCGTTCTCGATGGGCCCGCTCGGCTCGCACATCGCGCATATCGGCGTCCAGCTCACCGACTCCGCGTACGTCGCGGCCTCGATGCGGATCATGACGAGGATGGGGAAGGGGGCGCTGGAGGTCCTGGGCGACGATGGCGACTTCGTTCCCTGCGTGCACTCAGTGGGCGCACCGCTCGATGCCGGTGAGCAGGACGTGCCGTGGCCCTGCGACGCGGACAACAAGTACATCGTCCACTACCCCGAGACTCGCGAGATCTGGTCGTTCGGCTCGGGATACGGTGGCAACGCGCTGCTCGGCAAGAAGTGCTTCGCGCTGCGGATCGCCTCCGCCATGGCTCGTGACGAGGGGTGGATGGCGGAGCACATGCTGATCCTCAAGCTCACCTCACCGGAGGGCAACGTCAAGTACGTGACCGGTGCCTTCCCATCGGCGTCGGGGAAGACGAATCTCGCGATGCTGATCCCGACGCTGCCCGGCTGGAAGGCCGAGACGATCGGCGACGACATCGCCTGGATGAAGTTCGGAGAGGACGGCCGGCTCTACGCCGTCAACCCGGAGGCGGGGTTCTTCGGCGTCGCTCCCGGGACGGGCGTCAAGACCAACCCGAACGCGATTGCCACGGTTGAGCGCAACTCGATCTTCACGAACTGCGCGCTGACGGACGACGGCGACGTGTGGTGGGAGGGGATGACCGATTCACCGCCCGAGCACGCCATCGACTGGCATGGCAACTCCTGGACTCCGGAGTCGGACGAGCCGGCCGCGCACCCCAATGCCCGGTTCACGACCCCGGCGGCTCAGTGTCCGTGCATCGCGCCGGAGTGGGAGGACCCGAACGGTGTTCCGATCGACGCTTTCCTGTTCGGCGGCCGCCGCGCCACTGTGGTGCCGCTCGTGACCGAGGCGTTCGACTGGGAGCACGGGGTCTTCCTGGGGGCGACCATGTCCGTCGAGACTACCGCCGCGGCGGCGGGGGATGTAGGCAAGCTCCGCTTCGACCCGATGGCGATGCTGCCGTTCTGCGGCTACAACATGGCGGACTATTTCGGCCATTGGCTGGAGCTCGGCCGCCAGCATTCGAACGAGATGCCGCGCGTCTTCCTCGTGAACTGGTTCCGGAAGGACGCGGAGGGCAACTTCGTCTGGCCGGGGTTCGGCGAGAATAGCCGCGTCCTCGAGTGGATCTTCCGTCGCTGCGATGGCGAGGTCGAAGCCACCGACACCGCGATCGGCCGACTCCCGAGTGCCGAGGACATCAACACCGACGGCCTCGAGCTCGGCGATGACGCGCTCGACCACCTGCTGGAGGTGGACATCGACGAGGTCTGCCAGCAGCTTCCGCAGGTCGAGGAGCACCTCGCCCGTTTCGGCGATCAGCTGCCGGACGAGATCCAGGCGCAGCTCCAGTCGCTGAAGCAGCGTCTCGATGCCGTCTGACACCCGGCGGCCGCTATCCGAGCGGGTCGCGATCCCGCTCGTCGCCTCGCGCGCCGGCTCGTGGTTCTACGTCAACGTCGCGCCGCACCTGGACCGCGGACTCCTGCGGCTGACGAACGGGCGATGGACGACCGCGGGCCGCGGTCGCGTCGGGTTCCTGAAGGTGCGCGGCGCTCGCACCGGCGCCGAGCGCGTCACGCCGCTCGTCTGGACTCGCGACGGCGACAACGTGCTGCTCGTCGCCTCCCGCGGGGGCGACGTCAAGCACCCGGCCTGGTACCGGAACCTCGTCGCGAACCCCGACGTGCGCTTCTCGGCTGATGGCGAGGAGCGCCCCTACCGGGCCAGGACGTGTACCGCCGGGGAGCGACCAAGGCTGTGGGAGCTCGTCAACCGCCGTTATCCGGGGTACGCCATCTACCAGCGGCGCGCCGGGGCGCGGGAGATTCCGGTCGTCGTCCTGGAGCCCGCCGCCGCATCCACGTAGGCCGTGCCGCGACCTCGTGTGGGTCGCGGGTCAGGCGCCCGGCGTCCCCGCCGCGATCCACTGCCGAAGCAGGGGGTCCACGACCCGGTAGCCCGTTGGGTAGCGCCGGTCCTCCATGACCTCGCCACGGTCGGCGAGCGCCCGGATCGCCGACTTGACCGCCCCGCCGCGAGACCCGCCCTGGCGGCGACCCGCCGCGTACAGGCCGTCGCGGTTCTGGGCGACGGCGCTCAGCACGCGCCGTTGCCCGGTGCCGAGGCCGATCCAGATGGCGCGTAGCTCATCTCGCACTTCGACCATGGCCCTGTCGTAGGCGGCGAACCACTGCTCCTCGGTTGCCGTCTCCCCCGGGCCGAGCTCGTCCCACAGCGCGTTGGCGAGCAGCATGGTGCGCTGGGGATGTCCGCCGCCGGCGTCCAGGAGCAGATCGAGCGCGGTCCCCACGTCGCGATTGGTGCGCGCGAATCGCCCGGCAACGTCCTCGGCGACGTCGTCCGGTGCCAGCGGCGACAGCTCGACGGCCCTCGCCTGTCCGTAGAGCGCTCGCCGCTTGTCGGCGAAGAGGCGTCGCATCATTCCGAGCTGCGAGCCGGCGAACACGTAGCTGGCCGCGTCGGCGTGATGCTGGATCTCACTGCGGATGGTCGCGTCGGCGCGGTCCTTCGCCGCCAGCACGTCCTGGAACTCGTCGAACACGACGAGGGTACGTTGACCGCTGCGTTCCTGAATGCGGCGGGGAAGCGCCAAGCGCTCCAAGAGCGGTGGCTCGGCCTGCGGGTCCAGCGAGAGCTCGAGCTCGGCCGGGATCTGGTCCTCGGCGCCCAGGCGCAATGTGGGGCGGAGCCTGCGCCGGATTCCGGCGAACCAGGACGCCAGACCGCCCTCCAGCTGGGCCGCATACGCCCGCTCGATTCGAGCTGCGACGTCACCCAGGGTCAGCACACCGAAGAAGTCCACGTAGACCGCGGCCCACCCCTCGCGACCCGCGTCGTCGATGACTCGCCGCAGAAGCGACGTCTTCCCGTAACGGCGAGGCGCGATCAGCCGGCTGTTGTTGCCCGCGACGGCCGTGCGAAGCAGCGTCTCCGCCTCCGAGTCGCGGTCGATCAGCTCGCTCGGCGGCACGGGCTCCGTGTAGCGAAACGGATTCATGCTCTAAAGAATAGAGCACTGCTGCTCTAACAATGAGAGCAGCAATCCGCCAACGGGTCTCGGCTAGCCCTCGAGCTCGTACGCCTTCGCGAGCTCCGGGTCCTTGCGCGCGAGCATCTCGGCGAGCGTGACCATCACCTTGCACTGCTTCCATGTGGCGTCGTCCTGCATCTTGCCGTCGATCATGTGGACGCCGCGACCGTCCGGGATCGCCTCCAGCACCTTCTTCGCGAACCTAACCTCGTCTGGTGGCGGGCTGAAGACCTTCTTCGCGATCTCGATCTGCACCGGGTGCAGCGACCAGGCTCCCACGCAGCCGAGCAGGAATGCGGCGCGGAATTGGGTCTCGCAACCCAGCGTGTCCCTGATGTCGCCGTAGGGGCCGTAGAAGGGCAGGATGCCCGCGGATGTGCATGCATCCACCATGCGGGCGATCGAGTAGTGCCACGGGTCCTGCTGTGCGGTGGCACGCGGGGCCTCGGGGTTGTCGGGATCCGGGTCCTCGATCACGCGATATGCGGGATGGCCGCCACCGACGCGGGTGGTCTTCATGCGCCGGAACGCCGCGAGATCGGCGGGACCGAAGCTCATCCCCTGCATACGGGGGCTGGCGGTCGCGATCTCCTCGAGGTTCACGACGCCCAGCGAGGTCTCGAGGATCGCGTGCACCAGCAGCGGCCGATCGAGCCCCGCCTTGGCCTCCAGCTGGGCCAGGAGCCGATCCACGTAGTGGATGTCCCAGGCACCCTCGACCTTCGGCACCATGATCACCTCGAGCTTGTCGCCGATCTCGGTGACGAGCTGGATCAGGTCGTCGAGCACCCATGGGCTCTCCAGCGAATTCACGCGGGTCCACAGCGCGCAGTCGCCGAAGTCGGTCTCCTTCGCGGCCTTGATCAGGCCCTCCCGCGCGGCCTCCTTCTTGTCGGCGGCGATCGCGTCCTCGAGGTTTCCGAGCAGGATGTCGGCCTGCTGTGCGAGGTCCGGCGCCTTGGCGGCCATCTTCTCGTTCGAGAAGTCGAGAAAGTGGATCATCCGCGAGGGCTTCACGGGGATCTCGAGCGGCGGTTCGGGCGCGTCGAGGGCGAGCGGCTGTGTGAATTGGCGTGGGTTTCGCACTGCTTCCTTCCGGGTCGACGGGCGCGAAATCTACCGACCGGCGCCCGAGGGCTACCGCCGTCGCAGCGCCGAGACCGAGTTGGACGACACCACGTAGAGGTTCCTGGCGTCGGGCGATGGGACCACAGCCGAGGGGTCGGAGAGGCCCTTTATACGTTCGCCGCACGGCCTACCGAGGCAGCCGTGGCGGCGTTGCCTCAGTGCGCCGCCTGGCCGATCGCGAGCGAAGACACCGACGGTGTTGTTGCCGGTGCCCGACGCGTACAGGTTTCCCCGCTTCACGGCGACGTTGTTGATGTCCGTCACCCGCTTGATTCCACGTCGGCAGCGGCTCGCGTTGTGGCGGGCACTCCGAGACACGATGCAAGCCCGCTTGCCCTCAGGCTGGCGAAGGGTGCCATCGGCCGCGATTTCGAACAGATCGATCGCCTGGGGGCGGACGGGCAGAACGTACGCGTGATTCCCGTCACCGGAAAGGGCCAGATCGAATGGCTTGATGAGGGCGCGCCGACGCTCGCATCCTGCCCGATGCTGAGAGCGGTCGATGAGGCACTGCTGCAAGCTCAGCGAGCCGTCGCCGGCGTTGCGCGCGAACACCAGCAGGGAGCCCCTCAGCCCCGGCGGGCCACCCTGCGATGCCGGACCGGAGGTCACCACGTAGACCTGCTTTCCGTTGGGGCTGACTGCGAGATCCGTTGCGCCGTCCATCGGCTCCCCGACGACCTCGCATCCCGGAGCTGGAAGGACGTCGCCGTTGATACAGCCCCTGGTACCAGGCAGCTGCGTCAATGAACCGTCGTCCACGTCCCGGGAGAAGATCGCCAAGCCGAAGAACGTCGTGACGTACACGTTCTTTCCGTCGGGGCTTACGGCTACGTCCTGGGCGCCACCGACGGCGCGCCCGATCGTGCACGCCGGCTCGTGGTACGGCCCCTTGGCGTCGATGCAGCCGTGCGGCTGCGGGAGCTGATTGAGAATCGACGTCTTGGCGTTGCGGGAGAAGACCGCGATCGAGCCTGCGCCGGCGGAGGCCACGTATACGTTCGACCCGTCGGGGCTGACGACAACCCCAGCGGGAACCAACAGCCCGCTCCCTCCAGCGCATCCCTTGACCGGCGGTACGTTCCTGTCAGATACGCAGCCATCAGGCGCCGGGGGTTGCGTGATCCCACCGTGAGCGCGGCGGCGAACGGTGGCTACCGATCCTGCGCTCCCCTGGAATCCACCCGACGCTACGTAGATTGCCCGGCCGTCTGGACTGATTGCCGCGGTGCTGGCATTGGCGATGCCGACCCCGCCGTTGTTGCAGCCCCGGACCGGAGACTGGAACTGGCTGGGCACCACGAGGCACCCGTTCTTACCCAGCTGAGTCAGGCTCCGCTTGGGTCTCTCCGTGGAACCTGCCGCGGGTAACGCGGCTGACGCGGTCGCGGCGACGAACACCGCGGCTGCGAGACACAACCTGTTTGTCGGGACATTGCGAATTCGGAGCAGCGAGCAAATTCTACGGCGCGCTCGTCGCTAAGGGTTTTCGCGTCGACCGCCGATGAGCGTTGTGGTGTCCCGCGCGAAGAGCCCCCAGAACGTGAGAGTGGCGGCCCGGTCCCGCATCTTCAGCGCCCGCCCGCAGGGGCAATCGCCGGCCCCTGAGGACTGGCTTCCGTCCGACTTGCGGCAGGCGCCCTCCGGAGCAACCACCGGCGTGGAGGTCGTGCGGGAGGCCGAGGCGGTCCCGGCCGAACCGGCGGCGGCCGCCGAGCTTGGCGCCGAGGTTCAAAGGCTGCGACGGGAGCTTCGCGAAACGGAGAAGCTCGCCAAGAGCGAGCGAAGTCGCGCCGAGCGGGCCGAGCGAGAGGTCACCGGGCTTCGCGAGCGCGCCGAGTCGATGAAGCGAGCTGCGGCTCAGGCGGCGGCGGTCGCAAACCCGGAGACGGCGCAAGAGGACTCGGCCGGACGGGTCGATCTGAACTCGGCGAGCTTCGAGCAGCTGCGGGCGATCGGCCTCTCGGTCACCCAGGCCGCACGCTTGATCGGGCAGCGAGAGCAGCACGGTGGCTTCGCGTCCGTTGACGACGTCGACGGGATCGTCGGGATCCCCAAGAACGTCAAGCAGACGCTCAAGGACCACGGCACGGTTTGACGGGCAGAGCCTCCCTGCGGCTAGCCTGAGCCGCGTGGACTTCGTGATTCGCGCAGCCGAGCCCGGCGAGGAGGGCAGGGTCGTGCCGCTCTACGAGTGGCTGTTCGCGCCCCCCGGCATCACGCCTCCGAGCTGGGACGAGCGGCGCGCCACCGTTGCTCTCCGCGGGGCGATCGACTCGCATGACGCCGCCGTGATCGTGGCCGAGGAGCCCGGTGGCGAGCTCGTGGGGCTCTGCACGGCCTACCAGGACATCCATTCGGTTCGCTTCGGCTTTCGGGCCTGGGTGGAGGATCTGGCCGTCCATCCGGAGCGACGTTCCATGGGCGTCGGCAAGGCGCTGCTGGACGCCGCCAAGGACTGGGCGCGCGAGCGCGGGGCCACCCATCTGGAGCTGGACAGTGCCGAGACGCGCACCGATGCCCACCGGTTCTACGAGCGCGAGCAACCGAGCTGGCGCTCGATCTGCTTCGCCTGGGAGGTCTAGTCAGTTGTGACGCGGCGACTTTGTCGCCGCACTGGCAGGTCAGGCGGCGAAGCCGCCGCAAGTCATTCGAGGCCTGCGGCCCGGAGCGCCACGGCGCGGTCGATATGGAACTCGACCTTGCGCACCCGCCCGTCCACCACAGTCCACACGGCCGCACCCGGGGCCGTGATCTCGGCGCCCCCGGTGCGCGTCTTGCCCGACATTGCGACCAGGGTGACGACCTGCTCGCCGGCATCGAGCATCTGCTCGACCTCGATTCGGTAGCTCTCGAACGGGCTCGTCCAATCGCGCCAGGCTTCGGCGAAGCCCTCGAACCCGGTGTACTCGATTCGCCTCCCCGACATGTAAGCCGGCCCGACCATGGCGGTCTCGAAGTCAGGTTCCGCGAGATCCATGAACAACCGGCTGATGCGGGGGTCCGGTTCTTCGCTCTCCAGGGCGGCGACCACATCCCCATCGGTGATGCCGGCCTGGATCTCCTCAACTACGCGAACGTTCTCGGCTGACACGGCTCCGATTATCCTTGACCGCCCCCACCACCGAGCCCGAGGAGCCATGGCAGTAGCCACCGACACGTTCACCGAGAAGACCGACGAGCAGAAGGCGATCACCGAGATGGTGCGCCAGTTCGCCGACAACGAGATCATCCCCGTCGCCGAGGAGTACGACCACGAGGACAAGTTTCCGGAGCCCATCGTCGAGCAGATGAAGGAGCTCGGCCTGTTCGGCGTGACCATCCCGGAGGAGTACGGCGGCATGGGGCTCGACCTCACGACCTACGCGATGATCGTCGAGGAGCTCTCGCGCGGCTGGATCTCCATCTCCGGGGTGGTCAACACGCACTTCATCGGCTCGTATCTGCTGATGAAGTTCGGAACGGAAGAGCAGAAGAACACCTTCCTCCCGAAGATGGCCACCGGTGAGATCCGGGCGGCTTTCTCCCTCTCGGAGCCAGAGGTGGGCTCGGACGTCCAGGGGATCAAGTCAACCGCCAAGCAGGCGGATGACGGTCAGTGGGAGATCAACGGCCAGAAGATGTGGGTGACCAACGGACTTCGCTCGGGCCTGGTCTTCGTGCTCGTCAAGACCGATACGAAGGCCGATCCGCCGTACAAGGGGATGACCTGCTTCATCTGCGAGAAGGAGCCGGGAGCCGACAAGGTTCCGGG
>Ga0126304_10001526_pt1 | contig 10922 bp, 10 predicted proteins | sample Plot25_FD_92538 | JGI IMG/M metagenome (GOLD analysis project Ga0126304, IMG submission 92538) | Serpentine soil microbial communities from UC McLaughlin Reserve, CA, USA - Plot25 | ecosystem: Environmental > Terrestrial > Soil > Grasslands | place: USA: UC McLaughlin Reserve, Lake County... | reverse complement strand
TGGTGAGTGGTGAGTCTTTTTTCTTAATTTATCGGGCCGCCAGCGCTTCAGAACACAGACTGTGGCAAGTTTCTAGTGAATGGTGAGTGGTAAGTCTTTTTGTTAATTATAGGGTCGACAGGGCTTCAGGATAGTCTGTGGTTAGTTTTTTCCCCGACTCCCGACTCTGGACTCCCGACTCCCGACTCTGGACTCCCGACTTCCCATTTTCCGTTCTAGTATTGAAAATAAATCTCCGTTGCCCCGTACCCGTACGCCGGGTGATATTGGTTTATAAAGCTTTTCACACCTCTGCGTAGCCTAAGTATTTCATGGATCTCGTCCCTCAGTTTTCCCGTACCTACACCGTGAATGACTATCATGGAGCTTTGGTGATGAGCAATGGCGAGATCAATGTATTTCTCGAGCGTTTTTAACTGTAGTGTAAGCTTCTCAAAGTTGTTCAGCGACTTCCAGTTGTCTGTTAGTTTTTCAATATGCAGGTCTACCTCATATTTTGCCGGCTCAAGGTGCTGACGCGCCTGCGATGCTTCATACACACGGTATCCGGCGCCTGACAACGAAGGAAGGTCGATTGAAGCCTCCTCAGATTTATCGGGATATTTATCCAGCAGCTTGTATGAGAAAGTTGCCTCGCTTTTTTTCTTTAACTCCTCTATCCGTGTAAAGATCTGCTTCGGCTTCAATTTTAATGAAGTCTCAAAATATTCGGCTTTTTTCTTATCTGGTGTGAGAAGAGAAAACTCAAAACTGAATACGGGACCGTCATTAAAATTTTCGAAAGGGATGTCGTGTATGTAAAAGTCCTCGAAGGAATGTATTAGGTTGTTAAGTTCAAAACCTGTTTGTTGTCCGGAATAATTTAGGGAATATCTAAACTTGTACCCTGCTTCTGTTTTGTTTATTAAATGAATTTTCAGTTCCTCGACGATCTCATCACCAAATTCATCACTTGTCATTACAGGTACGAAGCTCAGCCATATACCATCAACCTGTTTGGCAACAGGTTTTTTCTTCTCTTTGGGAACCTCGTCGATGTACTTCGTGGTTTTCTTTTCGGGGAAGAGTTTTTTCTCAGTGAACCGTTTAAAGTAAGGGAAATCCAGTTGATCATTGTAGGCTGGAAATTTTACACCGCGCACATCAACCATTACCATTTTGTTATTGATGATATCGACCACTTCTCCTTCTTCATTAGAATGAAGAACAAGCACCTTATCGCCTACCTGGAATTTCATATTGAGACAGCTTACAATTTTGAAAATGATTTACACTGGCAAAGTTACCTGCAACAAGGATGAATAACAATCAAATTTGATTAAGCATTTCTAACTCCTTTTTTATATTTAACCTCGCCCGATGTTCAAAATTTTGTCTGAATTCAGAAGTATGGAATATGAATGGCATGAGCAACGTGCGCCGCAGGAATTCGCCTCGACCGGCTTTGTAGACCTGAGCAGGATAACCAATGTATTCTTGCCTAATCACGGTCGCGTATTGATAATATATCTCCCATTCAGAGCGGAGAACGCTCATATCAAAATCAAGGAACCAGGCAAGGTCAGTTTTGTTTTCCGCCTCGCTCAATTGATGCGACTTTGAAGCGATGATATATTTTGCAACAGTCAAAACTTTTTCATCAGGCAACCCGATTTCATTAAGCCGTTGCTTCGCAATCCCTGCGCTTCGTTCTTCATTGTCGGATCGGAAAACATCATAGCATATGTCGTGATAAAATATTGCAAAATCTACGATCTCCTTCTCCTTTAGATAGCTTTGATATTTGCCTGACATACATAGTAACGCGTCGATATGTTCAAGATTGTGATAATGCCTACCCGGAGAACTGTATGCTTCCTGTATTTCGAGAAAAAAATCGTTTATCAACGCAGATTTCCCAGAGTATGGTCGGGTCAGGCTGAACCAGGAATGTGATAAATGACTAATAGAATCGTTATGCTTCATTCGCCAGCTTACTTTTACGGTATCCGTAGAAGAAGTAAATCAACAATCCAATACCGAACCATGCAAAAAACCATTTCCAATTTGAAAGAGACATTCCTGTAAGCAGGTACAAACATGTCGTCAAACCCATTAGTGGGATGAGTGAAAGATTTTTCATGAACGCCAAAACCGAAAGAACAAGACAGATCAGCCAAAAGATAATCGTTGAAATTTGCAAAGTGTTTTTACCTGATAAAGCCTCGCTGACTAATTCCTGCATTTTCGTTGAGGAAGGTGATTCAATTGCTGCCCTGGCTGCCTGCGATTCCATTTCCGTCAGATCGAAATGAAATAGGTTTTGGAAATAATTGTAATTAAAGATGTAAAGGAAAATCAATATTCCCACAATCAATAGCGGATAAATCAGCTTCGAGTTGATATATGGAAGATGAAATTTTCCGGCCTGCTTCTCCTTACGTGGAATTAATAACACACCGCCACACACCAGAACAAAAGCAAACAAAGTTCCGATACTCGTAAAATCCAGTACGAACTGTTCATCTGTGAACAAAATAGGTATTCCCACCACCAACCCCGTAACAATCGTTGCAAAGGACGGCGTTTTGTACCTGGGATGAATTCGCTGAAATTGTTTAGGCAATAATCCATCGCGGCTCATACTCATCCATATCCGGGGCTGACCTAACTGAAAAACTAACATTACGCTGGTCATAGCCGCAACTGCACAAATCGACACGAATATCTCCATCCATCTTACATTTTTTATTTTAAAAACCTCTGCTAACGGGTCGCCCACGTCCAACTGTTTATAATGAGCCATCCCGGTCAAAACTAAAGTGAGAAGAATGTATACACTGGTACAAATGACCAATGAATATATCATGCCCCTTGGTAGATCACGTTGAGGGTTTTTACTTTCTTCTGCCATTGTGGAAACTGCGTCAAACCCGATATAGGCAAAGAATACAGCCGACACACCAGCCATAACACCAACAAAGCCATTGGGGAGAAAGGATTTGACCCCCACATCATTTACCGGAGTCCAGTTGTCAGGATTAACATAAAATGCGCCAACCAGGATAACCAACAAAACAACAGAGAGCTTAATAATCACCATAACATTGCTTACGTTCCTGCTCTCTTGCACTCCGCGATAAACCAGCCAGGTAATAAGGATATTAATAACGAGGGCGGGCGTGTCGAAGATAATTCTCAGGTTGCTTATGAGCGGTGCGGTATTCCAGGCGTCAAGGGCAGCCCCTGCCTGGTTATTGGCAAACGCTGCATGCGCAGCTTTATAATTAGTCGTTAGATATGCTGGCAACTCAATGCCCATGCTCTCCAGAAGATTGGTACAATAGTCACTCCAGGCAAATGCAACATAAATATTACCAATAGAATATTCCATCAACAACGCCCAACCGATGATCCATGCGATCATTTCTCCAAATGAAGCATAAGCATACGTGTAAGCGCTTCCTGCTACCGGTATGCGACTCGCAAATTCTGCATAACACATTGCTGTAAATCCACAGGCTATTCCACACATGATAAAAAGGAAAATTACACCAGGTCCACCACTAGCCACAGCGGAGCCCATACTACTGAAACTGCCTGCTCCGATAATCGCCGCGATTCCAAAAAAAGTAAGATCCCTGACAGTTAGTACTCTCCTTAGACCCGTACCATGACTTACACTTACACCTGCTTCAGCATCCGATATTATCTTACTTATCTGTTTTGTTCGAAACAGTGATTTCGACATGTTAGTTTTTCGTTTAAGCGGTTAAATTAGGTAAAATAGGCTAACCAGCAAATCCTGAAGACGTTAGGACAATTCGTGCAAACATGCAAGGGGCGCAAAGGCCGAAGGAGGGATGGATCAGGTTTGCGTCTTGGGGCGTCTTTGAGAGCAAATAAACTGGTGCACACAAGTTATTTTTTAATATTCCCGTTGCAGGAGAAAATGTGCCAGATCTTTTAACGGTTTCTTTCGGGATGACAGAACTGCGATTTCATCGAGATGTTTGAATGCCTCGTTGATGTATTTTTCTTTCAGATCAAAAGCCCATTTATCAACCCCGCATTCATGAAAAATGTCCAACACTTTCGACACTTTATCGGCTTCGTTTTGACTGTTGAGTTGCCTGAGCTCACGAACTTGCGTATGCGATCCTGCCTCCATCGCATGAATCATTAGGAACGTTTTCTTATTAGCCATGATGTCTCCGCCTACCTGCTTTCCGAATTTCTCAGGATCGCCGAATGCATCGAGATAATCGTCCTGAACCTGGAAAGCCATTCCAAGGTTTTTTCCAAATTCATACAAATGTCGTTGATTTCCATCCTGCGCCCCTCCAAGCACTGCTCCCATTTGAAGACTTGCGGCGATCAGTACAGAAGTCTTTAATTCAATCATTCTTAGATATTCCGGCAGTTGAACAGTCTCTTGCTTTTCGAAATCCATATCCAGTTGCTGTCCTTCACAAACCTGTTTGGCTGTCCTATTGAAAATCTGTATGATCTTCTGAATATAATTAGTTTTGATCTTGTTCAAATGATCATATGCGACTACCAACATCACGTCTCCAGATAACAACGCTGTGGCCTCGCCATACTTTTGGTGAACAGTTTGCATTCCCCGGCGCAGAGGCGCCTTGTCCATGATGTCATCATGGATCAGTGTAAAATTGTGAAACAACTCAATCGCAGTTGCCACAGAGTAAGCATCAGGATTGATAGCATCGAATAATTCATTCCCCATCAGGCATAGCACAGGACGGATTCGTTTGCCGCCCATGCCCAAAAAGTACTCCGCAGGATCATAGAGAGATACAGGTTCTCCAGGAAAATGGCGCTCTGAAAATTGAAGTCCGAAATTTTTTGAGAGTTCTTCAAACGAATGCATCCAACTATATTTAGTGAGTCTTTTTTTTGCCTTTCTTCTTTTTGTGTTCCTTTTTATGGTCATCAGTTTCTTCCTGCTTGTCCTCCGACAATGCTGTACCGATTACCCATTCATAGTCAAGTTGTCTTTTCGTAAGATTAGCCGCCACCACCTTGATACGAATTTTGTCACCCATGCGAAACTTGCGGCCGCTTCTCATACCTGCCAGGCTATAATCGCCTTCAATTAATCTGAAATCATCAAACTCTAAAAGGCTGTTGAGGCTCACCAGCCCTTCACATTTATGATCAACTGTCTCAACCCAAAAGCCAAACGAGGAAACGCCACTAATCACGCCTTCAAATTCTTCGCCTAAAAACTGTTGCATATATTCCACCTGCTTGTATTTGTTGGCCGCTCTCTCACCTTCCATGGCGGCACGTTCACGTTCACTGCAATGCTTGCACTTATGTTCCAGTTTTTTATCAGGCTCGATGGTGTTGTTCAAACAATCTTCAAGAATCCTGTGAACGAGAACATCCGGATATCGACGTATGGGAGAGGTAAAATGGCAGTAGTGTTCAAAACCAAGACCATAGTGCCCGATATTCTCTGTTGTGTACACCGCTTTGGCCATGGTGCGAATGCCCAACTGTTCAAGTACATGTTGTTCGGGCTTACCATGCACGTCCTGCAACATTTGATTAAAAGATGAAGCAATACCTTCAGGAGTGCTGGTATCGAAAGTGTGACCATATTTTTTTGCAAAAGCAACAAACGGCAACAACTTCATTTCATCAGGTGTATCATGCACGCGGTATGGAAAGGGTATTTCCTTTTTATTAAATTTTATTTTACCTACATGTTCGGCCACCACACGGTTTGCAAGCAGCATAAATTCTTCGATCAGCTGATGCGCTTCCTTGCTTTCTTTAACGACAATACCGATCGGTTTACCTTTCTCGTCAAGCTTGAACCGAACTTCTTGCGATGAAAAGTTTATAGCTCCTCTTTTGAAACGATGCTTTCGAAACTTTTGCGCAAGCTGATTTAAGATAAGAATCTCGGTGCTGTGCAGGCCTTCTTCCTTTTCGATAATTTCCTGCACTTCATCATATGTGAACCGATGATCGGAATGAATAACTGTTTTTCCAAGCCAGTATTCCTTTACATCTCCCTTCGGTGTTATCTGGAACACGGCTGAAAAAGTAAGCTTGTCTTCTTTTGGTCTTAAAGAGCAAAGCTCATTGCTGATTCTTTCCGGTAACATTGGTAAAACACGATCTGGCAAGTACACTGACGTAGCCCTTTGATAAGCTTCCTTGTCCAGATCCGAATCAGGTTCCACAAAATGACTGACATCTGCAATATGAACCCCGATCTCGTAATTGCCGCTTTTCAAAACACGGAAGGAAATAGCATCGTCAAAATCTTTGGCGTCAATCGGATCGATGGTAAACGTAAGTGTTTCGCGAAAATCACGCCTTGTGGTAATCTCCGCTTGTGAGATAATATCCGGAAGCCTTGCACCTTCTTCGATAACGTTGTCTGGAAAAAACAACGGAAAGCCGTTCTCCATGAGGATCTCCTTCATGGCGAAATCACCTTCATCTTCCTGTTTCAGAATTTGTACAACCTCGCCAAGTGGCTTCTTATTTTTTTCCCATTCAACAATCTTTACAATGACCCGATCGCTTTCTGTGGCATTATTTAAATTATCGAATGGCACATAAATATCGGTCATCGGTTTATCTACGTCAGCCACAAAAAATGCAAAGGTTTTATTCATCTGCAGTTTTCCAATAAATTCGATCTGTTTTCTCTTCACAACTTCGGTTACAACACCTTGCTGGCGTTTACTTCTATTTGGCTCGCTGGAAATTTTCACCTTAACTGTATCTCCGTGTAGCGCTGTGTTGAAATCGTTAGGCCTTACCATGATGTCGTTTGATTCCTTATCAACAATTACATATCCCATGCCCGACCGGGTAATATCCAGTACACCTGTGACCAGGTCCTGATCCCCTGATTTCTTCTTTTTCTTTTTCGATTGCTTTCTTCCCATGAGCTGGCTGGCTATTTATGTTTAAAATTAGTGATGAAATTACTTATTAAATCGTGAAACCTGCCTTCGTCATTAAAGAGCAATCGAATGCTGATAGGCATAACATATACGGGCATCTCCTTGATTTCATGATTGAATTTTATTAAGCGAACGGCATCTTTCTCTGTAGTAAGAATGATCTTATCAGGATGTTGTATAGCGTTAAATCTTTTAAGCATGTCTTTCCAGTCATCGATCGTAAAAATATGATGGTCGCTGTATAAAATTTCGTAATAGGTTTCAGCATTCTCGAGGAGATATTTTTTTAATGGTCTCGGGTCGGCGATACCGCTTACGAGCAGTACTTCAAGCGAATCGTGAATTGTAATAGAATTATTATTGACGATATGATAGGGCAAGCCGTACTGTATGCTGGTAAAAAAAACGTGTTGATGTTTTCCTGGGTTGAGCTCTGATATGATTTCCTGTGCTTCATCCTGAGATAGAGATGGCTTGCACTTTGTTACTACAAGAATATCAGCTCTGTAGGCACTTCTTCTTTCATCGCGAAGGTCACCGGTGGGCAGCCACCAATCTCGTGTATAGAGATTGCTATAATCGGTTAATAATATATTGAGTCCGGCGATCACAGACCGATGTTGAAATGCATCATCGAGTAGAATGACCTGCGTTTCCGGTTTATCGTGAAGCAATTGAGGAATGGCTACAATCCTTTCTTCGCCTACCGTGACCGTAACATCCGGGAACTTTTTATAGAACAGATACGGTTCATCTCCAATCTCGAGAGCCGTGGTGTTTGGATGTGCTAATGCGTAACCCTGTGTTTTTCGTTTATACCCTCTGCTGAGTACTGCAACCTTGTATTCGCTCTTTAAGGAACTGATTAATTTTTCTATCAACGGTGATTTACCTGTCCCACCCGCGGATAAATTTCCTACGCAAATAATCGGAAGATTGAAAGAAGTCGAGGATAATATTTTTTTATCGAACAACCAGTTCCGGAGCCATACAATGACTGCATATAGAAGGGAAAATGGGAACAGTAGAATGCGGATAGGCCTCAGCAACGGAGCATTAAAATTCATATATGCAAGTCGGTGTAATACAAAGATTTAAAGGTACATCAAATTCATTGATGTCATCAATCCTGTCTACAGCGTCAAAAAAAGAAAAGCCCACTTTTATAACATCACTACGACAACCGGGAAGATAACGATCATAAAAACCTCTTCCATAACCCACCCGGAAACCGTTTCTATTAAAAGCAATTAATGGAACAAAAATAACGTCGAGAACTTCCGGGACAATTAGTTCTCCATCGAGGGGTTCAAGTATATTGAACTTGTTTTTAATGAAGAGTTTATTTTCTTCGATTAGATGAGCATCCATCCCGGTAGAATGTAACGCGATCCTTGGCCACGCGATCTGCGTCGAGGGACTCGTTTCTTTAACTATCTTCTCGCAAATTGAAACATCAAATTCATTGCGTTCGCGTAATGGATAATAAGACAACAAGTATTTAGTGGACGACTTCACAATGCCTTTGAATTGATTCACGATCAGCATTGTCTTGTCTTGCAACTCCTGTGGAGAAAGTTGTATCCTCTTGCCGAGTTCAATCTTTCTGATTTCTTTTTTAGTCATAAAAGGCTGCTAATCGCCCCCTAAACAAATCTGCCTGCGTTTCAATAAACGATTCATTTATATCACCACTAAAGGGAACAGAAGCGATTTTCGGAAAACCGCTCCAGGAAACTATTTCCTGTTCATACGATAAATATTGATCATTAAAGATCCAGCCGGTTACTGAGATGCCTTTTTGCTTGCATAATTCGGAAGTCATGAGTGAGTGATTGATACTTCCAAGATAGTTTCTGCTTACAAGAATCACTTTAACGCTGAGAACTTTAATAAGGTCTACCACAAATTCGTTTTGATTTAACGGCACCATTAAACCTCCCGGCCCTTCAATTATTAAGTTATGATTTTTTGACGGCATTTTTTCAGCAATCCTACCAACGGAGATGCTTATCCCCTCTTCACGGGCAGCGATATGAGGAGATGCGGCTAATCTGAGTTTGTATTCTTCAGGATGAACAGTAGAATTTCGACTGTAATGACGTATCAAATCGCTGTCTGTACCATTTTCAAATCCGGCTTGTACAGGTTTCCAGTAATCTGCATCTAACGCCCGGGTAAGGATTGCCGAAATGAGTGTCTTGCCGATGCCTGTACCTATACCTGTTACAAAGAACTGAGCTGCCATGAAAATCTTTTAAAGAATGTTGATAAAAGGCCGGTTCTTTCCTCTATTTTATTGCGAGGGCCTGTTGATGAAAATCGAAAAAATAGTGGTACCATAATTTCTTTGTGTAGAGTAACCGGGATAAGACTGGTAATTGTTCCTTGGTGTATGTTCCAAAACAAACCATCCACTGCCATTGAGCAGCTGTTTTTGAAATATCTTACGTGGTAGCTCATCGATGGTATGTAGCGCATATGGAGGTCCGGCAAATATGAAATCGAATTTTTCCGTGCATTGATCAATAAATCTAAAAACGTCGCTGCGGACTACTGTAAAGTTGGCCAGCGCAAGTGTGGCTGCGGTTTTTTTGATAAATTCATACATAGACGGATCCTTTTCCACAATAACGAGCTCCAGTGCTCCTCTTGAGGCAAGTTCATAGCTTATACTGCCAGTGCCTCCAAAAAGATCCAGGGTCTTCAATTCGTTTATATTAAGATTGTTCTCAATAATGTTGAATAACCCCTCTTTTGCAATATCAGTGGTGGGACGGGTATGCGGCATTGTGGAAGGCGGGGCAATCTTTCGTCCTCCCAATTCTCCTCCTATGATACGCATATTGCCATTTTCAAAATGGGTGAAAAATAATGTTCTGGAAAATTTTGAAGAAGTCCCCTGGTTTGCACTGCGTCGGGCACCCGGTCCCATTCTATGTTCTGGAAGTATTTCAATAGTTCAGTAAACAATGCCGATTGCTGTTCGATCAGACCTGCGACCACCAACTTCAAATTTTCCTGGTCAGCGTCAAACTGGCGACAGATATTGAGAAGAAAATAAGATACGTCTTCTGGTGTTTCATATTGGTAAGTCTGCAGTAGTTGTAATTGTTTGTTCTTAAAAAATGCCACCACGAATTTTTCAGGATAAAAAATGCATTGGAGCATAAATGGAGGCATCTGAAGTTGTTTGTCTACTGCAGATAACAATATTGAATAATAATGCCAGTACCTTCCTCCCCCAAATTTTTGTTGAAGCATTCCATGAATGTCACGTTGAATGCGATAAATATTGTACACATCCCAGGCCGGTATCTTTTCGCTAAGAATCTGTCCTTTGAAGGCATTACCCAGCAATAACTCTGTAATCGATTTATTCATACCGATATCAAAGTATTTATCGGGGAGCAGGCTGCTGTCAGGAAAATTGTAAACTATCACTGCCTCTTTCCAGTGTTGTGCTAATAAGGCATCGTTAGCAATAATTTCATTCAGTGCCTGCGCGGTGGGTCTCTCCGGAGTCACATCCAAATGATATTGTCGAAGTCCCAAAAGTTGCCTTTGCTCTTTGTTATACACCAAAAAGCCAAGCAATTTTTCACTGATTTCCATCAATAAAACACTATTCAACAATTCATCCTGTGCCCAGGCAGCCGGAACGATATCAAATACCGGTTTTATCATAATAACGGAGCGCAATAATACTATAAATTCCTTTAACGTGTAAGGTGTGGGGTTTAGGGTGTACGGTTTAGAGTTTAGAGTTTAGGGTTGACGCCAAGGGGCGTTGTGTAGATGATAAACTTGAATTAAGACCAAGACTAACTTCAATTGATCGACTCTAACCCTAGGCCTTCAATTTTAAACCCTACAGGCTGTATGTGCCTGAAATAGGTTGACCAAATTTCTAAAAGGGGTCAACTATGAATTCAAAATTAAGTTTACGACAGGCTCGAATCTTCAGTGAGCCGTTAAAAAGGAAGG
>Ga0126304_10001525_pt1 | contig 10926 bp, 6 predicted proteins | sample Plot25_FD_92538 | JGI IMG/M metagenome (GOLD analysis project Ga0126304, IMG submission 92538) | Serpentine soil microbial communities from UC McLaughlin Reserve, CA, USA - Plot25 | ecosystem: Environmental > Terrestrial > Soil > Grasslands | place: USA: UC McLaughlin Reserve, Lake County... | reverse complement strand
TAAGCTTTATGGGTTCGAACTTCATCCAACAGGGCGAGCGAGCGGCCGAGTGGCTGATAGAGGCCACAAACGGGAGCGCCAAGATCGCCGAGCTGCAGGGCACGGTCGGGGCGTCGGTTACCGCCGACCGGGGCGAGGGCTTCAAGAGGGTCATTGACGAGAACCCCGGCATGGAGATGGTCGCCTCCCAGAGCGGCAACTTCAGCCGCGCCGAAGGCCAAAACGTGATGGAGCAGATCCTCGGGGGGAACCCCGACCTTGACGCGGTCTACGCGCACAACGACGAGATGGCCATCGGAGCCATCCAGGCGCTCAAGGACGCCGGGCGGAAACCGGGCGAGGACGTCACCGTCGTGTCGGTCGACGGCACCAGGGACGCTCTGCAGGCGATCATCGACGGCGATCTTGGCGCAACCGTGGAGACCAACCCGCGCTTTGGCCCTCTCGCCTTCGATACCGCTGAGAAGTCACTGAACGACGAACCGGTCCCGACAAAGATTACGGTTCAGGATCGCCTGTTTGACAAGAGCAACGCCGCCGAGTTCATAGACGCGGCCTACTAGGGAGAGGAGGCAAAAGTGAGCGAACAAGAAACCTCGATCCTCGAGGTCCGGGAGGTGACCAAGAGGTTCCCGGGCGTCCTCGCCCTCGATAACGTCTCCTTCCGGCTCCGCGCCAGCGAGGTGCACGCGCTCGTCGGCGAGAACGGGGCGGGTAAGTCGACTCTGATCAAGGTAATAACCGGCGTTCACCAGCCCGATGCGGGCCGGGTCCTCTTTGACGGTCAAGAGGTGTCGTTCGCCAGTCCGCGGGAGGCGCAGGAGGCGGGGATCAGCACCATCTACCAAGAGATCAACCTGATCCCGCTGCGCAGCGTCGCGCAAAACCTCTTCCTCGGGCGCGAGCCCCGCACCAGTTTGGGCCTCACCGACACGGGTCGCATGAAGCGGGAGGCCGCCGAACTCCTTGAGCGCTACGGGGTAGAGGCCGACGTCAGCGCGCCGGTGCGCTCACTCGGTATAGGGGTCCAGCAGATGGTCGCGATCGTTAAGGCGGTCTCGCTGGAGGCCCGGGTGGTCATCATGGATGAGCCGACCTCGTCGCTCGAGGCGCACGAAGTGGAGACCCTCTTCCGGGTGATCCGGCAGCTGCGAGAGGACGGCGTGGGTGTCGTCTACGTAAGCCACCGGCTCGAAGAACTCTACGAGATCTGCGAGCGGGTCACCGTGCTGCGCGACGGCAAGGTCGTTCACGAGGGTAACCTCGCGGAGCTGCCAAGGCTGGAGCTGATCGCCACGATGCTCGGCCGGGAGGTGCCCGAGGTCGAACAGCGCACTGCTGCTCATGCAGCACGGGAGGCCAGGGCCGGAGAGCCGGTGCTGGAGGCGCACGATCTCACAGCTTACCGTGCCCCACAGGGAGTCTCCATCGACGTTCGCAGGGGCGAGGTCGTCGGGCTCGCCGGCCTTCTCGGCTCCGGCCGCACGGAGACCGCGAAGGCGATCTTTGGCGCCCAACCGCTCGAGTCGGGCACCGTGGAGGTCGACGGGAAAGACGTAAACCCCGACTCGCCGGGTGCGGCCATCAAGAGCGGCCTGGCCTTTCTCCCCGAGGATCGCAAGGCAGAAGGGATCATCCCGGATCTATCGGTCAGGGAGAACATTATCGCCGCGGCCCTCCCGCGGCTCTCCCGCGGGGGATTCGTCTCGAAAAAGGCGCAGGACGAGCTCGTCGAGCGGTTCATGACGCGGCTAGATATAAAGGCGGCGAGCCCCGACCAGCCGGTCGGGGAGCTCTCCGGCGGTAACCAGCAGAAGGTGATGCTGGCCCGCTGGCTCTGCATGGAGCCGAAGGTGTTGATCCTCGATGAGCCAACCCAGGGTATCGACGTGGGCGCCAAGGCCGAGGTACAGCAGCTTATCGCTGAGCTCGCCCAGCAAGGCCTCGGGGTGGTCATGATCGACTCGGAGCCAGAGGAGCTTATAGAAGCTTCCGACCGGGTGGTCGTCCTCAGGGATGGGGCTGTCGTCGACACCCTTTCCGGCGACGACCTTGACGAGGAGAACTTGGTGGGGGCCATCGCCGGAGGCGAGCCCTCGCAACCCACGCAGGATGGGGGTGACGGCGATGAGCGGTAGGACGGCGACCGCGGGCGCCTCGTTTGATCGCGCCGCGGTAGTCAGCTGGTTGCGCGATCAGGGCGTGTACGTCGCGCTCGTATTGCTTGTGCTCTTCAACCTCGTTTTTACGACCAACTTCGCCACCAGCGGAACGATCCTAGGCCTGCTCTCCCAGGCAACACCGGTGTTGCTCGTCTCCCTGGGTTTGGCACTGGTGATCGGGACGGGGGGTATCGACCTCTCGGTTGGGGCGATCATGGCGATCGCCTCCGCGGTCGTCCCGCTCTACCTCGGATATAGCTGGCCCGTGGCGGTCCTCGTGGCGCTCCTTTTCTGCGGCCTCGCCGGACTGCTGAACGGCTTTTTGGTCGCGTACGTTGGGATGCAGCCAATCGTCGCTACGCTGGCGCTGTTTGTCGGCGGGCGCGGTTTCGCCCAGGTCCTGGTGGATGGGCAGCTTCAGACCATCAGCAACGGGTCGTTCCTGTCGCTGTGGCGGGCGGCACCACTCGGGATCCCACTCCCCGTGATAATAGCGGCGGTAATGGCCGTGCTGGTCGGCCTCGTGGTGAAGCGCACCACGTTTGGGCGGTACGTGCTGGCGGTCGGCGGCAACCGCACGGCCAGCTACCTGTCGGGGCAGCCGGTGCGGGGGGTGCTGCTGGCGGTCTACGCGATCAGCGGGCTGTTCGCCGGGATCGCCGGTACCCTCGCCACGGCCCGACTGGCCGCGGGAGACCCCTCCCAGATAGGTCTCTTGATAGAGCTCGACGCCATCGCCGCGGTGGTGATCGGGGGTACCCCGCTCACCGGCGGTCGGGTGAGCATCGCCGGTACGGTAGCGGGGGCGCTGCTCATGCTGGTGATTAGCGCCACGTTCGTTATGAATAACCTGCCCCCCACCTACGCCCAGATACTCAAGGCGGCGATTATCGTGCTCGCCGTTTACATCCAGCAGGGAAGGAGAAAAGTCTGATGGCCAGCGCTACCTCAGGAGCCGCCACGGTAGAGAGGGAGGCCCTCCGGCGCGAACAGATCTTCGGCGCGATACAACGCCGCGGCGCCCTGGTCGTCCTGATCGCTGTGGTAATCGTCGCCGCGTTAACGCTCGACGCATTCTTTACCGCCGCCAATATCGAGAACATATTGCTGCACGCGTCGTTCCTCGGGCTGATCGCGGTGGGGATGACCTTCGTTATTATCACCGGCGGCGTCGACCTATCGGTCGGATCACTCGCCGCCCTTGGTGGTGTCCTCGCGGGCCTCAGCGTGGGCGCGGGATGGCCGCTCGCCCTGATCGTCCCGACCCTGGCGTGCGGCATCATCGGCCTCGTCAACGGCCTGCTCATCGCCAAGGCACGGTTGCCGTTTTTTATCGTCACCCTCGCCGGCTTGCTCGGCTTCCGGGGCCTGGCGCTGGCGCTCTCCGGGGCGCAGACCATCCCCATTAGCGGCCCCCCCGCGTTCACCTGGTTCGGGCAGGGCGAGATCTTTGGTCTCGATGTCCCCATCATAATCATGCTCGTCGCCTTCGCGGTCGGCGCGCTGGTGCTCAACCGCACCCGCTATGGGGAGGCGCTCTTCGCGGTCGGCGGCAGCGAAGACGCGGCGCGGCTGTCGGGGGTGCCGGTCGACCGGGTAAAGATAATCGCCTACACGACGAGCGGCGCGCTCTCAGGCCTCGCCGGCGCGTTGGTGGCCGCCTGGCTCTCGGCGGGCCAACCCCTCGTGGGTCAGGCGTGGGAGCTGTACGCGATCGCCGCGGTGGTATTGGGGGGGACGCTGCTCACCGGGGGCGCTGGCACGATGCTCGGATCGCTGGCCGGCCTGCTCCTCTTTTACACCATCCAGAACGTGATCAATCAGGTCGGTACTCTAACCTCGTACACCCAGCAGGTGGTGACGGGCGCTTTCCTGATCGTGGTGGTCGCGGCGCAGACCTACCTGACCCGCAAGCGGACCTACTGAGAGGCTCTGTATGGACGTCTTGAGCGCACTCGGCAGGGAGCCCGCGATGTACATCGGCGGCTCGTGGGTGACGGCCAGCGAAACCAGGCCCGTGATCAACCCGGCCGACGAATCTTCCATCGTCGAGGTGCCGGAGGCCGACGCCGGCCACGCGCAAAGGGCGCTCGAAGCGGCGAGGCGCTCTCAGAGGGAGTGGACCCGAAAGACCGGCGTTGAGCGCGGGAGGGTGCTGAGGGCGATAGCCGAAGGTATCCGGGCTCGGCAGGAGGAGCTCGCGCAGCTCGTCGTGGCGGAGCAGGGAAAGACGATCACCGAGGCGCGCGGCGAGGTGGGCGAGGCGGCCGCGGGTTTCTTCGAATACTACGCCACCTTCGAGCGCGCCCAGGTCGGCAGCATGTTCGCCCCGGACGAGACGAACGAGCACCTTATCGTCAGGTCCGTTCCGTACGGCGTGGTCGTAGGTATTATCCCTTGGAACTACCCAGCGGCGCTCTTTGCCAGAAAGGTCGCGCCGGCGATCATGTCGGGCAACGCCATCGTTCTCAAGCCGCACGAGGACACGCCACTTGCGGCGCTCGCGCTAGCCGGGATCATCGAGGAGGCCGGAGTACCCCCTGGAGTCGTCAACGTCGTCACCGGGGCGGGTAGCGTCGTCGGCGACGCCCTGGTTCGCCACCCTATCACCCAGATGGTCACTGTGACCGGCTCGGTGCGCGGTGGGCGCGAGATCTTGGCCGCCGCCGCGGAGAACATCGTCCCGGTCTCGCTGGAGCTGGGCGGCAAAGCACCGTTTATCGTCCTCGATGACGCCGACCTCGCCTCCGCGGTCGAGAACGCGGTTGACGCCCGCTTTTGGAACTGTGGGCAGGTGTGCACCTGCAACGAGCGTACCTACGTACAACGCGGCGTCTACGACGAGTTCGTCGAGCGCTTCGTCGAGGCCGCTTCCTCCCTTCGGCTGGGAGATCCGACACGAGACGACGTGCAGATGGGCCCGAAGGTCAACGAACCCGAACTCGAAAAGGTCGAGGCCCTTGTACAGGGTGCGGTCGAAGGGGGGGCCGAGATAGTTCTCGGTGGGGGAAGGCCCGAGGGAGAGGAGTTCGAGAAGGGATATTGGTTCGAACCGACGGTCTTAACCGGCACGACGAACGATATGGACATTGTGCAGCAAGAGGTGTTCGGGCCGGTGTTGCCGATACAGCCGTTCGAGGACTTCGAGGAAGTCCTCGAGCTGGCTAACGACTCCCGGTACGGACTAACCGCTTACGTCTTTACGTCGAATCTGCACAAGGCGATGCGGGCGATCGACGAGATTAACTTCGGTGAGGTCTACGTGAACAAGATAGGCCCCGAGCAGCTGCAGGGCTTCCATACCGGTTACCGGCTCTCTGGGATGGGCGGCGACGACGGGCCCTACGGCTATGAGCGGTACCTTAGGCGCAAGACCGTCTACCTCCACTACAAGGACTTCGGCACCCCTGCGGAAAACCATCCGTAGGGTAGAGTCCCGTCGCGAAGAAGCACATGGAGGAGAAAGTACCAGCCCTTTTAGCTCTGAACCCGCACGAGGCGCGGACGGTGGCAGCGCTATTCGAACGCCTGTTCCCCGCCGACGAGTACGGCCCCGGCGCGACCGAGATTGGTGTACTCACCTACGTAGACCGGGCCCTGGCAGGACCGTACAACGGCAAGACCGAGACCTACCGGCTCGGCCTCGCGGCGTTGGACCGCGCCGCCCTCGATCGCTATAGCGCACCCCTCGCCGATTGCAATCCTGAACAACAAAACGTGTTGATAGGTCGGCTGGAAGAGGGCACGCTCCCCGGCTTTAGGGTTCCTCCCCAACGCGACTTTTTCAAGATGCTGCGGGATCATCTGCAGGAGGGGCTCTTCGCCGACCCCGCGCACGGTGGCAACCGCGACAAGCTGGGCTGGAAGCTACTTGGTCACCCCGGGATCTGGCTCGAGAACTCGGCCGAGGAGAACCTCTCCGAAGAGCCCGTCACCAAGGGCGGCGAGGTACGTTCGCTAGGCGATCTTGGCTACTCCTTAGGCGGCGCCCCGGGCATGCCCGTGGAGATACCAGGTTATGACCCGCAGAAGAGCATCGAGCCTCCCAGTGGGCCCGCGGATGTCGTGCTCGTAGGGGTGGGCGCCGTGGGCGGTCTGGTGGCCCCACTCCTGGCCCGCGCCGGCCTGCGCGTGGTAGGCCTTGAGGCCGGACCGTGGCGCAAGGGTCGCGACTTCGTACCCGACGAGCTGAGCTCTTCTTTCTACTGTAGGGGCGAGATGGGCCCCAAGTTCCTCGAAGAGAGGCCACGCTGGCGGCTCGGGGAAGGTGCGGAGGAGCAGGCGGCCACCTTTACTCTGGGTCGCATGATGAACGGCGTGGGCGGCTCGGTAGTCCATTGGGGTGGCGCTTTGCGCCGTTGCCACCCCCACCACTTCAAGTACCTCACCCACGTGTGCGAGAGCTTTGGCGAGAAGGTACTACCGGAGGGGCACACCCTGGTCGACTGGCCGGTAACCTACGAAGAGCTTGAACCGTACTACACGGTGGTCGAGTATCTGGCCGGTGTGGCGGGCGACGGCGAGGCCAACCCCTACACGCCGCGTAGCAAGCCCTACCCCATGCCCCCCTTGAGGCCCTTCCGCAAAGGCGAAATCTTCCGGGAGGCCGCGGAGGCGATGGGATTGCACCCCTACCCGACGCCGGTCTGCTTCAACAGCGTGCCTTACAACGGGCTTCCGGCGACCCCCTACTCCTCCTGGATGGCCGGCTTCGGTCCCTTCAACGACGAGCGGTGGTACCCTGCCCTTACCGCGGTACCGGAGGCCCTGGCCACCGGCAACTTCGACCTGCGGACCCATTGCAGGGCCGTCCGCCTCCTCACCGACGGAGACGGACACGCGAGCGGTGTCGAGTACGTGGACGCCAACGGGAGAGGGCACGTGCAGGAGACGCGCGCGGTCATCCTGTGCAGTTACACCTTCGAGAACGTACGGCTGTTGCTGCTCTCAGGGGGCGGGCGGCATCCTAACGGACTAGGCAACAACGCGAATCAGGTCGGCAAGAACTTCATGACCAAGATGTGGGCCGACGTCCACGGCTACTTCCCCGATATCGTCTTTAACGCTCACACGGGACCATCTGCGCAGATGTGGGGCCTCGACGATTTTGTAGCCGCAGACTTCGACTCGGCCTCCCACGGGTTTGTCGGCGGGGTCACCCCAAACATCGAGAATCAGATACTGCCGATTCAGATTAGCCGCGAGGCCGTACCGCCCGACGTTTCCCTTTGGGGCAAGGGCTATAAGGATCACATTCGCGAGTGGCAACACCTCTGCGCAATCCGGCTCCAGCCCGAGTCGCTCTCCTACCACGCCAACTTCCTCGACCTCGACCCTCGCCACCGCGACCGCAGTTCTTTGGGGATGCCCGTCGTCCGCATCACCTACGACATGCAGGAGAACGAGCATCGCCTCTCCGAGTGGGCGGAGGCCAAGGCCGAGGAAATCCTGCGCGCCATGGGAGCGGAGAAGACCTGGCGCGGCCCGCGCTTCGGAGGTGTCTGCAGCAGCCACGACCTCGGCGGCTGCCGCATGGGCGAGGACCCCACCATTTCGGTGGTTGATCCCGATCTACAAGTCTATGACACGCCCGGGCTGTACGTCTTCGGTGGAGCGGTATTCCCCACCTGTCCCGGCGTCAACCCCACGCTGACGATGTGGGCCCTCTGCTATCGGGCCGCCGAACAGCTCATAGAGCGTCTGCGTCGGGGAGAAGGGTAGCGGTGGGCAAGCGCGCTGAGGGGAGAGGTAAGCCGAGCCGTTGAGTAGAGTACCCCGTCCGGAGTATCCCCGTCCCCAGTTCCGTCGCCCAGATTGGGTCAACCTGAACGGCGAGTGGGCCTTCGCCTTCGACGACAAGCGCGAGGGTTTGCTGGGAGGCTGGCAACACACCCCCGCGGAGCAGCTACAGGCCGGGCATTCTCCGTTCGACCGGGCCATCCTGGTGCCCTTTAGTTACCAAGCGCCGCTTTCGGGCATAGGCGAAAGGGCGTTCCACGACGTGGTCTGGTACGCCAGGATCTTCTATCCCCCTTACCTGGACGAGGACGGCGGGAGGCTTCTCCTGCATTTCGGGGCCCTAGACTACCGCGCCGCCGTGTGGATCAACGGAACGCAGGTGACCTCACACGAGGGCGGCCACACGCCCTTCTCCGCCGACGTCACGGAGGCGTTGCGAGAGCGGGAGAACGTGATCGTCGTACGGGCGGAGGATCCCTCGCACGACGTGAGCATACTCAGGGGTAAACAGTACTGGCGAGAAGAATCCGAGGGCATCTTCTACACGCGGACGACCGGGATCTGGCAGACCGTCTGGCTTGAACCCGTCGGCCGCCGGCGCATAGATGCCCTGCGCCTGACACCGGACGTAGACGGGGCAAGAGTAGACGTCGAGATTAGCGTTGAGGGCTTCGAGTCGGACCTGGTGCTACGTCTGATCGTTACCCGCGAGGGAGAACGGGTGCTCGACGACCGAGTGGAGCTACTCTCGCCGCTCCTTAAGAGGAGTCTGCCGCTGACAGAGAGCGGGGAGGCGCCCGACACCCCGCACCTCACCGAGTGGCCGAAGCCCGCCCTGTGGAGTCCGGAGCACCCCAACCTCTACGACCTCCGGCTCGAGCTCTCGGACGCCGGCGGGCGAGTCCTAGACGTTGTAGACAGCTACTTCGGGATGCGGAAGGTGGAGGTCCGAGACGGTAAGGTCTACCTGAACAACAATCCCTATTACCAGCGGCTCGTCCTAGATCAGGGCTACTTCCCCGACGGTCTCCTCACCGCCCCCACCGACGACGACCTGCACCGAGACATAGAGCTCGCCAAGGAAATGGGTTTCAATGGGGCGCGCAAGCACCAGAAGGTTGAGGATCCCCGGTGGCTCTACTGGGCCGACACTCTAGGCTTCCTCGTTTGGAGCGAGATGGCGAACGCCTACCGGTACTCCCCCGAGTATGTCCGGCGCATAACGAACGAGTGGCAGGAGGCCGTTCGGCGGGACTACAACCACCCGTGCATCGTGGCCTGGGTCCCGATGAACGAAAGCTGGGGTGTGCCGCATCTCCTTACCGACCGCACGCAGGTGGAGCACCTGCTCGCGATGTACCACCTCACCCGCTCGCTCGACGCCTCGCGACTTGTGGTCTCAAACGACGGTTGGGAGCACGCCCATACTGACCTTATGACTATCCACGATTACCGCGACGCAAAAACGTTGGCCGAGAGCTACACCTCCCCCGAATCGGTCATCGCGGCCGAGCCCGCTGGAAGGCCCGCGTACGTGCCAGGCTTCGCGTACCGGGGGGAGCCGATACTCGTGACCGAGTTCGGCGGCATCGCCTTCGACAGCGAAGACGAGGGCTGGGGCTACAGCACCGTGGCGAACGCAGAGGAGCTTCTAGAGCGCTACGGGACCCTCATCTCCGTCCTGCTGGAGAGCGACCCTGTTCAAGGCTTCTGCTATACGCAACTCACCGACGTCGAGCAGGAGGTAAACGGTCTCCTGACCTACGACCGGCGTCCCAAGGCGGATCTCGTGAGGATACGTAAGATCACGGCCCAGGAGAAGCGCTGATGTATATCCGCGCGACGATTGACTCTAGCATTGCTCGTTGCTACCGTGGGAACGGCTTTAAAGGGGAAGGTGGGCGCCGATAAACGGCACAGAGAACAGAGGCACGGGCAAGAATCGCCCCACCGGTCGCGGGTTCACGCGCCGGGAGTTTCTGATCGGCGGCGCCGGGCTGCTCCTCTTGGCGAGCTGTGGTGGTACGGGTGACCCGGCGATAATCGGCCGGAGTGCGGCGAGCGGCGGCGCGGAGTACGAGGGACCGCCCGTGGAGCTCGCATTCTGGAACGGGTTCACGGGCGGGGACGGGCCGGCAATGCGGGAGCTGGTCGACCGGTTCAACGACGAGCACGAGAACATAAGCGTCGCGATGAACGTAATGATCTGGGACCCGGATTTCTACCAGAAGGCCCCGGCCGCGGTCGGGAGCGGCAACGGGCCGGACGTCGGCATCATGCACATAGACCGCCTCGCGACCAACGCCGCGCGCGGCGTAATCGTCCCCCTGGACGAGGTCGCCGACTCTTTAGGGCTGCGGGAGGAGGACTTCGCACCCGTAGCCTGGGAGTCGGGCTTCTACAACGGCCAGCGCTACGGAATACCGCTCGACATGCACCCCTTGGGCCTCTACTACAACAAGAGGGTGATGCGGGAGGCGGGGCTCAACCCGGAAGGGCCGCCCGCGACCCGTGAGGAGTACGCGGGTATGCTAGAGGAGATCAAGGGCAACGGCGTGCAGGGCTCCTGGGTCTCCCCGTTCCTGTTCACCGGCGGGTTCTGGTTCCGGACGCTCGTCTGGCAGTTCGGCGGCGAGCTGTACGACGAGGATGCCACGCGGGCCACCTACAACTCCGACGAGGGCGTCGAGGCCCTCATGTGGATGGTGGACCTCATAAAAAACGGCCACAGCCCCCAGAACGTGGGCCAGGACTCCGATCTGGTCGCCTTCCAGAACAACGAAAACGCCTTTCACTGGAACGGGATCTGGATGGTCAACGCTTTCAAGGAGAACCCAGATCTGGAGTGGGGGGTAGCTCCGCTGCCCAGGATAGGCTCCGAAGAGGCGGCCTACGCCAACTCGCACAACTTCGTGCTCTTTAATCAGGCGGAGCCGGACGAAAACAAGCTGCAGGCGTCCAAGATGTTCATGGACTGGATCGGGCGCAACTCCCTACGGTGGGCCGAGGCCGGCCAGATACCGGC
>Ga0126304_10001521_pt1 | contig 10938 bp, 6 predicted proteins | sample Plot25_FD_92538 | JGI IMG/M metagenome (GOLD analysis project Ga0126304, IMG submission 92538) | Serpentine soil microbial communities from UC McLaughlin Reserve, CA, USA - Plot25 | ecosystem: Environmental > Terrestrial > Soil > Grasslands | place: USA: UC McLaughlin Reserve, Lake County... | reverse complement strand
TCTCGTGGTCGACGAGGTAGTCGACGTATAGCGGCCGCAGCCCCTCGGCGAGCTCTCCGCGGTCGGCGTCGACGAGATCGTTGAGCAGCGCGAGCGGGCGCAGGATGTCGATCTCACTCCGGTCCTCGTCGCCGACGGCCGCCCGGGCCTCTGGGATCGCGCTGAGCAGGTGCCACAGGAACGCGACGTCGAGCCGTCGCCACGCGAGCCGGGTCGCGCGGTCGTGCAGCTCCGCTGCGGTCAGGCCCTCGAGCGCCTCGCGATCGGTCACGGTTCGAGCGTACCCCACCGGCGACGTCGCAACGCCGTCCGAGTCCGTCACGACATCAGCGTGTCGATGAGACCGAGCAGGCCCGCGGCCATGATCACCCACACGACATTGACGCGGAAGCGGCGGATCGCGACGAACGACCCGAGCGCGACGGCTATCGCCAGCAGGTCGGCCGAACCCCAGTCGGGGACCGCGACCTCGTGGCCGAACGGCGTCCGGACGTCGACCTCGTCGAAGAGCACGCTGGTCGCGAAGACGACGGCGAGGTTCGCGATCACGCCGACGACGGAGGCCGTGATCGCGGTCAGCGCGCCCGAGAGCCGCTCGTTGCCGCGGAGTCGCTCGACCGACGGTGCGCCCAGGAAGATCCAGAGGAAGCTCGGCACGAACGTGGCCCAAGCGACCACGAGGGCGCCGACGACACCTGCCGCCACCGGGGCGAGCGATGCGGGTTCGCGGTAGGCGGCGAGGAACCCGACGAACACCACCACCATGATCAGGGGCCCCGGGGTCGTCTCGGCGAGGCTGAGGCCGACCGCCATCTCGGACGCGCTGAGCCAGCCGAACCGGATCACCGCCGCCTGGTTCACGTACGCGAGAACGGCGTAGGCCCCCCCGAACGTGACCAACGACGCGATCGTGAAGAAGACGGCCTCCTGGGCGAGGACGCTGCCCGACCCCGCCGCCAGCGCGACCGCGACGAGCGGGACCAGCCAGACGGCGAGCCCGATCGCCAGTACACGAGCCGTCCGACCCCACGATGGCGGTACGCGTTCGGCCTGGCGGAGGTCCGTAGCACCCAGCTTCGAGCCCGGGAACCATGTCCCGGCGATCAGGCCGACCGCCCCCGCCCCGAGCACCACGACCGGGAACGGCACGCCGAAGACGAACAGGGCCAGGAAGGCGCCGATCGCGAGGATCACCAGGATCGGATGCCCGAGCGCCCGGCCGGCGATCCTGAGCAGGGCCGCGGCGACGATCCCGACCACCGCCCACGCGAGGCCGTCGAAGACGCCGGCGATCCAGGTGACGTCGCCGTGGACGGCGAAGACCCACGAGAGCGCGACCATCAGCGCGAACGCCGGGAGCAGGAAGAACACCCCCGCGGCGAGGGCCCCCGGCGTGCCGTTCAAGAGCCACCCCACGTAGATCGCCAGCTGGTGCGTCTCGGGGCCGGGGAGCAGCATCGCGAAGTTCAGCGCGTGAAGGTAGCTCCCCTCGTCGATCCACCGGCGTCGCTCGACCAGCTCGGTGTGCATGAGCGAGATCTGGCCGGTCGGGCCGCCGAAGTTCACGAACCCCAGCCACACCCAGAACCGGAACGCCGCCGCGAAGGGGACCGGAGGCGACCGGGGGAGGTCGCGGGGCGCGGGGCCGGGCTCGGTCACCCGCGCACCATATCCTCGCCCGGGAGCCCGCCCGAAGCCTTGTCGGCGCCTTCGGTACGATGCCTCCGTGGGAACCGACACGCTTGTCATTCACGGCGCTCGCGAGCACAACCTCAACAACATCACCCTCGAGCTCCCGCGGAACGCGCTGATCGTCTTCACCGGGCTCTCGGGTTCGGGCAAGAGCTCCCTCGCGTTCGACACGATCTACGCGGAGGGCCAGCGCCGCTACGTCGAGTCGCTGTCCTCGTATGCGAGGCAGTTCCTCGGCCAGATGGAGAAGCCCGACGTCGATTTCATCGAGGGCCTCTCGCCGGCGATCTCGATCGATCAGAAGTCGACCTCCCGGAACCCCCGGTCCACGGTCGGGACGATCACCGAGATCTACGACTATCTCCGGGTGCTGTACGCCCGGATCGGGCACCCGCACTGCCCGAAGTGCGGCCGGCCGATCGGCCGGCAGACGCCGGAGCAGATCGTCGACCAGGTGATGCAGCTGCCCGAGGGGACGAGGTTCCAGGTCCTCGCGCCGGTGGTCCGGGGGCGCAAGGGCGAGTACGAGAAGCTCCTGAAGGACCTCGCCGGTCAGGGGTTCGTCCGCGCCAGGATCGACGGCCAGGTTCGAGAGCTGGCCGAGCCGATCCGGCTGCCCCGCAACTACAAGCACACGATCGAGGTGGTCGTCGACCGGCTCGTCGCCAAGCCGGACATCCGGCGCCGGGTGGCGGACTCGGTCGAGTCGGCGCTGCAGCTCACGGAGGGGCTCGTCGCGATCGCCGTGCAGACCCACGACGGCGAGGACGTGCAGACCTACAGCCAGGCCCTCGCGTGCACGTTCGACGGGCTCTCGTTCGATGAGCTACAACCGCGGAACTTCTCGTTCAACTCGCCGTACGGCGCCTGCCAGACCTGCGACGGCCTCGGCGTTCGCCTCGAGGTCGACGCGGCGCTCGTCGTGCCCGACCCCGACCTGTCGATCGCCGATGGGGCGCTCGCGCCGTGGTCGAGCGGCCGGATCGAGTATTGGGACCGGGTCCTGGATGCCGTCGCGGATTCCCACGGCTTCTCGACGAGCACCCCCTGGAAGAAGCTGCCGAAGAAGGTCCGCGACGTCGTGCTGTTCGGCTCGGACGAGGAGATCCACGTGAAGTACAAGAACCGGTACGGGCGGACCCGCTCGTACTGGACCACGTACGAGGGCGTGGTGCCGGTGGTGGAGCGACGGCACGTCGAGACCGACTCGGAGAGCCAGCGTGAGCGGCTCGAGGAGTTCATGCGCGAGATCCCGTGCCGCGCGTGCGGCGGCGCCCGGCTTCGACCCGAGACGCTGGCCGTCACCGTCGGCGACCTCAACATCTCAGAGCTCACGAGCCTGTCCATCCGCGACACGCTGTCCTTCACGCGAGAGGCACGGCTGAGCGAGCGCGAGCAGATGATCGCCGAGCGCCTGATGAAGGAGATCCGCGAGCGACTGCAGTTCCTCGTCGACGTGGGGCTCGACTACCTGACCCTCTCGAGGGCGTCGGCGACGCTCGCGGGGGGCGAGGCCCAGCGGATCCGTCTGGCCACGCAGATCGGCAGCGGGCTGGTCGGTGTGCTCTACATCCTGGACGAGCCCTCGATCGGCCTGCACCAGCGCGACAACCGACGCCTGATCGACACGCTCGTCCGGCTGCGAGACCTCGGCAACACGCTCGTGGTGGTGGAGCACGACGAGGCCACGATCGCCGCCTCGGACCACGTGGTCGACATCGGCCCCGGCGCGGGCAATGCCGGGGGCGAGATCGTGTACACGGGCGACCTGAAGGGGTTGCTGGAGTGCGACGCGTCGCTGACGGGCGCGTTCCTGTCGGGCCGCAGGGTGATCCCAACGCCGCAGGTCCGGCGCGCGCCGGGGAGCCGGCGGCTGAGGGTGCTCGGGGCTCGCGAGCACAACCTCAAGGACATCGACCTCGAGATCCCGCTCGGCCTCCTCATCTGCGTGACGGGGGTGAGCGGCTCGGGCAAGTCCACGCTCGTGCAGGAGGTCCTGCTCCGAGCGCTGATGCAGAAGGTGTACCGCTCCCGGGCGCTGCCGGGCAAGCACCGGCGGCTGGTGGGCTGGGAGCAGATCGACAAGGTGATCGACATCGACCAGTCGCCGATCGGACGCACCCCGCGCTCGAACCCGGCGACGTACACCGGGATGTTCGACCACATCCGCAAGTTGTTCAGCCAGGTGCCGGAGGCGCGCGTCCGCGGCTACCAGCCCGGCCGGTTCTCGTTCAACGTTCGAGGCGGGCGCTGCGAGAACTGCGCGGGTGACGGCCAGATCAAGATCGAGATGCACTTCCTGCCGGACGTGTACGTCACGTGCGAGGTGTGCAAGGGCCACCGGTACAACCGGGAAACGCTCGAGGTTCGGTACAAGCACCGGTCGATCGCCGACGTGCTCGAGATGAGCGTGGACGAGGCGCTCGAGTTCTTCCAGAACATCCCGGTCATCAAGCGCCACCTCCAGACGCTATCGGACGTGGGGCTCGGCTACGTGAAGCTCGGGCAGCCGGCGCCCACGCTCTCGGGCGGCGAAGCCCAGCGGATCAAGCTGTCGTCCGAGCTCCAGAAGCGCGCGACCGGGAGCACCCTGTACATCCTCGACGAACCGACGACGGGTCTGCACTTCGAGGACATCCGCAAGCTCCTATCCGTGCTGCAGCGACTGGTCGCCCAGGGCAACACGGTGATCGTGATCGAGCACAACCTGGACGTCGTGAAGACGGCCGACTGGATCGTCGATCTCGGACCCGAGGGCGGGGACGCGGGCGGCGAGATCGTCGTGACGGGTACCCCCGAGACGGTTGCGGCGCACCCGACCTCGCACACGGGGCGGTTCCTCGCGGAGGTGCTCGGCACGCTCCCCCTCGAACCGGTGGACGCCTCACGACAGGCCTGACGTCGTCGGGCGGATGCTCCGCTCCGCGCCCGTCACCTTGCTAGGATTGCGCCCGCTCATGCCGCAGGCCCTTCGATGGAAACTGCTGCCGCTGGCCTTCGTGCTCGCCCTGGGGGCCGCTGCCTGCGCCGAGCCTCCGACCGCGACCGTGAACCTCGGGTCCGGGGTCCGGTTCCTCCCGGAGGTCGCCGACTCGTTGAACGACGCCGGTCGCTACCCATCGATCGTGACGAACCCCGACGGCCTGCCGGTCGTCGCGTACTTCGGGTTCGAGGAGAAGCTCGAGCCGGGGGAGGTGCCGGTCACCCGTCCTGTGGGTTCACCGTCGATCCCGGGTGTCCTCCTCGCGACGGTGAGCGAACAGGGGTTCTGGACGCGGGGAGCCATCGCGATGAACCAGGAGATCCCCAACGTGCCGATCGCGTTCAACCCGGCGTTCGAGCCATCGGTCGCCGACCTGACCCCCGACAACGTCACCGGGCTCGCGATGGTCGCAGACGGTGACACGTACCATGTGGTCTGGGGTTCGGACGCGGGCGTGTACTACGCGACCGGCTCACTCGACCCCGCCACCACGACGCAGGCGGTCGTCACGCGGGTCACGAAGACGGCCGGCTACGGCCTGTCGATCGCGCTCGCCGGCGGCAACCCTGCGATCGCCTTCTATACGTCGACCTCGTCCGGGGCCAGGGTGCACCTCGCGACTCTCAACGGAGACACGTGGTCGGATGACACGATCGCCGAGGGAGCTGGGTGCGACACGTGCCGGACCGCGGTGATCGGGGGCGACCAGCCGACGGTCGCCTATTCCAAGGGCGGGGCCGGCGTCGAGGTGGCGTCGAACGACGGGGAGAACGGGTTCGTCAGCTTCGAGGTCTCGGCCACCGGCGGCCAGGGGCTGTCGGGGGTCGCGATGGACGGCGGGATCGCGCTGTCGTACTACGACGCCGCGAACGGTCAGGTGACGATCGCCACCCGCACCGCCGACGGGTCGGTCGACACGTTCGCGGCTACCGAGGTCCCCGAGGGCAGCGCCGAGGGGCCCGGGGCGGCGACCGGGATCGCGCTCGGTGGCGACGGCTCCGTCGACGTGACCTGGTGGGACGCCAACGAGGGGGTCAGGTTCGCGACCGGCGATCCCGGTTCGCTGAAGGCGGTCGACTCGGGGACCTCGACGGTGGACGGGTCGTCCCCGTCGATCACCGTGAACGAGGACGGCTCGGTGACCTACCTCGCGTGGTACGCAACCACGGAGTCGGACCTGCTCGTCGGCGGATACGGCACCTTCGAGGACGTGCCCTTCGCCGAGCCCAGCCCGACGCCGACGGGCCCGATCGGCAGGCCGACGGGCCCGACCGCCGAATGCACCCCCGTCCTGGACGGCTCCGTCACGGTGGTCGCGCAGGGCATCGCGTTCACCGAGGGCGACTGCATCCAGGCCACCGCCGGCGAAGCCTTCTCGATCGAGTTCGACAACCGCGACGAGGCCACGCAGCACAACATCGAGATCTTCGCCGGCGAGGAGCCGACGGGCGAAACCGTCTTCTCAGGCGACCTCGTCACGGGCCCGGACCAGGCGAGCTACGACGTGCCGGCACTGGACGCGGGCACCCACGCGTTCAACTGTGTTGTCCACCCGACGACGATGATTGGCTCGATCGAGGTCGCCGAGGGAGGCGGTGGCGCCGGCGGCCAGGGTGGCGACGGAGGCGGCAGCGGAGGCGGTGATCAGGGTGGCGGCGGAGGCGGCGACGGAGGTGGCGACGGAGGTGGTGACCAGAGTGGCGGCGGCAGCGCGAACGTGACCGTGACCGCCTCGGGGATCGCGTTCGACGCCTCCACGATCGACCTACCGGCGAACCAACCGAGCACGATCCACTTCGTCAACGAGGACAACGCGACCCAGCACAACATCGCGATCTACCCGAGCGCCGACGACCTCGCGAACCCACTGTTCCGCGGCGAGCTGCTGACCGGCCCGGGCGAGATCGACTACGAGGTGGACCCGCTCGAGGCGGGGGAGTACTACTTCCATTGTGACGTCCACCCGACGATGAACGGAACGGTGAGCGTCTCCTAAGCAACCGTCGGGTGTCCAGCAGGCCGTCCAACCGGGTTCGGCAGGTTGCCGCGCTACGATGGGTCGAGTGAGCTTCCAGCGACCCGATCCCTCGTCGATCCCCGACAGCCCGGGCGCGTACCTGTTCCGAGACCACGACGGGCGGGTCGTCTACGTCGGGAAGGCCAGGTCCCTGCGCAAGCGGCTGGCCAACTACTGGGGGCGGGACCTCCATCCCCGGACCGAGGCGATGGTGGCCGCCGCCGCCTCGATCGAATGGATCATGGCCTCCACCGAGGTCGACGCCCTCCTGCTCGAGTACAACCTGATCCAGGAGCACCGGCCCCGGTTCAACGTCCGCTACCGAGATGACAAGTCCTATCCCTACCTCGCGCTGACGGTGGGGGAGCGCTGGCCGCGTGCCCAGGTCCTGCGGGGCGCCAAGCGCAAGAACGTCCGGTACTTCGGGCCGTTCGGGCACGCCTATGCGATCCGCGAGACCCTGGACGCTCTCACGCGCGTCTTCCCGGTCCGGACGTGCTCGAACTCCTTCTTCGACCAGCGCGCCCGGGCCCGCCGGCCGTGCCTGTACTACGACATCGGCCGGTGCTCCGGGCCGTGCGTCCCGGAGCAGACGGGGGTCACCGAGGAGTCTTATCGGGCCGACGTCGAGGCGCTCGGAGAGTTCCTGTCGGGTCACGAGCGCCCGATCATGGAGCGGCTCGAACGCGAGATGGAGGAGGCAGCCCGCCGCCGGGAGTATGAGCTCGCGGCGAAGCACCGCGATCAGCTGACGGCGGCGCGCCGCGCCCTCGAGAGCCAGGAGATGGTGCTGTCGCTGCCCGAGGACATCGACGTCGTCGGGCTCGCCGAGGACGACCTGGAGGCGGGGTTCCAGGTGTTCTTCGTCCGCCGTGGTCGCGTGATGGGCCGCAAGGGCTGGGTCGTCGACCGGGTCGAGGATCTCGACCGGCCCGGGCTCGTGGGTTCGTTCCTTCGCGAGCTCTACATGCAGCGGCAGGACGTGCCCCCCCGGATCCTGGTCCCGGAGCTCCCGGCCGATGCCGACGTGCTCGGGGAGTGGCTCTCATCCCGGCGCGAGGGGCCCGTGAGGTTCGCCGTCCCCGAGCGAGGGACCAAGCGCAAGCTGATGGAGACCGTGACGCAGAACGCGACCGATCAGTTCCGCCGGCACAAGCTTCGGCGGGCCTCGGACTTCGGCGCCCGCTCCCGCGCGTTGGCGGAGCTGGGCCGGCGGCTCGAGCTCGAACAGTCGCCGCTTCGGATCGAGTGCTACGACATCTCGAACCTCGGCCCGACCGACACGGTGGGCTCGATGGTCGTCTTCGAGGACGGCCTTCCCAAGCGGAGCGATTACCGGCGCTTCGAGATCAAGGGTGTGCCCGGACAGGACGATTTCGCAAGTATGGAAGAGATGCTCCGCCGCAGGCTGGCACGCCTCGCCAAGGACCGAGAGCCCGGCGAACGCCGCCGCTTCGCCTACCCGCCGGCGCTGATCGTGGTCGACGGCGGCCGCGGCCAGCTCTCGAGCGCGACCAAGGCGCTCGCGGACGCGGACGTCCACATCCCGGCGATCGGGCTCGCGAAGCGGCTCGAGGAGGTCTACTTCCCCGACCGGCCCGACCCGCTCGTCATCCCGCGTGGCTCCGAGGCCCTGTTCGTGCTCCAGCACCTGCGCGACGAGGCTCACCGGTTCGCCGTGACGTACCACCGCGAGAAGCGTGGGAAGCGCGCGCTTGCCTCGCCGCTCGACGATGTGGCCGGGGTGGGTCCGTCCCGGAAGAAGGCGCTGCTGAAGCGGTTCGGCTCGGTCGCCCGCATCTCGAGGGCGAGCGAGGACGAGATCGCGTCGACGCCGGGGGTCGGCCCGGACCTGGCACGAGCGATCCACGATCAACTCACGGGCCGCGAGCCGGCCGGGGGGAGGCGCAGCGCGTGACCGCCCAGCCAGAGCGCACCGGCGGCCCCCCGAAACCGAGCGACGTGCCGAGCAAGGGGTCGGCCGACGAGCCGAGCAAGCTCTCCGATCGCCGGAAGCGGGCGGCCAAGCGAACGGCCGTCGCCCCCCGGCCCGCGAACCAGGGGTTCACGATCATCACAGGCCTCTCCGGCGCCGGCCGCTCGGAGGCGGCGCGGTGCCTCGAGGACCTCGGCTACTTCGTGGTCGACAACCTACCGCCCGCGCTGCTGCCGAAGATGGCCGAGCTCGGGTCGCGCCCCGGCGGACCGGGCCGGGTGGCGATCGTGCTCGACGTCCGCGGCGGGGTGTTCTTCGGCGAACTGTCGAAGGCGCTCCAGGAGCTCACGGAGCTGAGCGTCCCGTCACGGATCCTGTTCCTCGAGGCGTCCGACGGCGATCTGGTCAACCGCTACGAATCCACGCGCCGCCGCCACCCGCTGGCGCCCGCGGACCGTGTGGTCGAGGGCATCCGCAAGGAACGGATGATGATGGAGGCCCTTCGCGGCGAGGCGGATCTGATCATCGACACGTCGGGACTCACGCCGCACGAGCTCCGTGACCGCATCCGGGACGCGTTCTCCGACGCGCCCCCCGAGGAGGGCCTCCAAGTCAGCCTGGTGTCGTTCGGCTACAAGTACGGCGCCCCGCGGGACGCCGACCTCGTGATCGACTGCCGGTTCCTCCCGAACCCCCACTGGGTCGAGGAGCTCCGGCCGCTCCCGGGCACCGACGACCGCGTGCGGACGTTCGTGCGGGGACAGGCCACCTACCGGGAGTTCCTCCGCCGGCTCCGTGCGCTGCTCGGATTCATGGTCCCGGGCTTCGTGTCCGAGGGGAAGGCCTACCTCACCGTCGCGATCGGCTGCACCGGCGGACGACACCGATCGGTGGTCGTCGTCGAGGACCTCGCGAGCTTCTTCCGCGACAAGGGCCTCCCGGCATCGGTCGACCACCGCGACCTCGATCGCTGAGCCGTTCGCCCCCCGGGTCTGGGGCCGAGGAGCCCGGCCGGGAGGTCAAGGGTAAAGGCTAGGATGGGTCGAGACCCGGCAGGAGGTAGAGCCATGAGCGTCAAGGTGGGGATCAACGGGTTCGGCAGGATCGGCCGGAACTTCTTCCGCGCGGCCAAGGAGCTGAACAAGGACTGGGACTTCGTGGCGGTGAACGACATCACCGACCCGCCGACCCTCGCGCACCTGCTCAAGTACGACTCGGTCCTCGGACGCTTCGATGCCGAGGTGGGCACGTACGAGGACGGCATCACTGTCGACGGCGATCAGCTCCGCGTCCTCGCCGTCCGTGACCCCGCCGAGCTGCCCTGGAAGGAGCTGGGGGCCCAGATCGTCGTCGAGTCCACGGGCCTGTTCACGGACCGCGATCGGGCCGACAAGCACATCGAGGCCGGCGCGGAGAAGGTCATCATCAGCGCCCCCGCCAAGGGAGAGGACGTGACCGTCGTGCTCGGGGTGAACGGGGACGTCTACGATCCTTCCCAGCACAACGTGATCTCCAACGCCTCGTGCACGACCAACTGCGTCGTGCCGATGGCCAAGGTGCTGGACGACGCGTTCGGCATCGAGACCGGATTCATGACGACGATCCACGCGTACACGAACGACCAGAACGTCCTCGACGCGCCGCACAAGGATCTGCGCCGGGCTCGCGGCGCTGCCGTCAACATCATCCCGACGTCCACCGGAGCCGCGAAGGCGACCGGTATCGTCCTGCCGCATCTCAAAGGGAAGATGGACGGGATCTCGATGCGTGTGCCGGTCCCGGACGGCTCGGTCACCGATCTCGTGGCGACGCTCAAGCGAGAGGCGACGGTCGACGAGATCAACGCGGCGTACCGGGCGGCCTCCGAGAGCGGACCGCTGTCGAACGGTCTGCTGGTCTACACCGAGGACCACATCGTGTCCTCCGACATCGTGGGCAGCCCGGCGTCGTGCACGTTCGACGCCGCGTCGACGATGGCGATCGGCTCCATGGTCAAGGTGGTCGGCTGGTACGACAACGAGTGGGGGTACTCCAACCGGCTCGTCGACCTGGTCGACCTCGTCGCTCGCTCGCTGTAGGGCGCCGGTGCCCTTTCGGACGCTCGACGACCTCGGCGAGCTCGCCGGCCGGCGCGTCTTCGTCCGGCTGGACCTCAACGTCCCGCTCGAGGATGGGGTGGTCACCGACGACGCTCGGATCCGAGCCAGCCTGCCGACGCTGACCGAGCTGCTCGACCGCGGCGCCTCGATCGTCGCCGCATCCCACCTCGGCCGGCCGAGGGGACGCGTGGACGAGGCGCTCCGGCTCGGC
>Ga0126304_10001520_pt1 | contig 10940 bp, 8 predicted proteins | sample Plot25_FD_92538 | JGI IMG/M metagenome (GOLD analysis project Ga0126304, IMG submission 92538) | Serpentine soil microbial communities from UC McLaughlin Reserve, CA, USA - Plot25 | ecosystem: Environmental > Terrestrial > Soil > Grasslands | place: USA: UC McLaughlin Reserve, Lake County... | reverse complement strand
TGGCGATGCTGCACGACGTGCTTGTCGTCCTGGGTGTGTTCTCGATCTTGGGCTTGCTCTTCAACGTTCAAATCGACGCACTCTTCATTACTGCTTTGCTGACGGTCATCGGTTTCAGCGTCCACGACACGATCGTCGTGTTCGACCGCATTCGGGAGACTGTGGCGAAGCATCCCGACGAATCGTTCGAGGGGATCGTCGACTACTCGCTGGCGCAAACGATCGTTCGTTCCCTAAACACATCGCTGACCGTTATCTTTACCCTCTTAGCGCTTGTGCTCTTTGGCGGCGGCTCGACGCGTCTGTTTGTCCTGGCACTGTTGATCGGGATCATTAGTGGCACCTACTCCTCTATTTTCAACGCCAGCCAGCTGCTTGTTGCCTGGGAGAATGGCGAAATTCAGCGCCTCTTCCGGCGGTTCTCACGAGCAAGACCGGATGCAGCTCTACCGGCGGCCTGAGGACCCGTAACCACGGTTCTCCGCCACTTTTTCCGCGTGGTAGACTCGTTATCCGCGTGTATGTCGGTGTTGCGCACTTGTCGCCAGCTGAGGGAACAACGGCTGCCGGTGCGCGCTGGCCGCAGTCATTCCGGGTACGACTAAAGGAGCGGTGCTTCGCTGGAGAGCCCAGCGAGGAGAGTCGGTGCTCCCGCGCCAGCATGCGGCGGGAAGATTAGAGGAGGGGTCTTTGGAACCGCGGGAGCTCTATTCGCTGCCGGTACTCATCTGCGGCGTGGCGGCCATCATTTTCGCGGCCTGGCTCGCCAGGGACGTTCTGTCTCGAGACTCCGGCACCCCGGCCATGCAAGACATTGCCAACCGAATCTTCGTCGGTGCGGCTGCTTTCCTCCGTCGGCAATACTCGACGATTGCCATCCTGGCCATCTTCGTTGCCATCGTCATTGGATTGGTCGTCGGCTACTTCGAGCACGAGCATCAGACCACAAGAGGGACTATCACCGCGCTCGCCTTCCTCTTTGGCGCCCTGCTCTCAGGCATCTCCGGCTACACCGGAATGTACATCGCCGTGCGCTCGAACAGCCGCACCGCCTCCGCCGCGCGGCGCAGTCTAGGCGAGGCACTGACCGTCGCGCTGCGCGGCGGCGCAGTTTCTGGGTTTCTCGTCGTGGCCCTCGGTCTGCTCGGTGTGCTGATTATGTATTGGGTGGTCTATCCACTCGTCCAGGGCACGCTCCCGCCTGAAGCCGAAACACCGTTCTGGATCGTCGGGTTCGCATTCGGCGCTTCCTTCGTCGCCCTCTTTGCCCAGCTTGGAGGCGGCATCTACACCAAGGCCGCCGACGTCGGGGCCGATCTTGTGGGCAAGGTCGAAGCCGGCATCCCGGAGGATGACCCCCGCAATCCTGCCGTCATCGCCGACCTTGTCGGGGACAACGTTGGTGACTGCGCAGGCCGTGGCGCTGATATCTTTGAGTCGTCCGTGGCTGAGATTATCGGCGCCATGATCCTGGGCGCGACCCTCTTCACAGCATCCATGGGGAGGGAGAATCCGCAATCACTCAGTTACGTCTTCTTCCCGCTCGTCCTCGGCGCGCTTGGCGCAATTGCCTCGATGGTCGGCATCGTCTCGGTGCGTCCGACCGCGACGCCCAAGGACCCTATGGACGAGCTGAACAAGGGCTTCTACGTCACTGCCGTCCTGGCTATTTTTGCCTTGATCCTAGCGACCTTCTGGATGCTGCCATATGGCAAACTCGAGTACCTCGTCTGCGGCATCATCGGCATTGCCACCTCCTTCGTCTTCGTCTGGATAACGCAGTACTACACGAGTGGTCGCTACCGTCCCGTGAAGGAGATCATGGAGGCGTCCCGGACGGGTCCGGCGACCAACATCATCTCCGGCATTTCAGTTGGATTCGAGACCACCGGCGCCGCCGCCCTGGTGATCGCCGCCGCGCTACTGTCGTCCTATACCATCGGCAGTCGCGTCCAGGAGGTCTTTCCAGTAGACACCGGGTTTTTCCGCTCCGCCGGTATCTATGGCACCGCGGTGGCCACGATGGGCATGCTCATGTCCGCGGCGTACATCCTGGCCATGGATACCTTCGGTCCCATCACCGATAACGCGGGCGGCATCGTCGAAATGAGCGATCAACCAGACGCCGTGCGAGACACGACCGATGCTCTCGACTCCGCCGGGAACACCACAAAGGCGCTCACCAAGGGGTACGCTATCGGTACCGCCGCGCTTGCCGCGTTCCTCCTCTTCTCCGCCTATTTGCAAGAGGTCGCTCGCTTTGGCGGCGAGTCGATGCAAGCTCAGGTCGTCGACCTCGCCAACCCCCGCGTCTTCGTCGGTGGCTTGATCGGCGCCGCGCTCGTCTTCGTCTTCGCATCGCTGGCCATGCGTGCCGTCGGTCGCGCCGCATCGGCGATGATCGAGGAAGTGCGCCGCCAATTCCGGAATGATCCTGGCATCATGGCTGGCACCTCGACGCCGGACTACACCTCGTGCGTTGACATCGCGGTCCGCGCATCGTTGCGGCAGATGATCGCTCCGGGCGTGCTGGCGGTCACGGTGCCGATCCTAGTTGGGCTTGTCCTGCGCTGGGAGGGTGCGGCCGGCATGCTGATGATCGGGACCATCGCCGGCATTCTCCTCGCCAACGTCCTCAATAACGGCGGCGGCGCATGGGACAACGCCAAGAAGATGATCGAAGCCGGGTTGTTGAAGGACAGCGATGGCAACGTGCTTGGCAAGGGCACGGACGTCCATGCCGCCTCCGTCGTCGGCGACACTGTCGGCGATCCTTGGAAGGACACTGCCGGTCCCTCGATTCACGTGCTGATCAAGCTGATGGCGACGATTACGCTGGTGATGGCATCGCTGTTCATTTGACGAGTCGGAAGTCGTGAGCCGTGGGTCGTGAGTCAGGAAAATGACGGCGAGAGGGTGAGCCAGGCGGGTCCCTCCCTTGGCGCCGATCTCGCGATTGCTTCCGACTTCGCCAGCGGCAACGGTCTTCGCCAGCGGCAACGATCTTCCGACTCACGTATCGCCATCATCGGCGGTGGTATCACCGGGCTGACCGCCGCCCTACGTCTGGCGCAACAAGGGTATACAGTGACGCTCTGGGAACGTGGAGAGCGCCTGGGAGGACAAGCCAACGCCTTTCCGGTGGCCGGCACCGCGATCGAACGCTTTTACCATCACCTCTTTCAGAGCGACCGTGAGATCGTGGCACTGGCGGAGGAAATCGGCATCGGCGATCGCCTGCTCTGGCTCCCCTCCAACGTCGGCTACTTCGCGGATGGGCGCATCTGGCCGCTTAACGGTGCTCTCGACTTGCTCCGTTTGGGGTTTCTGCCGATCCAGGATCGCCTCCGCGTCGGACTGGTCACGGCGTACCTGCAGCGTGTGCGCGACTGGAAGCGGTTTGAATCGGTCACCGCGGCGGCATGGCTGCGCCGAGCTCTTGGCTCCCGCGCATACGACCGCACGTTTGGCGCACAACTACGAGCCAAATTCGGTCGCTACCATGACCAGGTCGCCATGGTCTGGTTCTGGGGCAAGATCTGGTTGCGGACCACCTCCCGGCGCTCGCCACTCGAAGGCGAGCGGCTCGGCTACTTTCGAGGCAGCTTCAACGTCCTCATCGACGCGCTAGCGGGCGCTGCCCGCTCCGCGGGAGCCGACCTGATCACCGGTGACGGTCCAAAGGAATTGAAACCGGGAGACGGCGCCGGCTGGGACATCGTCTTTGACTCCCAGGTACTCTCTGTCGACGCCGTTGTCGTCACGACACCATCTCCAGTCCTGGCGAGGCTGGTTCCCGATCTTCCCGCGTCGTATCGAGAAAAGCTCGGCGGGCTGGAGTATGAAGCGGCCGTCGTCGCCCTGCTGCAACTGAGCCATCCTCTGTCTGATATTTACTGGCTCAATGTCGCGGACGACGATCTCCCGTTTACGGGGGTTATCGAGCACACGAACTTCATCTCGCCTGACGAGTACGGCGGCAAACGGTTCGTCTACCTCTCGAAATATATGGAACCGGACCATCCCTACTTCACGCTGCCGGATGAGCAACTGATCGACGCGTACTTGCCATTCCTGAAACAGATCAATCCCGAATTCAGCCGCTCCTGGATCGAACGAGCCTGGGTCTTTCGCGAACGATCGGCCCAGCCGATCATTCCACTCAATTACGGCCAGCGGATTCCCGATCACCGCACCGGACTACCGGGGCTCTATCTCGCCAACACGACTCAGATCTACCCGGAAGACCGTGGCACCAACTACAGCGTGCGCCTCGGCAACCAGATCGCCGCGATCGTTGCCGACGATTTCTCTCGCGAATCCGTCCGCGATTGACGGCAGACTAATCATGAGGCCGGCGCGCGCTTCGCGTCTCAAGCTCGAGGAGATCGTCTCGACCTACGAGGAAGGCGGACAGCGCTTGACTGCCCTCGACGGACTGAGTCTCACAGTCGATGAGGCAGAGTTCGTGGCACTGGTTGGGCCGTCGGGTTCAGGCAAGAGCACTCTCCTCGACATTGTGGCCGGGCTCTTCAGCCAGGAGAGTGGAACGGTTCGACTCGACGGTGAACCGACGACCGCGGCGCAGCGCCTGGGCCAGTCAGCCTACATGCAGCAACGAGACTTGCTGCTTCCCTGGCGAACAACCACTGGAAACGCCGCGTTAGGGCTCGAGGCGGCGGGCATGGCTCGCGCCGACGCCGAACAACGGGCAGCAACGGAGCTCTGGCGCTTCGGTCTTGATGGCTTTGGCAATGCTTATCCGTCGCAGCTTTCGGGTGGTATGCGCCAGCGCGCGGCATTGCTGCGCACGATCCTACCGCGCAAAGAGCTCGTCCTGTTCGACGAGCCCTTCGGCGCACTCGACGCCTTGACGCGCTCGGATCTGCAAGCCTGGCTAGCGGGATTATGGGAGCAAGAGCGGTCGTCAGTGCTGCTCGTCACCCATGACGTCGAAGAGGCCGTATTTCTCGCCGACCGCGTGATCGTATTGACGCCGCGACCAGGTCGGGTCGCATTCGAGCTGGCAGTCTCGTTGCCTCGTCCCCGGACACGCGCCATGATCGCGTCGCCGGAGTTCATCCGTGATCGGGCGATCCTCCTGCAAGCACTTGGATTCCTGGGAGATTCCCCTCGATGAATCTGGCGAGGGTCCAGCGGCACGCAGCCTGGGTTTCCCCGCTCCTCCTCATCGCCGCGATCGTCGGTGGTTGGGAGGCGGCAGTCCGCGTCTCCGGCGCGCCGTTGTGGCTCTTACCCGCGCCGAGTGACGTCTGGCGATCCCTCGTCGAGGACAGGGACATTCTGCTGCCGAACGCGTTAGTCACCTTCTCTGAAGTGTTGATCGGGTTTGCCTGCGCAGTTGTCGCCGGAGTGGGACTCGGTATCGCCGTCTACCGTTCTCCGACGCTGAACCGGGCACTCTACCCGATCATCATCGCCAGCCAGACCATCCCGATCCCGGCGCTCGCGCCGCTTCTCCTCGTTGCATTCGGCTATGGCCTCGGGCCTAAGGTGATTGTCACCGCCTTGGTCGGATTCTTCCCGGTTGTCGTCAACACGTTCGAGGGTCTCCGCTCAACCGACCGCGACGTGGTCAACCTGTTGCGCTCCTTCGGTGCCTCGCGCGCAAAGGTCTTCCGGCTCGCGGAGTTTCCGTCGAGCCTGCCGTCCATCTTCGCCGGCGCCAGAATCGCGGTCGCTATTTGCGTCATTGGCGCGGTGTTCGGTGAGCTCGTCGGAGCCAGAGCCGGTCTCGGATACCTGATGATCCGCGCTATCGCTCAGTTCGAGACACCGCGCATGGTCGCGGCGATTGTGCTGCTTTCCCTTATGAGCACAGGCCTGTTCGCTGCCGTCGGTCTCGTCGAGCGAGCGTTCTTGCCGTGGCGCAAATACACCACCATGACCCGCGCATAGACCGAACGTCGGGGCTCAGTTGGTCGTTGCGCTCGATGGAGTCCCCATACCGGCCGTTGCTGCCACATGCAGCGCCACCGTTCCCAGACCGAGTCGGAGGTAGCGCACTCTCGAAAAACCGGCCTCGAGCATCATCTGACCCAGCGCCTCAGCGTCCGGGAATGCCGCTGCAGAGGCGGGGAGATACCGATAGGCTTCCGCATCACCGCTCAGGGCGCCGCCCACAATCGGAACCATGCGGGCGAAGTACCAGTCGAAAACGGCTCGCAGCACTGGCGCCTGCAATGGTGTCGTTTCCAGACAGACGAGCGCGCCCGCGGGGCGTATTACCCGGAACATCTCGCTCAGTGCCGCCTGGTAGCTCGGCATGTTGCGTAGTCCAAACGCAACCGTCACCGCATCAAACGACTGGTCGGCAAATGGCAGCGACATCGCATCGCCCTCGACCCAGCAGATGCTCCGGTCGCTGGTCGCCATGGCTTCTTTGCGCTTTGCCCGATCCAGCATCGCTGCGGAGAAGTCGAGTCCAACGACGTCGGCCGCGCCGGCGGAGCGAAGCGCAAGGGCGAGGTCGCCCGTGCCGGTCGCGACGTCGAGGATCCGCAGCTGCGCCGGATCGCGGCCGCGGAGCACCTCCCGTACCGCGAGGCGTCGCCAGGCAACGTCGCGGCCACCGGTCATCAGTCGGTTCATCAGGTCGTAACGAGGGACGATGCGATCGAACATCGCCCGCACGTCATCGCGGGATCTGATCGCCCCCTGGGTTGCGGTCTGTTGCTCGCTTCTCACAAGATGAGCCCTGTCCCCAGCGTAACGGCGAACCAGAGACATAGCCGGGCCGTACCGCCCAGCACCGGGTTCAATCCTCGACCACCACCGTCCCAGACCTGTCGCACAAGCTGGATCGCCATAGGAATAGTCGTCCAGGCGACGAGCGGACCCAGGTCAGACAATTCCCACCACATCACTGCCGGCATCGCGTAGGCAACCGCAATCAGTACGGTGTATTCCCAGCGGGTAGCTCGCCTACCAATGCGAACGGCGAGTGTGCGCTTTCCGGCCGCGAGGTCGCTGGCGATGTCGCGCAGGTTGTTGACGACAAGGATGGCGGTTACCAGGCTGCCCATGGCGATCGATGCGAGCAGTGCAAGTCGCGTCACGCTATGGGTCATCACAAAGGATGTACCCACGACGGCGACGGGTCCGAAGAAGATGAAGACGAAGAGCTCACCCAAACCGAGGTAGCCGAACGGCTTGGGCCCCGCGGTGTAGGTAACGGCAGCGGCGATAGCCAGCAGTCCGAGCACTGCCAGCGCCGGTCCACCACGCCAGACCAGATAGAGACCAGGTGCCACCGCCGCTATCAGTACCAATGCTGTGGCTACGACCACGTGTCGAGGAGAGATGAGACCGCCCTGCGTCACACGCAGCGGTCCCAGGCGATCGTCACTGTCCGCGCCGCGTCGGAAGTCGGCGACGTCGTTGGCGAAGTTCGCCCCGATCTGCAAAAGGAGCGCCACAGCGAACGCCGCGAGCGCGGCAACCAGATCGAACTTGTTCTCGGCCCACGCCACGGCGCAGCCGACGAGAACCGGCGAGATCGCCGCCGGCAGCGTCTTCGGCCTGATGGCAAGCAGCCATGCCGATAGGGGCGACACGTTCGCGGTAGGGCCAACGGCGGTCGACATGAGGGCGATGGTACCGCGTCCGGCTATTCGCCACGGTCACGGCGCCAATTCCCACATTATGGTAGAATTAGCGCGCTTGGGGATGTTTGGTTTCGACAGGGTCGTATGTCAGGTAGGTGCGTGCCGAGGCGCCCGAGGCCTCGTAAAAACGGGCAACCAAGAGCTGCGGAACCTGCTTTCGCTTTCGCTGCCTAAGTCACTGACCTCTAGGTAGCGCGTCTGTCCGGACCTCCACCTTCCGGGACCGGGTACAGGCGTCACTCAGGAAGGATGCGGTGACCTAGTCCGCCGAAGCGCAGTCACCCAAGACAGTTCGGCTCACCACAGCGGGATCCCGTCGGTAGGAGACCGCCGTGGCACATAAAATGCCGACTACGCACGTAGGATGCTACCGGCCAGCGGTTCTGGACGGGGGTTCGAATCCCCCCATCTCCACCACGACTAAGACGGCCCGCCACGTGGCGGGCCGTTTGCGTTGAGGCGACCTCCAGCGGCCAATTCGAACTATTTTGGCCAGTTTCTTGCGTTACCGGAATCGCTATCATCGGGGCAACTCCCGTCAAGCCTCGAAAAGCATCGTGTCGTCGCCAGCGGCGCGTTTTGGCCAATAGAGTTCACGTCCGTTTGCCGAGGCGAGGCTTGGGGTATGGTCAGCGGAGTATCACTCAGCCACAGCACGACTGATGCGCCTCCTACGGATCGCATGGAACTCGGGAAGGGACTGAGAGCGAGCGTTCCACGATCCGAACACGCCCTCTACGATCCTTCACCGGGACGCCCCGACCCCATCTCGCTCCTGAGACGGTCCAATCACCGACGCGCGACACGCCTGGTTTCCATCCGCTATGGCCGGATGGCCCGATCGCCGTTGGCGTTCATGCGGGGCTCGGCGGCCATCATGGCTCAAGATCTCGCGCCCACTCCGACCACCGGATTAGTCGTACAACTTTGCGGTGATGCCCATATTGGCAATTTCGGAGGCTACGCCACCGCCGAACGATCGCTTGTCTTCGATCTCAATGACTTTGACGAAACCCTCCCCGGTCCGTGGGAGTGGGACGTGAAACGGCTCGCGGCGAGCGTGACCCTGATTGGCCGAGAGAATGGACTGAAGTCCGCGGCTTGCCGCCAGGCTGTCTGCGCGACGTCCCGGGCGTACCGCATGCGGATGCGAGCCTTAAGCGACAAACCGTATCTCGATATCTGGTTCACGCCGACGCGCGCTGAAGCCGTGGTGGATGCGTTTGGGGACAGTTCAGGACTTCTCGAGAGCGCGCTTGATGATGGATTGGATCGCACCAACCTCGCGACGCTTCCGAAGCTCACCGACGAACTGAATGGGCGACGGCGCTTTAAAGAGGATTCTCCGATCGTCACTCGCCGCGCGGACCGGCTGCGCCGCGAGCTTCGCGATGTGCTGGCCGCATATCGCCGGTCCTTGACGGTCGATCGCCGGGTCTTTCTCGATCGGTACATCGTCACCGACGTCGCTCGGAAAGTGGTGGGAGTCGGCAGCGTCGGACTTGGCTCCTACGTGCTTCTGCTGCAGGGCGCCGGATCGAAGGATCCGCTATTTCTCCAGCTCAAAGAGGCGCGAGGGTCCGTACTCGAAGCCCAATTGAGCAAGAGCCCGTTCCAGCACAATGGACAGCGGGTTGTCGCTGGACAGCGCATCATGCAGGCCGCCAGCGACCCGCTCCTTGGGTGGACGCAACTCGGAGGACGCGATTTTTACGTTCGCCAGCTCCGGGACATGAAAGCCACGATTCCAATCGAGCGGTTGGATGCCGACGGGCTCGCGGACTATGCGGCGCTCTGCGCTGGTGTCTTGGCGCGAGCCCACGCGTGCTCGGGCGACTCGGCGCAGATCGCTGGGTACCTTGGGCGCGGCGAACAATTCGACAGTGCCATGGCCAGGTTCGCCGAATCCTATGCAGATCAGGTCGAACAGGACCACAAGGCGCTTCTCTCAGCCATCGCCAAGGGCACCGTGCGCGCCACCGTCGAGGACGATTGACACGTCAGAACTTCACCCTGAAACCGAGGCGTCGCGGGTCATCGCTGCAGGAGTGAAGTCGACTTCACGTTCGAGAATCTCGAGATCGCCAGCGAGCGTGCGGTGCACCGGACACTTTCCCGCGATCTCGATCAGGCGCGCGCGCTGATCTTCATCCAGGTTTCCCTGCAAAGCGATCTCCTGAACGATCCGCTCCACCTTCTTCCGGATCGACTCACCCTCGATCTCTTCCGCGACGACCACTCGCTCATGGCTGGCACGGACCGACACGCCATTTACCGGCCAGCCCTTGCGTCTGGCGTAGAGCACGATCGTCAAGACCGTGCACTGTCCAAGAGCCGCCAACAGGAGTTCGTAGGGATTGGGTCCCAGACCATCGCCACCCGCCTCGACCGGTTCGTCGCCGATGAGCGCCAGATCTCCGGTATCGATCCGGGTCTGATATGTCGTTCCTGGCACATGAGTCACGGTTACCGAAGCCACGAATCGACTCTCCTCGCCACGGTCCTCTTGTTTCGTCTGGAGATCATTGTCGCTTGGCACCATCGATTTTCGGTCGGAATAGGCATCGATCCGCCACGACGCCATGGCAAAGATGGCTGGTTACGATCTCGCCTATCGCGGTCCGGTCGAGAAGGTTGTAGAAGACCGGCCCCGGATAGACATTCAACGACGGGCCGTAGTCGCAGCGGTTGCGACAGGTCGTGGCGAGGACCTCCACTCGATCAGAGAGTCCGGCCTCTCGCACCGCGTGCTCCAGAACCGGCAGCAGAGACCTGCTGCCGCGCTCGGTGCAGTTTGGTCCGAAGCAGAGGTGGACCCGATACTCGCCGCTCGCCGACCCAGCCGCGCTTGGCTGCTCATCCTCCGGCAACACCAGCTCCCAAAGGAACCGCCGTCGCAACGGCGTCACGAATCAAGCGGTAATCATCCTCGCCGATTTCGTGGAGGTTGCCCTGGAAGGCCAGGGTCCAGTTGGCCGCCGGCCACTTCGCAACATACGTCATCTGGCGCGCAATCGGCTCCGCCGGGATGGCATCCGCGACCGGCAAGACGAACTCCGGCGCGATCTCGACCCGAAACGGATAGTCCTCCGCCGCCCTCTTGGGGTCACCACTCTCCCAGATCCGCTCGTGGCTTTCGAAGTAGGGTGACTCGATAGTGACGATCCCCCCAAACGCCTTACGCCCGGTCAAGTAGTAGACGATCCTGTCGCCTGGCTTCATTCGCTCCGCCTTCTTGCGGTGTCGTGATTTGAAACCCTGGACGGTGAAGCCGTGCTCCGCGGTGCGCACGAAATTGTCGGGCGACCCGAC
>Ga0126304_10001518_pt1 | contig 10958 bp, 13 predicted proteins | sample Plot25_FD_92538 | JGI IMG/M metagenome (GOLD analysis project Ga0126304, IMG submission 92538) | Serpentine soil microbial communities from UC McLaughlin Reserve, CA, USA - Plot25 | ecosystem: Environmental > Terrestrial > Soil > Grasslands | place: USA: UC McLaughlin Reserve, Lake County... | reverse complement strand
TGGCGCTCGCGCTCATGCTCGCCGCGCTGCGTCGCCTGCCGCGATTCGACCGCGCGGCGCGCACGGCCGCCGGCTGGGCACTCCCGCGGGGCGCGGAGGCGTCGCTCGGCGAGATCGGCGGGCGCACGGTCGGGCTCGTCGGCGCCGGCGCGGTGCCGCGGCGGCTCGCGCCGATCCTCGCCGCGATGGGCGCCGAGGTCATCTATTGGAGTCGCGCTGCTCGCGCCGAGCTGACGGCGGAGCACGTCGGCTTTGACGCGCTTCTGGCGCGCGCCGACATCCTCTCGCTGCACCTGCCGCTGACGACAGAGACCGAGCGCCTCGTCGGCCCCGACGCCTTCGCCCGGATGAAGCCCGGCGTGATCCTCGTCAACACCGCCCGCGGCGGCCTCGTCGACGAGGCGGCGCTGATCGCGGCGCTCGCCGCGAAGCGGGTCGCCGTCGCCGCCCTCGACGTGCTCGCCGCCGAGCCGCCGGGTGACGATCATCCCCTCCTCGCACGCGACGACGTGATCGCGACGCCGCACGTCGCGTGGCTCACCGCCGAGACCTGGGAGCGCAGCCTCGGCGTCGCGCGCGAGAACGTGCTACGGGCGCTTGCCGGCATGCCCTTGCTGCATCGGGTGGTCTGACCTATGGCGCCACACGAGCATCTCGGGGAGGGGACGGCGTGCGTCTGAAGGACAAGGTCGCGGTGGTCACGGGGGCGGCGCAGGGCATCGGCCTCGCCATCGCCGAGCGCTTCGCCCGCGAGGGCGCCAAGGTCGCGATCGGCGACATCAACGTTGCGAAGGGCGAAGCCTCGGCCGCGAAGCTCGGCGCGGGCGCGCTGTTCCACCGGGCTGACGTTGGGTACCGCGATCAGGCTGAGGGGCTCATCGCCCGCGCGGTCGCGGCCTTCGGGCGCCTCGACATCCTCGTCAACAACGCCGGCATCACCCACAACGCCGACTTTCTCGACCTCGCCGAGGAGGACTACGACCGCGTGCTGCGCACGAACCTCAAATCGGTGTTCCTGTGCGGGCAGGCGGCGGCGCGGCGGATGGTGGCGCAGGGCGGCGGCGGCACCATCATCAACATGGCCTCGGTGAACGCGCTTCTGGCGATCCCGAATCAGGTGCCTTATGGCGCCTCGAAGGGCGCGATCAACCAGCTGACGCGGGTGATGGCGGTCGGGCTCGCGCCGCACCGCATCCGCGTCAATGCGATCGGGCCCGGCACTATCATGACCGATCTCGCCCGCGACAGCGTCCTCAGGAACGAGACGGCGACCCGGATGGTGATGTCGCGCACGCCGATCGGGCGCTTCGGCGAGCCAGACGAGGTCGCGTCGGTGGCGCTGTTCCTCGCCAGCGACGACGCCTCCTACATCACCGGCGAGACGATCTATCCGGACGGCGGCCGGCTGGCGCTGAACTACACCGTCCCGGTGGCGCCGTGAGCCCCGAGGCCGCCTGGCCGGACGCGATCTTCGACATCCTGGAGCGCTTCGACGTGCGCCAGGTCGCCTACGTGCCCGATGCCGGGCACACGCGGCTGATCGAGCGCGTCCACGCCGCGCCGGCGATGACGCCGGTCGTGCTGACGACCGAGGAGGAGGGGGTCGCGCTCTGCGCCGGAGCCTGGCTCGGGGGCGAGCGCAGCGTGCTCCTGATGCAGTCGAGCGGGGTCGGCAACTGCGTCAACATGCTGTCGCTGATCCGGCTCGGCCGCTTCCCGTTCCTGACCCTCGTCACCATGCGGGGCGAGTGGGGCGAGTTCAACCCGTGGCAGGTACCGATGGGAACGGCGACGCCGGAGGCGCTGCGAATCGCGGGCGTCCACGTGATGCGGGCCGACGCGCCGGCCGACGTCGCGGACGTGGTCGGCGCCGCCGCCATCATGACGTTCGAGGCCGAAACCGCGACCGCGGTGCTCCTCTCGCAGCGCCTCATCGGCGCCAAGGTGTTCGCGAAATGACACAGGCGTTCGACCGCCGCGCCGCCGTCGCGCGGCTCCTGCAGGACCGGCGCGACCTCCTGATCGTCGCCGGGCTCGGCTCGCCGACCTACGACGTCGCCGCCGCCGGCGATCATCCGCTCAACTTCTACCTTTGGGGCGCGATGGGCGGCGCCGCGATGGTCGGGCTCGGGCTCGCCCTCGCGCAGCCGCGACGGCCGGTGCTCGTCGTCACCGGGGACGGCGAGCTCCTCATGGGCCTTGGCTCGCTGGCGACGATCGCGGCGCAAAACCCGGGCAATCTCACGATCGCGGTGCTCGACAACGAGGCCTATGGCGAGACGGGGGGCCAGAGGAGCCACACCGGCTATGCCACCGACCTCGCCGCGGCGGCGCGAAGCTGCGGGATCTCTGATTCGCGAATCATTGTTGATGAAGGTGATCTTCAAAGCTTTGCTGGACGTATCCACAGGGTTTGGCAAAGCTCTGCCGTGGGCGTGATCAAAATCAATCAAGGAGAAACGGCGCGAGTCCTGCCGTCGCGCGACGCCGCTTTTCTCAAGGATCGCTTCCGCATAGCGGTTGCAGCCGCTCCAACGTAGCAGGAAATCTTCGCCGGCGCCGGAACCTTTACGGTTAAGCTGTCCTATTCTGGTCATAACCGCCCCCCAGAAGCCCGCCCCACAACGAACCAATAAGCGGGAAGCGCCGGCCAAGACGGCGCGTGGCTGGGGGCTTCATGGATCATCGCCGGACGGCGTCGAAGGACGCCGGCTTCTCTCGCGTTGCGGCGGGCCGGGACGGGGTGCGCTGGCTCGAGCCCCGGGGGGCCTTTGCCTTGCGGGCGCCGCGCGGGCGGCGCGCAGCGAGCGGTTTTGCGCGATTTGCCCTTTCGCTCGGCTTCGGCGCGCTCCTGACGGTCTCGTCCGCCGGCAGCGCCGTCGGCCCGGCGGCGGCGCACGGCTCCGGCGCGCAGGCTGTCCCACCCGCGGCCGAGCCGCGCCTGTCCTTTGACCTCGCGGCGGTCCATGAGCCGCCGCTCGGGTTCGCGCCCGAGCTCGCGCCCGGCGACGACGGCGCGCCACGCCGGGAGGAGCCGGCCTTCCGTTCCGGCGCTTTCGCGAGCGACGGTGATCCCGATGAGTTGCTCCGCTTCGGGCGTGTGCGCATCCCGCGCCGGCTCGTCCAGACGATCCTGCGCGCCGCCGACGCGACCGGCGTCGATCCCACCTACATGATGGCGCTCGCCGACAAGGAATCGAGCTTCATCGCCGACAACAAGGCGGCGACCTCCTCGGCCGAAGGGCTGTTCCAGTTCATCGACAAGACCTGGCTCGAGATGATCCGCGACTTCGGCCCGAAGTACGGCATGGAGTTCGCCGCCGCCTCGGTCGAGACCGTGAACGGCCAGGTCGCGATCCCGAGCGAGCAGACCCGCGAGTGGGTGCTGGCCTTGCGCCGCAACCCCTACCTCTCGGCCGTCATGGCGGCCGAGATGCTGAAGCGCGACAAGGCCAAGATCGAACGCCGCATCGGGCGCAGCCTCGAGCGCTCCGAGCTCTACCTCATGCATTTCCTCGGCGCCGAGAGCGCCGGCAAGCTTCTGGAGCTCGTCAGCGGCAAGCCGAAGCAGAGCGCGCCGAAGGTGTTCCCGGCGGCCGCGAAGGCGAACAGGACGCTGTTCTTCGCCCAGGAGACGGTGAGGAAGAAGACCAAGACCCGCCACCTCACCGTGACGGAAGTCTACGGCAAGATCGACCGCATGATCGACGCGCGGCTCGACCGCTACGAAGGCGTCTCAGCCTTCGCGCCGGTGGCGGCGAGCTTCGCCCTTCAATAGCAGTCGCCGATCGGGCGATTGTAGAGCGGTCCGTAGGGCGCGGCGCCCGCAACCGTGCCGTAGGCCGGAGGCGCGTAGGCGGCGTAGGCGCCGCCTTGCCACCCACCATAGCCCCCGAGCCCGTAGGCTTCGGCGGCGAAGAAGCGCCGGCGCGGGAGATAACCGTGCCTGACGCCGTAGCCGCCGCCGTGAAAGCGCGGTCCGTTGTGGCGATAACCATATCGCGCCCGCGGGAAGAAGGCGGCGCGGGCGTGGTGCCGCGGCGCGTCGAAGCGGTGGTGTCCGCGGCCGTAGCCGATTCCGCCATAGGCGTGGTGCCGGCGATGCAGCCCCGGACGGATCATGCCGCCGCGATGCGGTCCGACATGCATCCGCGCCACCGGTCCGCGGTAGGCAGGACCATGTCCATCCCGGTGACCGGCGGCGGCGCCGCCGATCGCGGCGAGAGAGAACAGGAGAGCGGCGGCGGCGCCGCGCAGGATGGCTTTGGCCGGCATCGAAGACTCCTCGGATACTGGCCACGACAGTAGCGAGGGCGAGGCCCGTCTCAAGCACGAGCTGCGTTTACGATGAATTCAGGGTGCCGCGGGCGGGAGGCAGCGGCCGGCGCCTCAATGCCATCCCTGCCCGAGCCGGCCGGTCGAGTGGATGACGATGTTGCCGCAGTCGAGGCAGACGTAGCGGGTCTCGACGCCGCCGCCGAAAATGTCGCCGAGCGGCCCGCTCGACATGATCATGAGCCGGGGATGCGGGGCCGCGGCGCGGCTCTTCAGCATCTGCTCCCGGCACGCCTCGCACGGCTCCTTGGTCGGGGTCAGCCGACGGTGGATCTCGATCATCGGAAGTGAAAGCTGCTCGTTCAAGGTCGCCTTCGGGCCGGCCGATCATGTCCGGCGGACTGCATGCCAGGACGGGCGGAGTCGTCAAGGGCGAACTCGTCCGGTTGCACCGTTCTGGGTTTCGTGAAACGCAGACGCCACAATCGGCTCGCGGGCGGCTTGGGGAAAGCGGGGGCAACCATGGAGTATCGCAATCTCGGTCGAAGCGGCGTCAAGGTCTCGCCGATCTGCCTCGGCACGATGATGTTCGGCGGACCGACCGACGAGCCGACGGCGGCGCGGATCGTGGCGAGCGCCCGCGACGCAGGCATCAACTTCATCGACACCGCCGATCAGTACACCGACGGCCGTTCGGAGGAGATCACCGGCCGCGCCATCAAGGCGAAGCGGGATTGGTGGGTGCTCGCGACCAAGGTCGCCAACCCGACCGGCGAGGGGCCGAACGGCATGGGCCTGTCGCGCCAGTGGATCATGCGGGCCTGCGACGCGAGCCTGAGGCGCCTCGGCGCCGATCACGTCGACGTCTACTACCTGCACAAGGAAGACCACGGCACGCCCTTGGCCGAGACCGTGCACGCCATGGCCGACCTCATAAGGGCGGCCAAGATCCGCTACTTCGGGGTCTCGAATTTCCGCGCCTGGCGCGTCGCCGAGATCTGCCGCATCTGCGACGAGATCGGCATCGACCGGCCGGTCGTGTCGCAGCCTTACTACAACGCCATGAACCGGATGCCGGAGGTCGAGCACCTGCCGGCCTGCGGCCATTACGGCCTCGGCGTCGTGCCCTACTCGCCGCTCGCCCGCGGCGTGCTCACCGGCAAGTATTCGCCCGAGGTTCCGCCGCCGCAGGGCACCCGCGCCGGCCGTCAGGACCCGCGCATGATGCAGACCGAGTGGCGCACGGAATCGCTTCAGATCGCGCAGGAGATCAAGCGGCACGCGGAGGCGCGCGGCATCAAGCCGGGTCAGTTTGCAGTCGCCTGGGTGCTCAACAACCGCCTCGTCACCGGCGTCATCGCCGGCCCGCGCACCGAGGAGCAGTGGCAGGATTATCTCGGAGCGCTCGACTACCGCTTCACGGCCGAGGACGAGGCGCTGGTCGACCGCCTCGTGCCGACCGGCCACCCCTCGACGCCCGGTTACAACGACCCGGCCTATCCGATCGAGGGCCGCCTGGCGCGGACGAGCTAGCCGGGGAGGTGATTCAGTCCCGCGGCAGGTCCTCCTTCAGCATGTCGTTGTTAATGGCGAAGGCCGCCATGGCGCCCTCGCCGGCGGCGACGATCGCGAACTGCACCCGGCGCGAGGCATCGCCGGCGACGTAGAGCCCGGCGACTTCGGTGCGCTCGTTCGAACCGGTCTCGACCGTGCCCTTTTCGGTGAGAGCGCAGCCGAGCATGCGGATGAGATCCGAGCCCTCGCGTTCGCCGTAGTTCAGGAACAGCGCCTCGCGGGCGAGCGGCGCGGCGTCGTCGAGGCGGACGCGCTTCAACCCGCTCGCGTCGCCCTCGAGCCCGGCGACCTTCTCCTCGACGACGCGGATCGCCTGCGCGTCGAGGCGCGCTCGGTCGGCGTCGGAGATGTTCGCGGGACCGTCGGTGAGGAGGACGAGGTCGCGGCTCCACAGCGTCATCTCGAGCGCGAGGCCGACGCAGCGCTCGCCCGGGCCGTAGACCGCGATCGGCCGGTCGCGATGCTCCCAGCCGTCGCAATAGGGACAGGTGTAGACGCCGCGACCGTAGAATTCGGCAAAGCCCGGGATCTCCGGCAAATCGTCGAGGAGGCCGGTGGCGACGAGGAGCTTGCGCGACGAGAACCGCGCGCCGCCGGCTTCCAGGACCTCGAACCAGTCGCCGTGGCACCTCGCCTCGCAGATCGCGCCGTCGCGGATCTCGACGTTCGGATAGGGTTTGAGCTGCTCGCGGCCGATCCGGCGCATCTCCGACGGCAGCTCGCCGTCGCGGGTCAGAAAGCCGTGCACCCCGCGCGAGACCGCATTCCGGGGCTTCCCCGAATCGACGAGGAGGACGCGGCGCCGGCAGCGGCCGAGGATCAGGGCCGCGTTGAGGCCGGCCGGCCCGCCGCCGACGATGATCACGTCATAGCGGGCCGGCGCGGCGGAGGGACGGGTGGAAGAAGCCATTTGCCTTGGGGGAAGGCGAGGGCGGGAGCCTTAGGAATGGTCGACGATGCCGATGCGTTCCGTTCACGCCTCTTTGCGCCGCGGGCGGCCGGCGAGGATCGTCGCCAACGGCACCGGCCTGTAGGCCCAGGCATCGACCCCGACGTCGTGCTGGCGCGGCATGGGTTTCAGCCGCCCATGCGAATGGCCGTGCAGGTTCACGACGCCGCGTCCCATCTTGTTCCAGGTACGGAACGGGTAATGGCACAACACCAGCGCCGTGCCCTCGACGGCCAGCTCGGCATAGTGCTGCACGCTCGCCCAGGCCGGCTCGCGGATCGTCGCGTCGCCGTCGTTGTTGCCGATGATCAGGTGCTTGACGCCGTTGAGGACGCCGAGGAGCTCGCCGATCCGCTCCGGCTTCCGGGCTGACGCAAAGTCGCCGAGATGCCAGACCTCGTCGGCGACGCCGACAACCTCGTTCCAGCGCGCGACGAGCGCCGCGTCATGCTCGGCGACCGAGCCATAAGGCCGCCGGTCGATCCGGATGCCGCGCGGGTCGCCGAAATGCGTGTCCGCGGTGAAGAAGATCAACCGACGAGCGACTGCAGGTCGCCGTCGACCGAGACCGCCTGGCCGGAGACCGTGCGACCGAGCGGCGATGCGAGGAAGACGATCATGTCGGCGAGCTGCGTCGGCTGGACGAGGTCCTTGATCGAGGCCTGCCGCAGCGCGAGCTGAAGCTGCTCCTCGGGCGAAACGCCGCGCTCCTTCGCCTTGGCGTCGAAGACGCGGCGGATGCGGTCGCCCTCGACGATGCCGGGCAGGATGGCGTTCACCCGGATGCCGAACTCGCCGAGCTCCATGGCCCAGGTCTTGGTCACGCCGACGACGCCCCATTTCGCCGCCGAGTAGGGCGAGCGCAGCGGAAAGCCGAACTTGCCGGCCGCCGACGACAGGTTGGCGATGCTGCCGTTGCGGCTCTTCTTGAGGTGCGGCACCGCAAGCCGCGTGCAGTTGAAATGGCCGGTGATGTCGACGGCGAGGCAGCGGTCCCACTCGGCCGGGTCAATCTCCTCGACGCGTCCGGTCGGCCCGGCGATGCCGGCGTTGTTGACGAGGCAGTCGAGCCCGCCGAGCGCCGCGAGCGCGTCGTCGAAGAGCCGCGCGACCTCGGCCCGGTCCGACACGTCGGTCGCCGAGCGCGTGACCTCCGGGTGGGTCTTCGCCAGCGCCTTGAGCGCCGCCTCGTCGACGTCGCAGACATGCACCTTCGCGCCCTCGCGCCGGAAGGCGCGCACGATCTCCAATCCGATGCCGCCAGCGCCAGCGGTGACGAGCACGCGCAAGCCGTCGATCTGAAGGTCCATGCTGGAGGTTCCGCCCTAGCCCGCGCCGGCGGGAACTCGACAAAGCTCCCGTTTTCGGCGAGCGTACCGGCCACCACAGATCACGGCAAGCGCACGCTCAAGCCGGACTCACGGGAAGGAAACAGCCAATGACATCGACGCTCGTTACGCGCCGCACCCTCTTGAAGAGCGCCGCCGGCTCGGCCGCGCTTGCCGGTATCGGCATGCCGGCGGTCGTGACCGCGCAGGCCGACGCCATCCGCATCGGACATCTGACGCCGCTCACCGGCTTCCTCGGGCCGCTCGGCGAGTACGCCCAGATGGGCGTCAAGCTCGCCCAGGAGGAGGTCAATGCGGCGGGCGGCGTCATGGGCCGCAAGATCGAGCTCGTGATGGAAGACTCGGTCAACCCGCAGACGGCCTCGGCAAAGGCCGAGCGCATCATCGAGCGCGACAAGGTCGCGATGATCATCGGCGAGATCTCGTCCGCCTCGGGGCTTGCCATCGGCCAGGTGGCGAACCGGCTCAAGACCGTGTTCATCAACACCGGCTGCAATTCGGATGCCCTGCGCGGCGCGAGCTGCAACCCGTACATGTTCCACATCGAGGCGGCGAACTCGATGTATGTCGAGGGCGTCGGCAACTACTTCCTGCGCGAGAACCTCGTGAAGGGCAAGAAGTGGTACACGCTGACCGCCGACTACGCTTTCGGCCACGACCTCGCCAAGGTCGCCCGCAAGTTCCTCGAGAAGCACGGCGGGACGCTTGCCGCCGACGAGCTCGTGCCGACCGACGCCACCGACTTCAGCCCCTATCTCTTGAAGATCCGCCAGGCCCGGCCCGACATCGTCGCCTCGAACCTCGCCGGCAACCAGATCACCAACTTCATCAAGCAGTATGCCGAGTACGGCCTGCAGTTCCCGGTCGTCGGCTTCGGCTTCGACACCGCCGTCGCCTGGGGCGCCGGCAAGGGCAACTTCTCCGGCATCTGGCCGCTCGTCTGGCACCACCTCGTCGACACGCCCTCGTCGAAGAAATACGTCGAGGCGTTCCAGAAGAAATACGGCAAGCTCCCCGAGAACCAGAGCTGGGGCGACTACAACTCGCTCAAGATCGTCGCCCAGTCGATGAACGAAATCAAATCCGCCGATCCGCGGAAGCTCGCCGAGCATTTGCGCAAGGGCGCGAAGTTCGACATCGGCAAGGCGCGCGAGGGCTATTTCCGCGCCTACGACAACCAGATCATCATGGAGATGTACGCGGTCCGGGCAAAGGAAGCCTCCAAGATGAAGGACCAGTGGGACATCTACGACCCGCTCGGCTCGGTGCCTGGTCCGACCGAGGACATGGAGGTGCTGGCTCCGCCGAAGGACGGGACCTGCAAGATCAGCTGACGCCTGATGTCATCCCGGACACGCCTTCGGCGTGATCCGGGATCTGCCCCTCGCTGCGCTGAATCGCTGTGCAAGGCCCCGGCTCGCGGCTTCGCCGCGTCCAGGGTGCCGGGCAGGATGACGGCGCAGGAGCGGAGATCGCGGAGAGCCCACGAACCCGTGCGGCGAGGAGCGGACGATGGACGAGATCCTGATCAATACGTCCACCCTCGGAAGCCAGACGCAGCCTGCGATCACCGGCTTCCGCGGCACGCAATTCGTCGCGGTCTGGGAGGATCGCGAGGACGGCAACATCAAGGGCCAGATGCTGTCGCCCGGCGGGAACAAGACCAGCGGCGAGTTCGTGGTCAACTTTCCGGGCCTGCCGGCGACGAGACGCCGGATGCCGGCGATCGTCGAAACCATGTCCGGGTTCGTCGTCGCATGGACCGACGGCGAGACTTTCTTCGCGGCCTGGGCCGACAACGGCCAGGGAGGCGGCGACACATCGGGGCGCGCCGTGCGCGGACGGCCGCTGCCGATCCCGGCCGGCGGCTTCTAGCGCCGACGCATGGGCACTTTCGCCGACAGACGAGTGTGAGGCGCCGGCGTGCAACTCGTCTTCCTTCTCGAGCAAGTGCTGAACGGGTTGCTCGTCGGCGCCTACTACCTCCTCATCGCGCTCGGGCTGTCGCTGATCTTCTCGCTCGGCGGGATCGTCAACCTCGCCCATGGCGGCTTCTACGCCATCGGCGCCTATCTTGCCGTCCTGCTCGCGCCGCGGGTCGGCTTTGCCGGCGCGTTCATCGCCTCGCCGGTGCTGGTCGGCGTGCTCGGCATGCTGTTCGAGCGCTTCTTCTTCCGCCGCTTCTACCGCTCCGATCCGATCCTCAGTCTGCTCCTCACCTTCGGCCTTGCGATGGTGATCGAGCAGTCGCTGCGCATGATCTTCGGTGCGGCGCCGCTGCCGTTCTCGATCCCGCCCGAGCTTCGCGGGCAGCTCCTCATCGGCGATTTCATCTACCCGCGCTATCGGCTGATGATTTTCGGCGTCGCGCTCGCCGCCGTCGCCGCGACCTGGTTCCTCGTCTACCGCACTGCGTTCGGGCGCGTCGTGCGGGCGGGCGTGCAGAACCCCGACATGGTCGGCGCGCTCGGCATCTCGCTGCAGCCCTACATGACCGCCGTCGCGGCGCTCGGGGTCGGGCTCGCCGGGCTCGCTGGCGTGCTGCTCGCACCGATCTCCGGCGTCCATCCGGCTATGGGCGCCGAGATCCTCACCGCCGCCTTCGTCGTCGTGGTGATCGGCGGGCTCGGCTCGTTTTGGGGGGTGATCGCCGCCGCCGCCCTCGTCGGCGTCGTGCGCGGGGTGACGATCTACGTCAACCCGTCCTACGGCGAGGCGTCGATGTACCTCCTGATGGCGCTCGTGCTGCTGACGCGCCCGCGCGGGCTCCTCGGCGAGCGCATCCAGAAATTCGAGTAGCCGATGCGGCG
>Ga0126304_10001517_pt1 | contig 10959 bp, 8 predicted proteins | sample Plot25_FD_92538 | JGI IMG/M metagenome (GOLD analysis project Ga0126304, IMG submission 92538) | Serpentine soil microbial communities from UC McLaughlin Reserve, CA, USA - Plot25 | ecosystem: Environmental > Terrestrial > Soil > Grasslands | place: USA: UC McLaughlin Reserve, Lake County... | reverse complement strand
TGCAATTCTCCCTCTAAGGAGGGTGCGATGGCCTCTTTGACGAAATACTCCACCCTGGTAGCTTGCGCTTTGCTGTCGACCGCGTTGAGTGAGTACAACGCCGAAGCACAGGTACGACGCCCTGGTCAGGTACCGCCTCCGCCGGTCGCAACAGCCGCGCCAGCCCTTACCGCAGAGGACCTGTTCGACGAATCGACGATTCACGACATTGCCCTCACGATCAACACGAGGGACTGGAACGAGCTTCGGGAAAAATACACCGAGAACACCTACTACCTCGCGGACCTCCGGTGGCGCACGTTCGTCGTCCGCAACATCGGCATTCGCTCGCGTGGCAGCGCCAGCCGCAGTTCCACCAAGCCGGGGCTTCGACTCGACTTCGACCGCTACTCCACGTCCCAGGAGTTCCTCGGCTTCAAATCGCTCGTGCTCGACAACATGGTCCAGGATCCATCCATGCTCCGGGAACCAGTCGCGTTCAAGTTCTTCCGCGAAATGGAGCTCCCCGCTCCGCGCGTGGTCTACGCTCGGCTGACGGTGAACAACCAGTTTCTCGGGCTCTACACACTCGTGGAACCGATCGACAAGAAGTTCCTGAAGCGGGTGCTGGGTGAAAACGACGGATACCTGTACGAATTCAAGCGCCCCACGGAACACTACCTCTTCACCTACATCGGCGAGGAGCTCGAACCGTACGCGGCGCTGTTCGAGCCGAAGACGCGCGAGACCGCCTCGATGTTCGACCTCTACAGACCGATCAAGGAGATGACATCGGCCATCGCGCAGTCCCCATCTCACCGCTTCGTGGAGATGACGTCCGAGTTCCTCGACCTGAGGAAGTTCCTGACCTACGTAGCGGTCGAAGCCTTTCTCGCAGAGCGCGACGGCATCCTCGGCGAGTGGGGGATGAACAACTTCTACCTGTATCGATTTGAAAACAGCAACCGCTTTCAGCTGCTGCCCTGGGACCGTGACACGGCTCTCTTCGACCTCGAACTCAGCGTCTACAGCCGGATCCAGTACAACGTGCTCATGCGGCGACTCATGGAGAACTCCGAAATGCGTGCCGTGTACGAAGGCGCGTTGCGACGCTGCGCCGAGATAGCGATGCGTCCGGAAGCCGACCCGGCATCGGACGATGGGAAAAACACTCCAGGCGCGCGACCCGGCTGGCTCGAGCGGACAGTCAACAGCGCGTACCTGCAGATCCGTAGTGTGGCGCACCAGGACACACAGATGCCCTTCTCCGTTGAGGAGTTCGAAGCAGCAGTCGAGAAGGTTGTGCAGATTGCACGGCGCAGGTCAGGGGCCGTGCTCCAGACTATCGCCGCCGCCCAGGGATCAGCGACAGGTCGCTGATCCCGCGTCGGAAAAGTTTTTGCCCGCAATTGGGACAAACTGCCACGCGTAGCTGTCGGCTTTGAGGGTCAGCCGCAGAACACCTTCGTCCTGGCCGATGATTTCACTGTTCGGCGCAAGAGTTCGGATCCCATATGGCTGGGCTCCCCCTGTCCCGACGATGAACTGGCGGATCCCTTCAGGATCGCTCCGGCCATCAGCATTCTGCGGCGCGAAGCGTTCGTAGAGATGATCGTGCGCCACCAGCACAACCTCGGCCCCAGCTTGCTGCAGGATCTGCCACAGCGCCCGCATCTTGCTGTTGTTCCCATGTTGCCCCGAACTGAAAACCGGATGATGCCAGTAGGCCAGGGTGCATTTTGCCGCTTCGGCAGCCAGTTTCGACCGTAACCAGGCAGCCTGGGCAGAGGCGGCGTCCGCCGCGATATTGCTGTTCAACGAGATCAGCAGCCAGTCCCCTTCTCGGTAACTGTAGTAGCCGCGTCCTGGCGGCCCGGCGTTCTGTCCGAAGTAGTCGTAGTACGGCGTCGCCTCCGATGTCTGGTACTCGTGATTACCCGGTGACGGCCGTGTTCGTCCCCGGTGACGACCCCAGGAGGGATCGTAGCAATTAGCAAAGTCCCGGGCGGCGCCTTCCGGATACGCGAGGTCACCGAGGCCGAGGATTGGCCCCATGATGCCGTCGAGCAAGCGCGCCGTCGATTCGACTTCGGCTCGTCCACAGACGCCCACGTCGCCTGCCGCGACGATGGTCGCGTCCGGAGCGACCGGAATCCGACCAACCGGCGCGGGTGCAGATGGGGAAAGCGGGTTGGCTGGTTGACTGGTGTTGCGCTCACCGCCGCAGGCAGCCAGGGTCGCAACGAGAGTGAGGATCGAAGTGAGTGGAAATAGTCGAGGGGACTTACATTGCATTACTTGATTTGTGGTCCTGCCAAAAACACGCCAGCGAACCAGCGGAGGTCACCAGTGAACGGGCAGACGTCTACCTCGGCTGCGGCAACCGCGCCGCCGTGCTGGACGGCGACTAGTGGAACAATTTCGCCGAACGACGAGAACTACGAACGGTGAGACCCGGGAAGTGAGAACGGTCCTCCCGCGAGTTGACGATTGACGAAGCAGTCAGCAGATGGACCCGAACAGAGATTGACCAATCCATCCGTTCACGAACGACAATTTTGAAGCGCGTTCAACAATTATACAGCATCGCGCATGAGCTTTGTTCGTGTCTTTATCACCTTGGTTATTTGCAGCCGGGCATGAGAAACGCCCCGATCCGCGTGGAGTAGGTCGTCGCACCTTTCTGAAAATAATCCCCTACGTACCAGATCGTGCAATCGTCGCCCGGGTCGATTGCAGTCTGCGAGTAGTCCTCCCACCGTACTGTGTTCGTTTGAGCCGCTTCTCCCTCGACGAGCACCGTCTCTCGAAGCGAGAGCGTGCCGGGCGGATCGGTGAACAATCGCCCGGCGAACCGCTGACCGGCGAAGTACGGCGTACCGCCGAACGAATATCCGATGCCGATGTTTCCGCGCTTGTCCACTGCCGGGCTCCCCATCCAGCGATAGGAGCCGTCCGGCGCATACGTCCCCTGCTGGTGCAGCGCGACGCTTCGATCCCGGGCGACTCGGAATTCGTACCACCGCACACCGCCTGCTGCAGCCTCGGTATTGACTGAGTGCACTGCAACCAGCGATTCGACACGGTTCACCCGCCGGTACACCACACGCGCCATGATCTTGTCGCCTTGCGCGTCGAGGCGCCGGTCCGTGCCCGGCTGAGGAACGCAGTTGCTCAACTGGCCGTTGCACAGATAGTGGTAAGGCGCAACGGAGATCCTGGCTGGGCCGGTGACACGCGTCTTCGAGGAATCCTTCCAATCGACATGGAATTGCCAGGCGAACACCGCGTCGTCATCGAAATCCCCCTTCAGCTGCGTGCCGCCGGCCGCGATCATGATGTTCGGTGCACCTGAAGGAGGAAGGGTTTTGCCGTCCAGGTCCGCGTTATTGAGAAAGTTGACCCCCTCTATGACCACACACTGTTCGGTGGCAGGCTGCCCTTTCAGCATGCTGTTGCGGTCGACGACGCATGCGTGCTTCTCGACGATATCGTCGCTGGTGCTGCTTGGAACGTAGTAGCCATCCGGCCACACCGCCGGGCGCGGGTAGTCGGGGAAGAGGGGCCGCAGGAACTCGTAGCGAAAGTACGTTCCCAGCGGATCTGAGGTCGTGCTAATCGCGTAACACATGGAGTACGGCCCTTTTTCCTCCGGAGGCCGTTGACCACGCTGTCCTGGTTGCCCGCCTGATGGCGTCGCGGAAGGTACCGGCGCTGGCGGGGGCGGCGGCACGAAGAGCTTTGCGGGGGCACCGGGCTGACCCGCCACTCCCGGCGGACTGGTGTACACCTTCTCTCCCGGCGTCCACACCGGCGGCTGATCGGGCCTGGCGGCGGCCCGTCTGAAGATCGGCATGACGATCAGCCATCTGTCCGCGAGCTGGTCGTAGCGAACGACGGTATCGCCGTTATTCCGTGCCTCGCATGTACCACCGAATCCCTTGAAAACGATGTTGTTCGGCACGGCACCATAAAGGACTTTGCCGGTGGTGTCGTACTTCTTTCCTTTTTTCGTGAAGATCGCCAGGCGTGAATTCACGGTTTGCATAATGTGGTCGGGACCGACGGCGAGGCTGTTGTCCGAGGGATTCCCCCCAGTCGAAGGCCCCGAAGGCCCCTCGAACCCGACACCAAGACCGTCGAAGCTGGCGAGCAGCTCCGCCCCGGGGCGTGGTCCCTGCGAGGTCTGCTCGACTGCAGCACCAGCGGGGTTTTTCGGGGAGAAGGCTGGTGCCCCCACCCGCGCCTGCCGCGCTTCCGGCGCGGTGAAGACAACCGCTGCAAGAACCGTGGTGAGGAGGAAAGTTCTGAGAAGCGCTCGACCGTCTGCCACGTATACCGTCCTTTTAGCTGAAACGAAACCTTGAGCAAGTGCGTTCATGCACCTTGGCACCGGCACCTTGGCACCCGGCACCCCTTTAGCAACGTGCTATTGCGCTTCAGCGGTAAATTTCGCGTACATCCGCAGTGCCTCATCGACCGCCGCTCGGAACCGATCCCGCTCGGCGTCCGAGCGCCAACGCGAGTTCTCGACACGGGACCAGATTGCGCGCACTGTTTCCGAGAGGAAGTTCACATCCGCCGCTTTCAAATACTTTCGGCCGCCCCGCACCACATACACGGGTGTGGTTTGAGCAAACGCGTAATCGTCGCCGAGATACGGAGACTTCGGGCCGCTGGCGCGCAAGGCAACCCAGCCTCCGAGCGGCACCTCGATTCGGCCATCGAAGGCAACATGGAGCGGGTCGGCGGCCTTCACCGCCTGAACGACTTCGCCATTCACCATCACCTCGATCGAATCCAGCGGCGCAATCGACACAACATCGGCTAGGACTCGCAACGAGGAACCGGCACCCGCTGCGATCGCAATCTCGTCGCCGGGTCCTTTCCCCTCGACTTCGAAACGCACGAGCGGACCGGACGAGAAATAGGTGCGGCCACGCTTGATGGCGTCGAACCAGTTCGGCAGTGTCAGCGGACCCGTCAGATGGGCAAACGTACGCGACGAACCCGGCGGCGGATCGATCCACACATCCGAGAAGTTATCCGTGCCGCCAGTCGCCGCAATGCGGAAGCCGGCGTTCAATAATCGATAGTAGAAATCCGCCGAGCCGCGCTCGTCCGAATAGAGCGCGCCAATGTCGTAGTAATCGCCCAGCCCCAGCGCAACGTCGAGCGCGATCAGAGTGGCGGCCGCATTCGCGGGCTGCTTCGGCGGTGACGTGTACGGGTGCATGAAGCCCGCGAGCCCGCCCTGCGCGCGCGCACCTTCCAGATAGATCCGTTCGAGCGACGGTTGCGCATACGCGGTTCCGCCGGCACCGGCGGTGAACGGGAGGATGAATTCCTTCAGTCCGATCATCCCGATGTGTCCGAGCCCGCCGCGGAACTCCTGGGCGTATTGAAGGATGTGCGTTCTTGTCGAGAGCGGACTTGGCTGCCCAGTGAGGTCGGACCAGCGACCCATCAGCCGCGTTCCGTCCATATGGATCAGTGCATGTGTGACATGCACATCCTCGGCGACGAGTTGCCGGAAGAACGATTCGTGTGTCTGACCGAAGCCCTGATGCAGATCGTGCACATGGCCATCACCCGAATACCAGCCGCGCGAGGGCAAGTCGGCGAGCCGCTCCAGGCGCAGCGTGACCGTCTGCGTCGGGCCCGGCTTGACGGCGACCGTGACCGCGGCGGGCTTGTACTCCAAGCCTCTCAGCGCTTCGATCTTTGCCGCGCCTGCAGGCAGATCGAGCTCGGATTCGCCATCGGTGTGGAAGTAGTGGCGATCGAACACCATCATCGAGCGGTGGAACAGCCCGTCCGGCGTGTAGTGTCGCCGGTCGCTCGCGTCGACATAGATGCGCGAGGGCATCACCCGGCCATCCGGTCCCTGGACCCGGATCCGGACGCGACCGGTCGGCGTCACTGGACGCCGCGACGAGATGGTCACTTTCGTCCAGGCGCTCTTTCGGCCCCCGGCAAGATCCGCCGTGTAGAGCGTCGGCACGCCGCCCTCGAACTGCACGAAGGCAAAGCGACTCCCGTCTGGACTGACCGCCGGCGACATCTCGTGGTGCGACGCATCGAACGTCAGTTCGATAGCATCCGCCCCGGCTCCGCCGGCCGGAGGTCCACCTCCCCGGCCGCCGCGACCGGTTGGCACAGGCGCACCTGGTGCAGTAGGGGGTGTTGGCACCGGCACGATCCGAATATCGTTCGACCCCTCGTCCTCGGTGACGTAGAGGATGTTCTTGCCGTCCGGCGTCCACGCCGGCTCCATTCGATACTCGGTCTCTTCGTCACGCACCAGCACCGGCTTGCTGTCGGGTGCGAGCGCGATCACATAGAGACCGCGTTGTTCGAACGCGAGCTGCAGGCCATCGGGCGACACCGCCGGCTGGATACCTTGCGCAATTTCGGTATCGGTCTTCGACTCGAGGTCGTGGCGGAAGATGCGCCAGCCGCTGGCACGCGCGCTGCTGAAGAATATGCTCTTACCGTCGCGGCTCCATGCCGGCTGGATGTCAACGGCCGGATTCGGCGAGATGGTCTGCTCTGCCCCTCCGTCGGCGCTCACGATGCCGATCTCGAGGTTGCCACTGGATTGATACGAGAACGCGATCTTCGACCCGTCAGGGCTCCACGACGGCTCGAAGTGGTAAGCCGGACCGGAGGTGACGGCTACTGCCTCCCCACCGCCAGGCGGGACCTTCCAGATGTCGCCCCGCATCGAAAACGCGATCCATTTGCCGTCGGGACTCCACGCCGGATCGAGTGGCCCCGACGACACGGCCGGCATCAGGTGGCGCTCTTCGCGATCGCTGTGACCGTACCGATTGGGACGCGCGCCGACGACCATCGCCCCGGCGATTACCGCGACACCCGCCAGAAAAACAGCGCTGCAATTACGCTTCACGCGTTTTGCCGAATTCAAGGTGATCGGCATCAACGCCGCAAGTCGCCACCCTGACCGCCACGCCCGGCCGGCGGAAACCTCTTGTTCGCCTGCCACCACTCGTCGTCGGCAGCCGTGGCCGGCCCCATCCTTCCCTTGACGGAATTCAGCAGCTGACGCGCATCGTGTGGCTTGCCGGCGAGCATTACGTGCTGCACGTTGCGCGTATTCCGGATGTCCTGCAACGGGTTGGCGCGGACGATGACAAGGTCGGCGAGCTTGCTGGTCTGCAGTTCGCGGTGCGTACCGAAGCCGGAGAGATACTCGCCCCAGCTCGGATGATCGGTGCCTTTGGTGATCAACCTGGCGCCGCCTGCATCGTAGAACTTCTTCACCTCGCGCTGCTTGACGTCGTAAAGGCGGGTGAACTGCTCGAGCTGCGGTTTCTTGCGTGTGTTCGCGACGTCGCGCGCATGCGGCGTCCGATAGCTCTGCTCGTCGAACTCGGCGGTGAAAATCCGCTCGTCCTTAGGGTTGTACCAGTAGCCGTACGCCGAGACGATGCATAGGCGCTCTTGTCCGGCGTGATCGCGTCGCCCCCCATGAAGTGCCTCCGGCGAAATCATCGTGCGATTGGTGGCGGCGGTGACCGCGAGCCGGAACTCTTCGTAATTGAAGAAGAAGAAAGCCTTGCCGCGTCCGTTGTAGACCCTGGGGATGACAATCGGACCGCCCTGCCGGACGCCGAACTGATTCCAGTTGATCTTGTTCTTCGGCAGATCGCGGAACTCGTTCTGCCACGAGTTGGTCATCAGCGAGGTGTCGCGCAGGTATTCGTACACACTGCCCGTCGGAACATTGGATCCGGAGCGGGTGACGAACTCGATCTGGACGGCGCCCTGCCCTGAGGAATCAGCAGTCGCGGTCGCCTCAGAGACCGTCACCTGCTCGACCATGTCGGTCTGCGGCCGCACGTTGGCGTAGAAGCCATCACCGGAGCGGGCGTCCTGGTCCTGGACGTTGACACCGTCGATCGTGATCGAGATCGCGCTGCCGGGGAGGCCCATCGCCGTCGAGTTGCGCTGGATGTGTGCTCGACGTGTTCCCGGGCTGAAGACCAATCCGGTCGACCTTGACTGTTTTGAATCCGGTCAGCGATGCGGTCGCTTCGTATTCGCCGGGGTCCAGGGCCGGAACCGAGAAAGTGCCGGTGCTGTTGGAAATAGCCTCATTCGTAACGCCGGTTCGGATATTCCTGACGACCACCGTCACGCCGGGGACGACGCCGCCGCTGCTGTCCTGGATGACGCCGGTGAGCGTCGCGGTGGTGGTGCTCCCCTGAGCAAAAGCGGACGCGTCGAACATCGCGAGGATCATCACTACCCACAGCCCTGTGCGTTTGCCTGATTCCATGGTGGGTCCTCCCTGCCGTGGCCGCGAGCATATATGGCGCCGAAACGCGAATCAAAATTGCCGGCCGCGGAGTGTGCCGACCCTACCGGGACGTCGAAATTTCGTCCAATCGATTCGCTTTATCCCGGTATAAGGCGCGTTGAGAATGGGCCCGCCTGAGGCGTGGCAGAATGTCACCGTTATTCAACCCCCGCTTACTCCCCTGCCGCCCGCGAGGTAGTAAGTAGATGAAGCGTCGCCTCGCAGGCATCGCTCGCTACGTCCCCGGTACGGCCCTCCTCGGGCTGCTCGTCTGGGGGACTGGGCCGCTTCGCCGCCTGCTCGGATTCGCCGTCGACATCACATCGCTCATGATCCTGACGATGGTCGGCACGGCGTGGTATCTGGGGCGGGGCCCGGGATTACTGGTGGCGATCCTGTTCGAAGGGATGCTCGATTATTTTGCCGGCGTCCCCACCAACTGGCCTCGAGCCCTGATCATCGGCTTCAACCGGCTGCTGCTGTTCTGCGGCATCGTCTGGTTCGCCAGCGCCAGGCGAGCGGCGGAGGATCGGCTGCGCGGGCAGCAGGAAACGCTCGAGGCGACACTCGCGCGCGAGCGCATGGCGCGGGAAGATGCGGAGAAAGCGAACCGTTTCAAGGACGAATTCCTGGCGACGATCTCGCACGAACTGCGCACACCGCTGAATGCGCTGCTGGGATGGGCCCAGATCCTTCGCAAACAGAATTTAGATGCCCCGATCTCGAGGAAGGCCGTCGACGCAATCGAGCGCGGTGCGCTGGCCCAGGCTCGCATCGTCGAGGATGTTCTCGACATGTCGCGAATGACGGCAGGCGTTCTGAGCATGAAGCAGGAGCCGCTGTCATTCTCATCCGTCGTCGACGAGGCCGTCGAGTCGATGCGGCCTGCCGCGTCTGATAAAGAGATCGCGCTCTCCGTGGACGTGGCACCGCACCTCTTCGTTATCGGGGATGCGGGGCGAATCCGCCAGATCGCGTGGAACCTGATCTCGAACGCAATCAAGTTCACTCCCGCCGGCGGCTCTCTCGACGTGGTACTCGAACGTGTAGAGGGCAGCGTCCAGCTGAGCGTCCGGGACACGGGTATCGGGATCGCGCCCGATTTTCTCCCGTGCGTGTTCGACCGATTCCGACAAGCGGACGCGTCGATGACGAGGGAACAGGGCGGGCTGGGCATCGGGCTCGCGATCGTCCACGAGCTCGCGTCCCAGCATGGCGGATCCGTCCGGGCAGAAAGCGATGGCCTCGGAAAAGGAGCGACTGATCCCCACTCAAGGGCGGCTTTCTCCTGCCAGGTCCTCTCGCTGATCACGGTGGCGAGATCCACGCCCACCACGCGACGACACCGAGGAACACAGCCACTCCGGCAATACCTCCGAGCACCATAGCTCGCCTCACCGGTGACAACTCATCGTCGGTCCTCTGACTGATCCGGACGGCGGCGTAAATGATCAGGAGTGCCGCGGCCGATGCGAAGACGAACCCGATGAGACGCTGGACCATACCTCTATGGTAACCAACCGCGGTAAACGCGAAGAACCTTGACGTGCAAAGATCCGTATAGCGATATAGTCACATAGCGACTTTAATGACCCGCAAACTGACGCCGCATTCTCTTGCCGAGTTCGAGCTGCTGGTACTGCTTGCGGCCCTTCGCTTGGGCCCGGACCAGGCCTACACGGTTTCGATTGCCGATTACATCCAGCAGCGAACCGGCCGCTCGGTCAGGCGCGCAAATGTCTACACCACTCTTCAACGCCTCGAGGGCAAGCGGCTTGTGACCACGCGCCTGGGCGAACCGAGAGCCGAGCGTGGCGGCAAGCCGCGGCGGCTCGTCGCCGTTCGCCCGGCCGGTATCGCGGCTGTGCGCGCAACCACCGGTGCCATCAGCGCGATGGTCGGCGACCTGGGCGGCGTGATCGGAGAAACGACGTGAGACCGCCGCTCTGGTCGAGAGCGCTGGTGCGGCTGGTCGCCCCGCGCGGACAGGCCGAAGACGTTCTCGGGGATCTCGAAGAAGCACATCGAAATCGCGCGAAGCATCACGGCGTCATCGCCGCACGCTTCCTGAGGGCGATCGAAACACTGGACATGGTGGCCGCGCTCGGCAGGATGCGCGTCGCCGGAGTTGGGACCAACAGGGGGAGCAGTATGGTGCAGGATTACAAACTCGGTTTCAGGATGCTGTTGAAGTATCCGGGGCTGACGATCGCAGGCGGGCTCGCGCTCGCGATTGCCATCGGTGTCGGCGCGGGTTGGTACGACCTGTCGGGAGACCTGTTCCGCCCGAAGCTTCCGCTCCCGGCCGGCGATCGCATCGTCGAAGTCGAGATGCGCAATTCGGTCGCAAGCGAAGACGAGCGGCGTCTTTTGCACGATTTCCTGGGCTGGCGTCAGAACGCGCGGTCGATCGAGGACCTCGGTGTCTACCGCACGCTCGAGCGCAATCTCGTTCTCGGCGACGCGCGGCCGGAGCCGGTCACCGTTGCCGAGACGACGTCGGCGGCATTCCGCATCGCTGGCGTGGCACCGCTCGCCGGGCGAACACTGCTCGAAGCAGACGAACAACCGGGCGCGCCCGCCGTGATGGTCATCGGCTACACCGTCTGGCAGCGGCAATTCGGCGGTCGGGTGGACGCCATCGGCCAGACCGT
>Ga0126304_10001516_pt1 | contig 10960 bp, 7 predicted proteins | sample Plot25_FD_92538 | JGI IMG/M metagenome (GOLD analysis project Ga0126304, IMG submission 92538) | Serpentine soil microbial communities from UC McLaughlin Reserve, CA, USA - Plot25 | ecosystem: Environmental > Terrestrial > Soil > Grasslands | place: USA: UC McLaughlin Reserve, Lake County... | reverse complement strand
GTTAAAAAACATCGTGCTTAAAAAATTGTCTATTGCCCCGGATGGTTCAATAAGGCTTTTGGCAAGAGCCATCGCAGTTCGTGGAGTATGTATACATTAAACTGCGGACACATATGAGCACACGGAATGCTATTTTTCCCCATATTAGACCCTGAAATTTTTATGACAATCATCACTTCGGGCAAGGCATAAGACTAGATTTTTATTTGACCGGTTCCCATGCAATCATCGAATCCAACGCATAACCAGTATTCCTCCGTACCACCGATGATAATTAAAGCTGACTAATGGATAACCACATCTTGGTTGCAATACGCGGATGATGCGTATCTGTTCAATAATCAACTCTTTTGTTTGAAAAGCCTCTTGTATAGAATTGCATATGAAGTCTAAAATACATCAGCCAGTTCCCGACCTTCCAGTGAAGGACGTCAAAATGCTCAGGCTTTATAACGTAAACGAACCAGGCTTTAGTGTTGCCTTGATATATCCCGATAAAAGGATTGGAGCAGTTTCAAAAGGAGAAACGGTCATTTTTTTAAGGAAACAATCGGGGACGATTATTAATACTCGTTGGATTTTTCCACACGATATTCAGGAGATATATAAGGAGATAAAAGTCACCCGGACAAAAATAGTGGAACATATGGAAGACAAACCCCGGGGAATTAGACAATTTACAACTTGAGAACATAGACGGAAAGAGATTTATATTCCATCATGATATTTGATCGAGTATCAAAAGCAACGCTTTACATTGATGCTTTGTGTAAGTGTGGCAGAGGGAAACTCAGTCAACAATTTGCAAGTCCAAACTGTGGTTGGGACAAACGAGCATGATTCAGCTTTAGTGCTTAACTTCAACAATATATTTTGAATCAGCAACGGTTGCTGGCAGATAGAATTCTAAATCGCCTTAACAAACCCCAAAAACGTTGTACCGAACTATATAAGCGCTTTAACTCAAATCAAAAAGAATCGGTACACTTTTAAGTTAAACAATTCAATGAAGAATGAATAAGGCTTTTTTTCGATTAACCTTTTGTACAGCAATTAGTATTTCAGCGATTAATTGCACTCTGACTGAAAAAAAAGAAAATGACACTTCTCATTTTCATACAATGCTTGATAACTACTGGCGTGGCCTAATGAAGTTGCAACCCCTTGACGCTACTCAGTTTGGTGATAACAGCATGAATGATCAGTTTAAGAATACCTGCACCCAGGCTTATCGGGAAGAAGTCAGGAAATTTTACCTCGGTTACCTCGATAGTTTAAAAAACTTCAACCCCGATGAAATGGGTGAAGAGGATGCTCTGAGTTATAAAGTTTTAAAATTTGATGCCGACATTCAACTGGAAAAAGGAAAATATGATACATGGAAAATCCCCTTCACCCAGATGGGAGATGCCACCAATACCCTCTCTGGCAATATCGTTTTGGCAATGGGACAATATGGCTCCGGTGAATCCTCACAGCCTTTTAAAACAGTTAAAGATTATGATAACTGGCTGCAGCGCGTTCATGGATATACGATCTGGTGCGACAGTGCTATTCAAAATTTTCGACAAGGAATGGCCACAAACTATGTTTTACCAAAAACATTAGTGGTAAAGATGATTGACATATGCAACGGATTAATAAGTACAGAAGGTACAAAAAGTATTTTCTATGGTCCTGTAAAGAATCTTCCAGCTGCATTCACTGATTCAGAAAAAGCACGAATAACGATGGCCTATGAAGAAGCCATAAAAAACGAATTGAATGTAGCTCACGCAAAAATGTCTGCATTTTTAAGAGATGAATATCTGCCGAAAGCCCGTTCAACATCGGGTGTTGGTGATTTGCCCGATGGAGTAAATTACTACAAGTGGTGTGTGAAACATTGGACTACCACAGATCAAACTTTGGATGAAATATATAACATCGGCTTAAGCGAAGTAAAACGCATCCGTAAAGAAATGGAAGATACAAAGAACAGTACCGGCTTTAAAGGAGACCTGGATTCTTTCTTTCAGTTTATGAGAAGCGACAAGCAGTTTATGCCTTTTAAAACACCAGGGGAAGTGCTGGATTCTTTCCGGCACATTTATGAAATTATAAAACCTGCCCTAAATAAATATTTTACATTATTCCCAAAAAGCAAATTTGAAATAAGGCAAACCGAGGCCTTCAGAGCTGCCAGTGCAAGTATTGAATATCTACAGGGAACGCCCGATGGCTCAAGGCCGGGTGTATTTTACGTACCGATATTAGATCCTCCAACTTTTAATATTACCTCAGGTATGGAGAGTACGTTCTTACATGAAGCAATACCTGGCCATCATTACCAGAGTTCTCTTCAAATGGAAGATACTTTATTGCCAACTTTTCGCCGCTTTAAATGGTACGGCGCTTATGGAGAAGGCTGGGCTTTATATTGTGAAAGTCTTGGAAAAGAATTAGGACTTTATAGCAACCCGTACCAACATATGGGAGCTTTGGGAGATGAGATACACAGAGCGATACGCCTTGTTGTAGACGTTGCCATACATAGTAAAGGGATGACACGAGAAGAGGCTATCGCTTATATGATGCAAAATGAACCTATTGATGAACATGGCGCGACAGCAGAGATTGAGCGATACATGGCAGACCCCGGCCAGGCTTTATCCTATAAAATCGGCGCATTAAAAATCGGGGAGCTTCGTGACAGGTATACCAAACAACTAGGCACGAAATTTAATATAGGTGAGTTTCACAAACAGGTATTGAACAGTGGTTGCCTTCCCCTTTCTGTATTGGAAGAGAAGGTTGATAAATGGGCGAACACACGCTAGCCGCAGATACCTATATGAACAACCGATAAAACTTCTGATATCATTGGACGGCGTGAGCCGAATCGGGCAATAAGAAAAGTCAGGCGGTTTTTATATTCTCCCTTTCCAAGCCTAATTCTTTAATAGCTTCTTCGCGCAGGGCTATTTTTCGGATTTTACCGGTCACCGTCATCGGGAAGGAGTCTGTAAATTTCCAATAACTGGGAATTTTATAATTCGCAATTTTTTTATTGCAAAATTGTCGGAGATTAGCGGCTGACACTACAAAGCCGAGTTTCAGTTTTACCCAGGCCATGACTTCTTCCCCATATTTTTCGCTAGGTACCCCAATCACCTGGACCTCTTCTATCGCCTCATGGGAGTACAAAAATTCTTCTATTTCCCTGGGATATACATTTTCCCCCGCGCGGACGATCATATCTTTTATTCGACCTACAATATTTATATATCCTTCTTCGTCCATCGTCGCCAGGTCGCCGCTATGCATCCAGCGGGCTTCATCAATCACCTCTGACGTTGCTTTCGCATTATTCCAATAACCTATCATTACCGAGTAACCACGTGTACATAACTCCCCAGGTTCATTACGGTCTTTTATGGCACCGGTTTCAGGATCTACAATTTTTATTTCCAGGTGGTCCTGAACTTTACCTACGGTACCGACCTGCTTTTCTATCGGAGTGCCTATAACTGTTTGGGTAGAAACGGGAGATGTTTCTGTCATGCCGTAGCAGATTTCTACTTCGCGCATATACATCCTTGATTGAACCTGTTTCATTATTTCCAACGGACAGGGTGCGCCGCCCATGACTCCTGTTCGCAATGAAGAGAGATCATATTTATCAAACGCAGGCGATTGTAACTCTGCAATAAACATCGTGGGTACACCTAATAGCGAGGTGCAGCGTTCCTTCTGTATAGCCTGTAATACTTTTTGCGGATCGAAACTTTCGGAAGGTATTACCATGCAGGCCCCATGCGATGTACAGCATAAATTACCGATCACCATGCCAAAACAATGGTAGAAAGGAACGGGAATACATACTTTTTCCTTCTCGGTATAATTAAGACGCCTGCCGATAAAATAGCCGTTGTTTAGAATATTGAAATGCGATAGTGTGACTCCTTTCGGAAACCCTGTTGTGCCGGAAGTGTATTGTATGTTGATGGCATCGTCAAACTGCAAGGTGCTCTCTACTTCCAGTAACTGCGCTTCGCTAACCGATTTTCCCTTAGCCAGGAAGCCGTGCCAATCCTCGTTGAAATAAATAACTTCCCGGAGGTCTTGGCATACAGACTCGGCTTTTTCAATCATTACTTTGAAAGATAATCCAGATACCAGTACACTAACACCCGATTGTGCGAGCGCATAAGCCAGTTCAGAACTTTGATAAGCTGGATTGATATTTACTAATATCGCACCAATGCGGGCTGTGGCATATTGTACCAGTACCCATTCAAAGCGATTCGTTGATAAAATCGCTACGCGATCGCCTTTTTGAACATTGATAGCCAGGAAACTTTTGGCTACCTCTTCTACCTGTTGCCAGAATTCAGCATAAGTAGCTGTATATCCTTGATGAACGCTGATCAGGACATTTCTATCCGGAAACCGGTTTACAGTATTGCGAAGATTTGCTCCAATGGTTTCGCCCAATAGAGGATGTTGACTGGCGCCGTGCGTATAAGATTTTTGATTCATTGACTAAAGTTTTCGTGCTTAAAATGAAACGCGAAGGTCATGCGTTGCAAAAACTAAATCAATCACCAAAAACAGCCGATAGTCACCAGTTTCGGGGAGGATAAAAGATACTATATTGTGCTACCTTGACAAAGCCAGCAACCTATGTTTGAAAAATTACTTTCATTTTTCGAGCGCTTCTTTCCTATAACGGAAGAACAGTCTGCTCTGATTATAAATTTGATATTCTAAAGAAATGTATGCTTCTCAATTTTTTCGGGGAATACGCTCTAAAAAAAGATAGGCCTGTTTTGAGCGATTCAACTATTTTATTTTATACAAGCGGTCCAGGCAAAAAGACTGTTGGCTTTATATAGCCGACTTAAAAAGGGATTGTGATGCGCCGAAATTCAATTCCCAGATTTCGCGGGTGACTAAGCGTTGAGCCAAGTGCGAAAAAAAACCCAAAAAGAAAGGCGTCACACAACATTGCGATTTTGACTTTGGATCCTATTCAGCTTTAGTTATCCATAATTGTTTGGCCTCACAAATCCTTCAGTCAGTTTAGCAACCTGTTTTGCAAAGTTGATCAGTTCGGGTTCGCTCCAATATCTTCCTACTATCTGAAGTCCTATTGGCAAGCCTTCCTTGCCTAATCCGAGTGGGATGGTAATTGCAGGATTTCCCGAAGCATTGAAACAGGCAACATAAGGCAAAACATAATTTACGTAAATCATCTCCTTGCCGTCATAGTTTAATTTGCTGCCGGTTTTACAACGTTTGTAAGAAGGTCCAAATGCGACTGGACAAATGAGAAAATCGTATTCATTGAAAAAAGTTTCCCATCGTTGTGTAATCAAACTTCTCCAGAGCATTACTTCTCCATAATGATTGGCATTCATTTTAAATGCATCGTTTATGGTTTTAGTAAAATGCCGCGAATCACTTTTCATACCTTTCAATACACGCCGGTAGTGCTGCCTCCTGATGATTTCCCGAATATACCAGGGCATTCCCTGGGCAATGATGTAAGGATATATACCCCAGAATGTTTTCAATGATTCTACATGCAATGTGTCGTCTGGAATTTTCTTTTCGATATTTGCTCCATTTGCTTTCAATTTCTCAGCCAATGATTTTATGGCATTGCTGATGGGCGAACTTGTTTCATAGCCGGGCCAGCCATCAGTCCATGCAATTTTATATTCGCTTAGAGAATTTTTTGTCGATAGTTTCCAGTTTATATCAGGAGTATTCCTGTCACTTTCATGGGAGCCGACAATGATTTTCCAAAGCAATTCCAGGTCATCAATATTTCGTGCCAATGGTCCTGCCTGGGCCATATGTACGATGAATGTTTTTGCATTTTTAGGTAATGGAATGTTGCCATGTAATGGAACTGTCTTTTCAGTGGGCTTCAAAGCATATGAACCGCAGAAGTTTGAAGGTACACGACTCGAGCCGCCAAAATCAGCGCCAAGTTCCAACGGGGTAAACCCTGCTGCCAAAGCCGCCGCTCCCCCACCAGTGCTTCCGCCTGGCGAGTAATCGGTGTTATATGGATTTTTTCCTTCCGGGTAAATATCGCCGCTTACCTGGTAATCATTTAAGTTTCGGGGAACATTAGTCTGCCCTAGAATTATTGCACCCGACTTTCTTATCCGGTCAATGATTACTGCATCTTCAGGGGCCACAAAATCCTTAAGCATTTTGAAATTCGTGTTGCTCTTTTTACCCTTGATCCAAAACTGTTCTTTTATGGTAACAGGAACACCATGCAACGGACCTTTCAGTTTCCCTGCTTTGATTTCCTCATCGCGTTCAGCAGCTGCCTGCAGAGCTTCTTCTTCAAAAATGGAAATGAGCGCATTCAGTTTGTGGTTGTGTTTTTTGATGTGTTCCAAATGTTCCCGTACGATGTCAATACTTGTTGCTCTACCCTCGCTAATAAGTTTGGCTAATTCAATGGCCGACTTGTATATATATTGACTCATGCTATTTTTCCAGTTTCATTTTCTGGCGGAAGGCAATGCACTATTAGTAGCTGTGTATTCTATTTAGTTCTTTAATCAATGCGTAGCATTAGACACAAGGTGAAATTAAAGTTTACATTGCAGATTCTGCTTCAGCCAGTAATTTCATCCTGCCTTTCAATTGCCTGTTCACAAAGGCTGCGCGCTTTCCTTTTTCAAAAAATGCCGGGATCACTCCTGGCTTACCTTCTAAAGCGGCGCCGATTGTCCATTTGAATATTTTGGAAACAGGAAATGCATCAAATGGCGAAAGTTTATGTTCCATAATGAGCGCTAATCTCTTTTTCAATTCTGTTTCTTTATTCATGTTCTTTAAAACCAAACCATCAAGGTACCCGGGAGCTGTTAGCGATCCTTCATCCTGCCCAAAATAAAACAATGGCAAGGCTTCAACATCCCTGGCCCGCCACCATTTTACGAGTTCTTTATCGGACCCTTTAATGATTGCGACCGATAAACTCCTGGCTTGCAAGAGTGCCTCTGTGATACCATCGCCAATTACAAATTCTTTATGGTGTCCCGAATCTCCCACTAAAGCCCATCCCGGGCCCACCGCTTGCCTGAAGAAAAATCTTTCCTTAATCGTTCCGCGAACTTTACCATCAGGATTCAAACCTTCGATCAATGGTGCTATAACCGGATCAGATGAGAGATCGGAGATCAGCGAGGTTAGTGGATCGCCGCGCCAGTTTTGGGCTTTCTCAGCGGAGGGAAGACTTCCAATCAATAGCTGGTCATAATCAGTTTGAAAAATCACTCGAATATCACCAAATGTATTTCCGAGATACATATCAAAAGGATATTGTGAATCGGTCTTCCAGATGGCGGTTGCATTCCAATAGGCCCAATACATTGCTCTCGGGCATTCATATGCGAGATATTCATCGGCCACTATCATTTGAGCAACCGATGAATGTCGGCCATCGGCCCCTATGACAAGATCGGCCATGAATACTGATTCCTGGCTTGTATTTAAATTAATAACCCTCACTCCTATGACCCGATCATTTTTGATCTCCAGTTTAATGAGTCGCGTGCGATCCATAAGTTCAACGCCTTCCTGTAAAGCTGCATCCTGTAAAAGGCCATCCAGACGCTTGCGTCTTGGGCAATATTGTGCACGTCCTTCTAAACAGGTGATATCAATTGAACTTCCATTTTTGTTTAAACGGAAAGTGGGTGATGGCGGACATACTTCTCTTACAGCTTCGCCTACTCCCACTTCGTCGAGGATATCAATCCCCGGTGGATGTATTGTATGCGTAGAAAGAATCTGATCTGACGGCAGCTCATCTTTATCCAAAAGAAGAACAGACATCCCAGCGCGAGCCAGGTAGATGGCAAGTGTTGCCCCAGCGCACCGGGCTCCGACGATTATGATATTGTATTTCTTTGGCACAGGGATGAGTTAAGACAATCCACCAAAAAAAGAAATGAATTTTGCTTTTGGCAAGCTGATAAAAGTTGCTGATTCAGGATTCCTGATTGTCGTTTGAAATTGCGAAACTTTACTTCTTAAACTTTAACCTGTTGACCATTTCGCCTACCTTTCTTCCCTGCTCCAGACCTGCATCAGCCGAAAAGCGATAGTGAATACCTGCAAGAACACGGGACCAAGCCACTTCCTTCGCATACGCTTCAAAAGATTGGTACTTGCGCGGAATGTATCCCTCATAATAGGTGTGGTAAGTAAATGAAAAATTTTTTCCAAAGAGATCCTCTAACACGGTTGCCAATGCCATATCATAAGCTGCATGCCCGGATGTATACTCAGGGGTAGGCGGCGTTGGAAACAGCGGTTTCCAATCAGGATGTTTCAATACGTTTCTAATGTAAGTAATCGGTCTAACTAAACTATACTGATATTTCGTGTTAAAGCAACTAATTAATGCGTCATTTCCTGCGATGCCATATTTGCAACAAAGAATTGCTACATCCTGTAATGAAAGTTTGTTTAATGAAAGTAATTGTGTAATCATGTTCGTGGCATCAGAAGGTACATCGTATTCTGACTCACCTGGGTTTGCGGGCATTGCATCCCAGGATTCGGCCATCATGGAATCTTCATGCGTAAGATGTTGCGAGGTAGTATACACTTCATTTACCGCATTATAAAAATCAGAACCCGGCACTTCAGAATAAGCGGGAGGTGGAGGTGCTTGCGTCGCTTCAATAACTCCTGGAATAAACGTACGATTGCGACCCCAAAGAGGATACACGGGTTGTGAAAAGGGAAATTCCTTAGTGAAAACCCACATCCCCGGACCGGACAGCATCTTATAATTTTCGGCGAAAACTTTTTTCTGAGGTTCATGTCCGCCATCATTTTTTGACCATTCAAAAATTGCTTTGGCGACGTTCTTGCCGAAATTCACTGAAAGCTGCAATTCATCCGCTGGAAGCTTAGCCTGGAACTTGTTATAAAGCACCATTTCTAAAGAATCAATCCCCTTAACAATCGCGGGACTGGCATAGGAGTATAAATTTTTAAGCATGAATGCCGAGGCTGCGTTGGCGCTGGCTGGCCAATAATATTTTTTCCTCTGTTGAATTGTTGGCAGCACCAGGCCACCGCTAAGTTGCCGCGCGATGGATTGATGGTCAGCTATACCCGGTGCAATCGATTCGTACAAGCTCAGTCCCAGGTAGGCGTTGGCACGGACCATGATAGGCGGATTTATGTCCGGTATCCCGGCAACGATTCGCGTATGCATTTTCATCCAGGCAATGGCCACATCAGGCGGGTCTGTTTTTTGTTCGGATGGTTTTCCCCCTTCGTAGTTAATGTTTATTGGTAAAGTGAAAAGCAAAAATATGTACAAGGCATTTTTTACTGCTCCTTGACTACGAAATGGCAGTATCATGGGCGTACTGTGGATTTCTCCGGTCTTGTCGCATACTGTCTGCGACTGTTCCCGAGAGGTAACTGTCTCACTTCTTGTTTTCATGCTATATGGTTTTGATCATTAGATTAATTCTTCACCACGACGTTCTTTTGAGAACCGCAGATGAAAAATTGTTTGATCAAAATTAGAGGAGATAAGAAAAAATGGAGTTGCTGAGAAGTCAAAAGAGTGTACTGTAAAGGTCATCGCGATTTCGTTACTCACGAAATTTTTCCCTGTAGCTTAAACTTACCGGGGGTAAGGCCAAATTTACTTTTAAATACGCGGATGAAATGCGATCTGTTTTCAAAACCACTTACCGCACAAATCTCATCAATACTCTTGTCGGTCGTTTCCATCAAATACCGGCTGTATTCAAGGCGCTTGTCCTGCAGCCATTTGCCGGGCGTTGTATGATAGGTGTCAATAAATTCACGTTTGAAAGCGGAAAGGCTTCTTGCAGATAACCGCGCAAATTCATTAAGCGACAGGTTGCTGAAAAAATTAGCTTCCATTATTTCTTTTATAGACGGCCTGGTAGAAGTGCAGAGCTCACTCAAATAACGTTTTAATGTGGTGTGTTTATTATTCGAAAGAATATTTACAACCAGTTCTTCGAACTTTAATTTGAGCAAGGTTGCCGGAGGCGGTTCGGATTGCCGGAAATAGGTAAGTAAGGAATGAAAATAAACTTCCAGCACATCATCAGTAGTAAGAGGGATCAGCGTATCAGCCCTTTCATTGGGTTCTGCCTTAAGTACAGGTATTTGATATTTTTGAAAAACATACTTGATGAAATTATCCGGAACAAAAACACGCAACTCACAAAAATCCTCCCGAATAAGGTGCGTAGCTGATATGATGCTTCCTTTCTTGGTAAAAATGCATTCTCCGGCTTTAAAAATATGTTCTCCATGGAGCGTTTTCAATAACATTTCCCCTGCGAAGGCGTATGAAAAAAAATTATGGTGCCACCATAAACTGCTTGATGACAAATCTTCGTCAACTGGACATATGATTTCAACAAATAGCAGGTCGTCTACCTCAAATTTTCTGAACAGGTTGCTATTCCCAATAAAATCCTGTACGTTGATCATGGGTCCTGAATTTAGCCAGCTATAAAGTTACGCTGATTGCCGAGAGACTGGTTATCGAAACTTATGTGGGCCAGATAATTTTATTCCCTGCATCTACCGGACGTTATTAATACCCAGGCATCCTGTCTCATGCGACTTCGAGAATATTAATAACTCAAAAACCGGTGTAATTTCTTGTATTAAACTTTGTTTTCCGTTCATGGGCTTAAAACCTCTTTGGGAAAATGCCCTGAGTAAAGATTGGGAGAAGATTATGACAGCGAAAAGTTGAGGGGGTTGTATGAGAAGTTGTAGGGGGTCTGACAAAGTGTTTTAAGCCGGGCGATGTCCCGCTTTTTTATGCGGTTTTGGTGTCGGGAATATAATGGTCAATTGGAGAAGGTGCGTAAATCACTCCTTATTGGGGTTTGTTACGGTAATTACTTTTGGGGATGCGTATATTTAG
>Ga0126304_10001514_pt1 | contig 10971 bp, 11 predicted proteins | sample Plot25_FD_92538 | JGI IMG/M metagenome (GOLD analysis project Ga0126304, IMG submission 92538) | Serpentine soil microbial communities from UC McLaughlin Reserve, CA, USA - Plot25 | ecosystem: Environmental > Terrestrial > Soil > Grasslands | place: USA: UC McLaughlin Reserve, Lake County... | reverse complement strand
GATGACGACGCCGGCTTGGGTGAGCCCGTATCCGAGGCCTCGGACCGCACCTTCTGCAAGAAGCACGGCGAAAAGCGGCAGCACCCAGAAGATCGGGCTGCGGTAGATGAGGATGAGGAGGACGAAAACGAGCGCCACCGTTGCGAAAAGCAGGGTCGAATTGATGCCCTCGAATGCCGCGCTCGCGTCGGCCGAGAACCCGGCAGGACCGGTCACCTTCGTTTCGACCGCCCGCGGCAGGCTCGCTTCTCGTGTTGACCGGATCGCGTCGACGGCGTCCACGAGCACATCCACATCTCCCTTCGCCACGATTGGAATCGCGGCGACGGCAGCGTTTCCGTCACGCGAATAGCGTGGCGGGGTGGCTCGAGTGGCGCCCGGCACGGCTTCGCTGGCGAGGCCGTCCAGTGTGGTCTCGATCGATTGCCGCTCCGCGTTCAGGCCGCTCGGGTCGTGGAACACCATCGTCGCGATGGTCGCGTCGCCCGAGGGGAACGTCTGCGCCGCCTCCAGGACCTCCACCGACTCCGCGTTTCCAGGAAGGAAGGTCGACGGCTCGTTCTTCTGCGCTCCCTCGAACTTCCCGGCGAAGGGTGCAAGCCCCGCGACAAGCAGGATCCAAGCGCCGATCGCGACGAACTTGGAACGCCGCCCGGCGACGAGTTGGGCAAGCCTCAGGCGTGACTCCTCCATTTCGCCCTAACTTTACACAAAAGCTAGATGATTTCTATACAATCGCCCGACTGCCACGCCTTTCGGACCGTGTTCGCAGCAAGAGGACCGGCGATGCCGCCCACGTGAGTAGCCTCTCGGCCGTGGAGCAGCTACTTCTGGCTTGGTTTCGGGCGAACGGGCGCGATCTCCCCTGGCGACGGACGCGCGACCCCTATGCGATCCTCGTGAGCGAGGTCATGCTCCAGCAGACGCAGGTCGAGCGGGTGGTCCCGCGCTACGAGGCGTGGCTCGAACGCTGGCCTACCGTCGAGGCGCTCGCCGCCGCGCCGCGTTCGGACGTCATCCGCGAATGGCAGGGCCTGGGCTACAACCGCCGCGCCGTCAACCTGCACCGGGCCGCAGGGCTCGTAGCCGCGCAAGGCTGGCCGGAAGACCTCACTGAGCTTCCCGGCGTCGGGCGCTACACGGCCGACGCGGTTGCGCGGTTCGCGCTGGAGGAGGACGTGCTGCCCGTGGACGTGAACGTCACGCGCGTCATCGAGCGCACCCACGGCCGGTTCGGGCCGGCAAGCGCCCACGCTCTCATGGATCTCGGCGCGACGGTGTGCCTCGCTCGCATCCCGCGCTGCGCCTCCTGCCCTCTCCAGGAGGAGTGCCCCTCGCGGGGGCGGCGCTTTGAGCCGCTACGGGAGCAGAAGCCCTTCGAGGGCTCTTTTCGCCAACTGCGGGCGCACACGTTGCGGCTCGTCGCCGAGCGGGAGCGCCGGGCGGCAGAGCTCGACGGGGATGCGGTGGCCGCGCTAGCGCGCGACGGCCTCGTCCGTCTCGAGGGCGGGCGCGTTCGCCTGCCGTAGCACCGGCAGACCGGCCTTCTTCCAGTCCTCGACGCCGCCGATGACGTCGGTCGCGTCCTCGAAGCCCAATTCCTGGAGCTGCGAGGCGGCGAGCACAGAGGCGTAGCCCTCGCGGCAGATGAGAATCACTCGCGCATCGAGCGGAATCTTCTCGTTCGACGTCGGGCAGTCGGGGTCGAGGCGCCAGAGGAGCGTTGAGAGCGGATGGTGAACCGAGCCGGGCACATAACCCTGAGCCTGGCGCTGGTCCGGAGAGCGCGTGTCGACGAGGATCGCCCCGGCCCGCATCTCCGCCCAGGCCTCGACCGGGCTGAGCCGACCGAGCCGGACAGCGGCGTCGGCGAGCAGCTCGTCTATTGGCCTTCGAGGACTCACGTGACGATGGTATCGCGCTTGCGGAGCAAGGCAACCACTTGTGCCGCCAGCCCTTCTCCGCGGCCCGTGAAGCCGAGCCGGTCGGTCGTCGTTGCCCGAATGGTGATCCTCTCCACGCCGACACCGAGTATCCCGCTGAGCCGCTCCCGCAACTCCTTGCGCACGGGCGCGATGCGAGGCTCCTCCCCGATCAGGATGCAGTCGGCATTGACGAGCTCCCAGCCCGCCTCCTGCGCGTCCTCGTAGGCGCGCCTGAGAAGCTCGAGCGACGACGCGCCCTCCCACTGCGCGTCTCCCGAGGGAAAGAGGGCACCGATGTCCTCAAGGCCGGCTGCGCCCAGGATCGCGTCGATGAGAGCGTGCGAGACGACGTCGCCGTCGGAGTGCCCGGCCAGCCCACGGCCGGGGAGCTCGACGCCTCCAAGGACGAGCTTCGCCTCGTCCGAGAACGCATGTGCATCGACCCCGATCCCGACGCGGAGCTCACTCATTGGCCAGCAGAGTCTCTACGAAGGCGAGATCGGACTCAGTCGTGATCTTCACGAGGCGCGGGTCGCCCTCGACGACGCGTACCCTGCCGCCGGCCGCCTCCACGAGTCCCGCACAGTCGCTCGCATCTCCACCGCGCAGCAGGGCGTCCCGCAGCGTGGCGACGGCAAACGCCTGCGGCGTCTGGATCGCGAAGAGACCCGTTCGGTCGACGGTCTCGGCGACGCGCCCGTGCTGGTCGACACGCTTCACGGTGTCGGCGAGCGGCAGCCCGGCGACGACGCCGTCCCAGTCCTCGCCGAGACCGCCGAGGACACGGCCGATCACCTCCTCCAGGAGAATCGGCCTGGCCGCATCGTGCACGAGCGCTATCAGGGCGTCGTCGGGGATCTCCGCCACCCCCGCGCGCACCGAGTCGGCCCGCGTCGCGCCGCCCGGCACCGCCGAGTTCACCTTGCCCGCGTTGAGCTCTTCGGCGAGCAGGATGGCGGGCTCCTCCCAGTTCTCGGGGACCACGACTACGATGGCGTCGATCCACTCGGAGGCCTCGAGGCGCTCGAGGCTCTCGGCGAGAAGCACGCGCCCCCCGAGCCCGATAAAGGCCTTCGGCCTGTCGCCGCCGAGCCGCTCTCCGCGGCCGGCCGCCACCAGGACCGCCCAGGTGCTCACTGCGGCAGCGCGACGAGTTGCCCGTTGCGCTCTTCGAAGAGCTCCGGGCTGAGCGGGTTCTTCCCCGTGGTGAATTCCTGCAGGACCTTGCCCTTGATCACAGGCGCATAGTTGCGCGTGAGGGCGACGAACACGCTCTCGAGCGGCACCGCGTAGACCGCCGGGCCGCCGAGCTCCTTCACGATCTGGCGGCGGAGGCCCGGAACGAGCATGCGCGACGCGTCGTAGCCGTCGCCCGAGGCCCAGCCGCAGAGCTTCTGGCCTCCCGAAGGCTCGCAGAGGAGCTTCTGGTCCTTGTTGGTCTGCTTCTCCAGGTTGGACAGGGCGAGCGAGTCGACGTCGTCCACGGACTGGCCCCAGCGGGCGAGGTCGTCCTTCGTCGCGACCGTGAGGTAATGGTCGCCCTGCACCGCGTAGATGACGTCGAGATCGTCGAATTGCTTGACGGCCGGGTCGTTCTCGATCCGGCTCACGTCGACGCGCCGCTTCAGCAGCGGCGTCAGCTGATCGCGCACCTCGGAAAAGCTCCGCTCGGTGTTCCCGTCCTCCATCCGACTCACGGCCTCCTGGACAAGGCTGTCGACGATCTCGTCCTGGCGGTCCGGATCGGAGGTGTACTGCTTATAGGCGTCGCCGAGGACGAGCTGCACGGTGTCGAGACCGTTCAGCTCGCTCACGTTGACGGCCATGCCGAAGCCGGGGTCGCCCAGGAGGTCGCTGCCGGTGATGATCGCGGCAGCGACCTTGTTTTTGAAGTCGCGCTGGGAGAGCGCCCCCTGCGTGGTCGTCGGCTCGCTGGTGCTGCCCGTGGTGCTCGTGGGGGGCACGCTCGTCGTCGCGCCGCCGCCGCCGCTGTCGCAGGCGGAAACGGAGGCGGCCAGAAGCGCCGCCAGGGCGAGGGCGAGGAAAACGCGCACGCCCATAGGATGCCGACGGCCGCGCGCCGCCCGTCGCAGTTCCTGCGGGGTTGGGCTAGGCCGGAGCGGCGACGGACTCGAGCACCTCGTCGAGCCAGACGCCTGCCGCTTCCTCGTCGAGCCCCTTCGCGTACATGAGCTCGCTCGCGAGGATCTTCTTGGCCTTCACGAACATCTGCTTCTCGCCGGTCGAAAGGCCCTTCTCCTGATCCCTGAGGGACAGGTTCCGAACGACCTCGGCCAACTCGAAGATGTCGCCGGTCTTCATCTTGTCCCGGTTGTGCTTGAAGCGGCGATTCCAGTTCTTCGGCATCTTCGTTCCACTGCCGTGCAGGACCTCGAGCACCTGCTCGACCATGTCTTCGTCGATCACCTTGCGGAGCCCGACTCGCTCTGCGTTCTCCGCGGGCACGTTGACGGTCATGTCGTTGTGCAGGATCTTGATGGTCAGGTACTCGCGCTCCTGCCCCAGAATGGTCCGTTTCTCCTTTTTCACCACGGTGCCAGCGCCGTGATGGGGATAAACGACCTTATCGCCGACTTTGTACAAGCTCTCCTCCTCTTCGGGCCTAAAAAAAGCCGCGCCAAATGCCTGCGGAATCCAGCCATTGTATCGGAAATGGGCTTAAAACGCCAAGTTTCCAGGGCTTTTGTGCCCTATTGCGGGCACTTTGCAACTTGAGAAGGGCTAATTCGGCGCCTTAAAGCTGCAAATACCGGTCAACAAGATTGTGCTCCTGCAGCCGCCGCAGCCCTTCGCGGATCTCTCGCGCCCTGACGGCACCGACGCCGTCGACCGCCTCGAGATCCCTGTGGCTCGCTCGAATGACCGCGTCGAGCGAAGAAAAGTCCTGCACGAGGTGGCGGATGACGTTGTCCGGGAGCCTCGGGATCCTCGAGAGCACCCGGTAGCCGCGCGGCTGCACCCCGTAGTCGAGCGGATTCGTGTCGCGCGCGTAGCCGAGCACCTCGGTGAGCTCCTCGAACTCGAGCAGCTGCGTGTGCGTCAGGTCGGCAAGGCGCTCGAGCACCTCGGCTGCCTTCTGCGGCTCGCCGGAGAGCTCGTAGTCGAACACGATCGATGCCTTGTCGCGCGGGACGTTCTCCATGAGCTCGTCGAGCTGCATGCGGATCAGGCGCCCCTCGCCGCCGAGCTCGACGCAATTGCGCTCGATCTCCTCGGCCATCCTCGTCGTCATCTCGGCCCGCTGGACGACCACGAGCACGTCGTCGAGCATGACGGCGCTCTGGAACTCGAGCGCGGTGAGGCGCGTAAGGCCCTGGTCGAGGCGCTGCCGGTAGGTCTCCAACGTGCCGAGCGCCTGGTTCGTGCGGGCGAGGACGTCCGAGATCTCGCCGAGCTGGTAGCGCAGATCGCGGACGAAGATGGTGACCGTCTCGCGCTGCTGCGAGATCGAGATCACAAGCGCCTCGGTCTGCTTGGCGACGCGCTCGGCGGTTCGGTGACGCGTGCCCGTTTCCTCGGAGGCGATCGAGGGGTCGGGCATGAGCTGGACGTTCGCGTAGACGATCTTCTGCGCCGACTCGTTGAGAATGATCGCCCCGTCCATCTTCGCCAGCTCGTAGATGAGCTGCGAGGTGAAGGGCAGATCGAGCCGCATCCCGCCCGAGTACAGAAACGAGAGCGCGTTGGGATCGCCGATGACGAGGAGCGCCCCGAGCTCGGCGCGGATGATGTCGTCCATCCCCGCGCGCAGGGCAGTTCCCGGCGCAACCCGGCTCAGGGCCGAGAGGAGAGTCGTGTCAGTCCGTGGATCCGCTCGCATCGAGCCCCGCTTGAATGGCCTGCCTCAGCGTTTCCGCTGCCGTCAGGCGCATTTTGCCACGGGACTCGGTGCCGTCCGGCACGATTGCTGCAGAAAAGCCGAGCTTGGCGCATTCGGCCAGCCGCCGCTCCGCCTGGCTTGCGGGCCGGAGCCGCCCGGTCAGGCCCACCTCGCCGAAGCATGCAAGCCCTTCGCGGACCTGAACTCCGCGCGCAGCGGAGGCAATGGCGAGCGCCACGCCCAGGTCCGCGCCGGGCTCGTCGATCCGTACGCCGCCGGCTACGTTGACGAAAACGTCGGCCTGCCCGAGCGCAACTCCCGCATGGCGGCCGAGGACGGCCACGATCATGGAAAGGCGCTTCGGATCGACTCCGGTGGCGACCCGCCGCGGCATGGCGAGGTCGCTCGGCGAGACGAGCGCCTGGATCTCGAGGAGTAGGGGACGCGTCCCTTCGAGCGCGCAGACGACCGCCGAGCCGGGCTGGTCGTCCTGCGGGCGGCCGAAGAGCTCGGACGGGTCTTCGACTCCCTCGAGGCCCTCACCCGTCATCTCGAAGACGCCGAGCTCGTTCGTCGAGCCGAAACGGTTCTTCACCGCGCGAAGGATGCGATGCGAGCGGTAGCGGTCGCCCTCGAAGTGCAGGACGCAGTCGACGAGGTGCTCGAGGACGCGCGGTCCCGCGACGTTGCCGTCTTTCGTCACGTGTCCGACGAGGAACGTGGCGATCCCCAGCTCCTTCGAAACGCGGAGCATCCTGCCCGCGGCCTCACGGACCTGGCCCACCGAGCCCGGCGCCGAGCCGAGCTCGGGCGCGTAGAGCGTCTGCACGGAGTCGATCACGCACACGTCGGGGCGCTCCCGCTCGAGGGTGGCGCAGACCTCGTCGAGGTTCGTCTCCGCCAGGATGTGCACGTCGGCTCCGCCGCCGAGCCGGTCGGCACGGAGCTTCACCTGCGCCGCCGACTCTTCTCCGGTGACGAGCAAGACTCGCCGGTCGGCGCTCAACGAGCGGAGCGCCATGAGGAGGAGCGTCGACTTCCCGATCCCCGGATCGCCGCTGACGAGGACGAGGCTCGCCGGGACGAGCCCGCCGCCGAGCACGCGGTCGAGCTCGGCGACGCCGGTCGGGATGCGCTCGGCGTCGCCCGCCTCCACTTCGACAAGGCGGAGCAGCGGCCGTCCAGCCGCCTGAGCCGCGCCCTTGGGCACGGCGGCGATTCGCTCCTCGACCAGGGTGCCCCAGCTTCCGCACGCGGGGCACTTGCCGAGCCACTTGCCGGTCGTGTACCCGCATTCGGAGCAGGCGTGCTGGATTGCGGCGGCCTTTGCCATGGGCGACCCATCGTAGGGCCGGCGTCCGACGTCTCCAGGCTCCTGGGACAATCCCGCGACGATGCCGGCACAGATCTTCACCGATTCGGAACGCCCTGACCTCTTCGACCGCCTCGACGAGCTCGCAGACCCGTGGCCCGAGTTCATCCATCACGACGACGTCGTGAACGAGTGGTGGCCCCTACTGCACCAGCGCTTTCCCGATTTCCAGCTCGTGCTCTACGACCCGGACGTGGACGTGATCCTCGGCCGCGGCTGCACCCTGCCCGTCTCGTGGGATGGTCGCAACGAGTCGCTCTTGGCCGGTGTCGTCGACATCCTCAGGGAGCGTTCGACGAGCGCACCGAAGCAAACGTCCTCTGCGCGCTCGTCGCTGTGGTCGACCCGACAGCAGGGGCGCGGGCTTTCGGGTCACATCATCGGAGGGATGGCGACCGCCGCCGGACGCGCCAGCCTCAAGTGTCTCATCGCGCCTGTTCGGCCCACCTGGAAGGACCGCTACCCGCTGATCCCGATCGAGGACTACATGCGGTGGACGCGCGAGGACGGGCTGCCCTTTGACCCGTGGATCCGCCTGCACGCTCGCCTGGGAGCCGAGATCCTCGCCGTCGCCGAGCGCTCGCTCGACATCAGCGGTTCGACTGCAGAGTGGGAGGAGTGGACCGGCATGCGCTTCTCGCAGAACGGCGAGTACGTCGTGCCCGGCGCGCTCGTGCCCGTGCGGTTCGAGGACGGCGTGGGCCGCTACGTCGAGCCGAACGTCTGGATGCGGCACGAGCCCCGCTAGCCGAAGCGCTCGATGCGAAACGGCTCGAGCTCGCGCGGCGAGGCGTCTTCAAGGATCACCCGCGCGAGGAGCTTCCCCGTGATCGGGCCGAGCGTGATGCCCATGCGGCCGTGGCCCTTGGCGAGGTACAGGTTCTCGCGCTCGGGAACCGCGCCGATCACCGGGAGCCCATCGGAGGGATACGGCCGCAGGCCGGCCCAGACGAGTTCGATCTCGTCGGGAGCCGACCAGTCCTTCAGGAAGGCGGCTGACGAGCGGAGCAACGCGTTGATGCGTCGCAGCTTCAGCTTCTCGTCGATCCCCGTCAGGTCGAAGATGCCCGCAATCCGCAACAGCCCCCCGTCGAACGTGCTGGTCCCGACCTTGCCCTCGGAGAGATAGAGCGCGTGACGCGGAAGCCTGCCGCCTGACTTCGCCGTGATGCTGTAGCCCTTCGCCGCCTCCATGGGAAAGCGGCTCTCGCCGAGGAGCTCGCCGGACCAGGCGCCGGCCGCCACGACGATTGCGTCCGCGTCCAGGTCATCGAGGTCGTTGACGACAGTGTTCTCCTCGACCGCCGCACCGTTCGCGCGGAGCCACGCGGCGAGTCCGCGGGAGACGCTCTCCGGGCGCACATACCGCTCGCTCGGCGCGTGGACGCCGCCGATCACGGCCTCGGAGAGCGCCGGGTCGAGCTCGCGCGCCTCGTCGCCCGAGACCACGCGGACCGGGCCTTCGTAGCCCGCCTCTTCGGCCTCGGTGAGCATCGCTGCGTACTCGTCGAGACCGGGCTCGGTCAGGGCCGCGACCAGCATCCCGGTGGAGTGCATCTCGAACTCGACGCCCACGGCTCGCAGCTCGTCGTACTCGGCGAACGCCGTCTTCGTGAGGGCGACCGTTGCCTCGAGGCCAGCCCGGTAGCGCTCACGCGAGGACGCACGCCAAAAGCCCCAAGACCAGCGGAGAAACGACGGGCCCAACAGCGGGCTGATGAGGAGGGGGCTGTCGCGGTGCAGCATTCCGCGGAGCGCACCGCCCATGACTCCCGGGGCCGGAAGCGGCGCGGATAGCCCGGGGCAGATCCAGCCCGTGTTGCCGCGCGAGCACCCCTCGCCGACGCGGCCGCGCTCGTAGACGGTGACCTCGGCTGCTCCGCGCCGGAGAGCGAACGCGCACGAGAGGCCGACAACTCCCCCGCCGACGACCGCTACGCGCACCTTCCTAGTAGCCGGAGAAGCTGTCCGACTGGACCTGGTCTTCGGAAAGCCCCGCTTCGAGGAGCGAGGCCTCCACGGACTTCGCCATCGGCGGCGGGCCGGCGATCATGAAGTGGAACGACTCGAGGTCGCCGAGGAGCTCGCGGAGTACTTCGGCGTCGAGCATCCGTTTGTCGCCTTCCCAGCTCGGGTCATCGGTCATGGTGAAGAGGACCCGACATCTCGGGACGACCGACTCGAACTCCTTGAGCTCGTTGAGGAACGCGGTCGACTCGACGTCACGGTTCGAGTAGACCAGCGTGATGTCGTAGTCGAGGCCGTTGTCGGCGATGTAGCGGAGCATAGAGCGGAACGGCGTAATGCCGATCCCGCCCGCGACGAACGCGTATCGCTTCGACGTGTCCTCCGGGAGGACGAAGCTTCCCTTCGGCTGCTCGACGTCGACCGACGCGCCCTCCGGCATCTCGACGAGGGAGCGCTTGAACGCGGTGTCGCGGATGCGGGTAGCAAGCCCGAGCACGCCCTCCGTCGGAGACGTGACGACGGTGATATGCCGGCGCGGCCCTTTTTCATCCTCGTAGGGCGGGTCGAGGAGCTCGACCCAGAAGTACTGGCCCGGCTCGAACTCGACATTCTCGCCGCCGAGGTCAAAGGTGACGAAGAGTGTCCCCTTCGCGACCTCGCGCTTTTCTTTGATCGTCGCCTTCATCGCTCTCCCACTACGTGGCAGGGATTGTGGCGGTTCTTACCCCTCGGTGCGACAAGCAACGCAGCCGAGGCGGCGTGCGACGCTATTCGTCGTCGTGCGGTTCTTCGTCGCCCGCTTCGGCCGACGGCTCCTCGGGCGGAACCGTGACCTTCTCGGGCTCGGGCTCGTCGGGCGGATCGATGACCGAGATGCCGACCTCGTCGTCGTCCTTTCGGTCGACCATGATGGTCGAGCCTGGCTTCAGCGAGCGGCCGAGGACGAAGTCCGCGAGCGGATCCTCGATGTAGTGCTGGATCGCGCGACGGAGCGGCCGGGCGCCCATCGCCGGGTCGTAGCCCTTCTCGACGAGCAGCTCCTTGGCCTCCTCGGAGAGCTCGATGGCGGCCTCGTGCTCGCCCATCTGCTCCTTGAGCCGCTTCATCATGAGGTCGACGATGATCTTGATCTCGTCCTTCGTCAGCTTGTGGAAGACGATCACCTCGTCAATGCGGTTGAGGAGCTCGGGGCGGAAGACCTTCTTGAGCTCGCCCATGATCCGGTCTTTCATGTCCTCGTAGGACAGGCCGGTCTCGTCGCCGACTGAGAAGCCGAGCGACTGGTTCTTCGAGATGGTGGCCGCGCCGATGTTCGAAGTCATGATCACGATCGTGTTGCGGAAGTCGACCTTGCGGCCCTGGGCGTCGGTCAGCTTCCCGTCCTCGAGGATCTGGAGCAGGATGTTGAAGACGTCCGGATGGGCCTTCTCGATCTCGTCGAGGAGGACGACGGAGTACGGCTTGCGGCGCACGGCCTCGGTGAGCTGGCCGCCTTCGTCGTAGCCGATGTAGCCGGGAGGCGAGCCGACGAGCCGGGACACGGAGTGCTTCTCCATGTACTCTGACATGTCGACCTGGATCATCGCGTCCTCGTCGCCGAAGAGGAACTCGGCGAGCGTGCGCGCCAGCTCGGTCTTCCCCACGCCCGAAGGACCGAGGAAGATGAACGAGCCGGTCGGGCGCTTCGGGTCCTTGATTCCGGCCCGCGCGCGGCGGATCGACTTCGACACGGCGACGATCGCCTCGTTCTGGCCGATGACGCGCTTGTGGAGCTCCTCCTCCATGCGGATGAGCTTCTGCGACTCGGCCTCCGTGAGCTTGAAGACCGGGATGCCCGTCCACATCGAGACGATGTCCGCGATCTC
>Ga0126304_10001513_pt1 | contig 10971 bp, 14 predicted proteins | sample Plot25_FD_92538 | JGI IMG/M metagenome (GOLD analysis project Ga0126304, IMG submission 92538) | Serpentine soil microbial communities from UC McLaughlin Reserve, CA, USA - Plot25 | ecosystem: Environmental > Terrestrial > Soil > Grasslands | place: USA: UC McLaughlin Reserve, Lake County... | reverse complement strand
GGACATCGCCCTCTCACGGCGAAAACCCGGGTTCGAATCCCGGTGGGGTCACTCCGCAAGCCCGCTTTTGGGCGGGCTGTTTCTATACCAGAAAGATAACCGCAAACCCTGCTCCCACAGCCGCGCCCGCTAGTGTCTGGGGCAGGGTGTGCGCCCCTTGCGCGACGCGGGACCAGAGCACGAGCGGGAGTGCCAGCAGGAAGATGACGCCAGGGGGCCCCAGGAGCAGGAGTCCTGCGGCAGCAGCGTGTCCTGCGACGGTGCAGTGGGCGCTCGCTTTCCAGAGGAGCGTGATCCCCGCAACGGTGGCGCTCGCCAGGCCCATCGATAGGGTCAGCAGAGAGAGGTCTTGGGGGGCGTCGAGCAGGGCCAGGGCCGTGAGCAGCGCCACGAAGGCGGCCAGGAGGAACACGGCTGGCATAAGACGTTCGCCGCGGGCGGAGATCCAGAAGTCCCCAACCCGCGAGCGTCGCCGCATAAGGAGTACGTATCCGGCCACGGCCGCGGCTGCGAGCAATTCCACCGCAAGGTAGAGAAGGCCACGGATGCCGGCATCCGCGAGCGCCACAAGGGCAAAGAGCGCCGTGAAGATGATAAACGGGTTCAGCACGTTCGTTATGGCGTGGGCGAGTCTCTGAGAGCGGACGGTCATGGTGGGTAGAATAGAGCGCGTGCAAAGTCCGCGCACACCCGCCGCCGACGAGGAGACCCTCGCGCTGTGGTACGAGCTCGGGCGCCTCTACTCGGAGTCGGGAGGTAGCGGGCAGCGGGCCACGAAGCTGGGCTTCACGGTTGTCTGTGCCATTGGGGCGCTGGTGCTGCTCTCGGCGCCAGTGTTCGGCACGGCGTGGGCCGGCCCTTTCGCCGCCGCGATACCGGTGGCGGCAGGGTTGCTCTCGGGCGGCGGGCTGTTCCTGCGGCAGCGGTCGAGGTCGCGACGGCGTGAGGACACTCTCATAAGGCGGCTAGAGGAACGCGGGCTCGACGCGCGACGTCCGGCGCGGGAAGGGCTCGGAGCATACTACGATGCTCAGCTACTCTTGCTGAGGAGCGAGTACGAATACTTGCGGGCGCGGGATGCCACCAAGGCGGTCCGTCTGTTCGAGGAGACTTTCGGCTTCACCCCGGAGGATCCGTTCGAGACGGGGCCTCTGAACGTAGCCTCCGACACCCCGCAGATGCGGGCACTGCGTGGGCGGTGGGATCGTAGGATCTGGTCGAAGAGGCAACACGGGATGGAGCCGCCGGCGTTGGGTCCGCGTGAGGACCTAGCCTACCGCATCTTCCCCAGAGAGATGACCGTGCCCGTCGAGCTGTCGATGCGACGGGCCTACCTCGGTATCTCGCGTCGGCTTATCCTGGAGCGTTACGGAGGGGACCCGCGAGAGAAGCCGCACCTCGTTCCCGAGGCCCTGCGACAGAGGGTGGAGCGGGATCTCCTCGAGTACGACGCGCTCTCTAGGAAGCTACCTCGGCGATGGTGAGCCAGACCAGAACCGACGCGACGGGCACGAAGCCGACCAAGGCCGTGACGACAGCGGTCAGGAAAGAGGTCCTGTAGACGCTCTGTATGCCTATTCCCATCAAGATCATCAGGGCGTAGGTAAAGGCGAAGGCACCCAGTATGGGTAACCATGCGATCACAAGGACGGCTGCGGCGTAGGCCGCCATGCGGTAGACCTCCGCAAAACCAGACACCTTCCCGACGAAGGTCCTGATGGAGAGAAGGTAGACCCCCGCTACAACACCGACCCCGACCGGCGAGAGCAACGCGAAAAGTACGGCGTCCACCACCGCCGCACGCAGGTCCCCGGCGTCGAGGTCGCCGAAGAGGTGGTTGGAGGAGAGAGCGACCGCAGCGCCGAGGATGCCGGAGACCGCGCCGACCAACAGCACGAAGATAGCGGGTTCCCTTATAGATCCCTCGACCTTGAAGTTCAGGTAGAAACTTCTCGGAGAGAAGAGGACGGACCTTATCACTACGACCGCGCTCGCGAAGGGCCGGTGCAGGTCGAATTCGGGGGCCTGTTCCTTTTGCACAGGCGGGATTATACAGACCGTCGGCATCGTGCTTGCCAAATCGCTCTCAGAAACATAGACTTAGGTCCCTCGAAGATGGTGGCGGAGAGGTACCGTAGGCGATGTTCAAGCTCTACCTAACCTCGATACTGGTGGCCGAGGTACTCGCCCTGGCGGCGCTCGAGTTCCTGACGCCGGGCGTCGTGCGTTTATCGTTCCTCGTTCCCATAATCCCGCTGACGCTCGTCATCGCCTTTATCATTCGCCGCAGGTTCGGCGGTCCCGCCTACGGCATACACCGTCTCTCGCCCCAGGCGATCGCGGGCTATAGAACCCGTGCTCCCGCCACGGACTCCCCTGAAGCGCTCTCCCGGGCCATAGTGGAGCGGGCCGAGGAGATCCAACACGCCCTCGAAGAGTCGCCCTCAGACGAGGTCCGCGTCGAGATGTGCGCCCTTGGCTACAGGGCTTGCGCGAACGACATGATCACACTGACCCACCTCATCAACGAAACCCTCCCCAACGCCTCCTTCCTAAGACGCGTGAAGCTCCGCCGAAACCGCAAGAAGGCGATCGATGCCCTCGCCAACGCCAGGAAGGCCCTCCCGCCAGGCGCCCTGCGTACCGCGCCGCAGGAGAAATAGCTCTTAGCATTTCAGCAAGTCAGCACTTCAGCTAGTCAGGTAGTACGGCGAGGCGCGCAGCCAGGTTTCGTGTCATGCCCGGCTGCGCAAGCCCCAAAGAGCCTCGAACGGCGCGCAAGCTGAAATGCTGACAAGCCGCGAAGCGGCGTGCTGACTTGCTGAAGTGCTACACCGCGATAATTTCACGCACTTCCGGCACCTCGCGCCTTATAAGGCTTTCGATGGCGTAGACGAAGTCGAGTTGCGAGAGCGGGCATCCCTTGCAGGCCCCGAGCATCTGGATGCTGACGGAGCCGTTCTCCTCGTCGCAGGCTACGACCCTGGCGTCTCCCCCGTCGGCCCGCAGCGCCGGACGGACCTTGTCCAGCGCGTCCTCCACTCTTTCGTGCATGTCCCGCTGCTTCTGCATCTCGCCGCCGATTATATCCGGTTATGGGGACGGATTTCGTCCTCTGCGGTAGTAGAATGGGGCGCCGGACCCGTTTTAGGGAAGGACGTTTATGAGCAAAGACGAAGGGCAGAACCTGCTGGTCATCGGGGCGCCGGAGCACGATGCCGACGCTTACCATCTCTCGGGGTTTCTCGCGCCTGACGCTGTGATCTGCCTCCGCGTGGCCGGCAAGAGGTACCTGGCTGTCTCCTCCCTGGAGTACGGACGTGCCGTGAAGGAAGCCCCCGTCGACGAGCTACTCTCCCACGAGGAGTTGGGAATAATCGACCTTGCCCGCGAACTGAAGAGCAGCGCCAAAGCCTACGCCGCCGCGGTGGCGAACCTCCTCGACGAGATCGGCGCCTCGAACTCCCCAATAGTCGTGCCGGCGAACTTCGGCCTCGTCTACGCCGACGGGCTGCGTGCCCGCGGCATCACACTTACGCCTGACGGCAAACTCTTCGACAGCCTAAGGCGCGCCAAGACGGAGGAGGAGATCTCCAACATCGAGAAGACCCAGAACGCCGTCGAGGCAGCCTGCGCCCACGCCGTAGAGATATTGGAGGAGTCGGGGATCGAGGACGACGGAATCCTGAAATGGCGCGGCGCGCCGCTCTCGAGCGAGCTTCTGCGCGCGGAGATAGAAATCGAGCTACTCAGGCGCGGCTGCGCCGCCGACGGCACGATCGTCGCCGGAGGACCGCAGGCGGCAGACCCGCACGAGCGCGGCCACGGGCCCTTGAAGGCGGGAGAGAGCATAATCGTCGACATCTTCCCCGTCGACATCTCGACCCGCTACTACTCGGACATGACCCGCACCTTCGTCAAGGGTGAGCCGAACGAGGGGTTGCAGGAGATGTACGACACCGTCCTGGAGAGCCAGGAGGCAGCCCTCTCCATGATAAGGGCGGGCGTGAACGGCAGGGACGTCCACCGCAAGGTCGCCGACGTGTTGCACGAGGCTGGCTACAAGACAAACGTACACGATCAGGAGGAAGGCAAGCCTCTCACAGAGGGCTTCTTTCACGGCACAGGGCACGGGGTCGGACTGGAGATCCACGAGGCCCCCCGAGTCTCTCTGGCCGATGAGGATCTCATCCCCGGCGACGTAATCTCGGTCGAGCCCGGCGTCTACGACCCGAAAGTGGGTGGTGTCCGCATAGAAGACCTTGTCGTCGTCACCGAAGACGGCTGCCGCAACCTGACAACGTTCCCGAAGGTGTTTAGAGTCTAACCGTAGACGCATCTGCGTAATCGTCCACCAGGATGGACACCAAGGGACCGAAGGAGGGAAATCTATGGAGACCAGGGAGATTTCAGACGCTGTAGCGTTCTCCGAGGAGAAGATGAAGAAGAACGCCCTCTTCGACTCGCAACACCTCTTCTACGACGCCTACTGCCTCCTCCCTGGCCAATCCCAGAAGGTCCACGCACACGAGGGCTCGGACAAGGTCTACTACGTCCTGCGGGGCGAGGGCCGCTTCACGGTAGGAGAGGAGGAACGGAACCTTGGCGAGGGCAACGCCGTCATCGCCCGCGCCGGAGACCCCCACGGCGTTCGCAACGAGACGCAGGGGAACCTGGTCATCCTCGTGACGATGGCCCCCCGTCCCTCCTGAGCCTTGGCCTCGAACGAGATGCCCCGGCCACCCTACGTGCTCCTCTTCGAGGAGGTGGTCCCCGGCGCCCGACCGCTAACGATTCTCGTGGACGATCGCGGCGCCGTGCCGCTCTTCGACTCCGAGGAGAAGGCCGAAGCGTTCTTGGCTTCGACGGATTTCGGGACCGGGCTCGAGCCCGTCGAGGTCTCGGGTGCTGGCCTCGTCAGGGCGCTCGAGTCCGTCGGGGGCGAGGTCGACTACGCCGCCATCAACCCGCCGCCGGCCGGTGAGGGTACCATGAGGGTGAGGATGGGCGGCCTCGAGGAGCTCATCGATGCTCTTCTGCAGAGCCAGGAGGACGATCTCTTCGGGCTGGGTGGGATTTCCGGGGCTACGCCTTGAGCCGGTCGAGGTGCTGCTTGCGGAACTTGGCGACCTTCGGCGCGATGATGACCTGGCAGTAGGGCTGGAACCCGTTGTTGCGGAAGTAGTTCTGGTGGTAGTCCTCGGCGACGTAGAACTCGTCGAACGGCGTTACCTCGGTCACGATGGGGTTGCTCCAGATGCCTTCGGACTCCAGATCGGAGATCACCGCTTCCGCGATGCGCCTCTGCTCATCGTCGTGGTAGTAGATCACAGACCGGTACTGCGTACCCACGTCCGCGCCCTGCCGGTTGAGGGTCGTCGGGTCGTGGATGGTGAAGTAGACTTCCAGGATGTCTTTGTACGAAACCACCTCGGGGTCGAACGTGACCTGGACGACCTCGGCGTGCCCCGTCGTCTCCGAACACACCTCCCTGTAGGTGGGGTTAGGAACGTCACCTCCCGAGTACCCAGACTCGACCTTCTCGACGCCCCGCAGTTCCTGGTAGACTGCCTCGAGACACCAGAAACAGCCGCCCCCAAGCGTGGCGACCTCCCTCGCAGAGCCGTTCGCACTATCCTCAGCCGTCATGGTCCACATCTCTCCGTTCGTATCTTTTCGACGTTCTCGGTATACCGCATTCGTCGCTCTGGTGCACGGCATCGGGATCCCCCGCTACGTCATAGAGAGCTAAACGCGGCGGGTATTGGATCCTGGTCGGGTTGTCAAACGGGTCCCGATGAGGAATGATCTATGTATATGTTCGAGCAGATACACCAACACTGGCGGGAGTTCGGGGAGAGCAATCCAGGACAACGCTTCAAGGACCGTTACCGTCGTCGGCGACAGGACGGACAGAGTCACATCGTATTGAGGATCTTCCTGATCACCCTCGGCGCCGTTATCGCCGTCGGCAGCCTGGTCTTAGCCCCCCTGCCTGGCCCCGGCTGGGCCACGGTCTTCATCGGGCTCATGATCCTGGCCGGCGAACTCCTCCCCGCTGCCCGCTTCCTCGACTGGCTCGAAGTATGGTTGAGGAAGCTCGCGCGATTCATCCACAAGGTCTGGCGGGCTTCCGTTCTCGGTAAGATCGCGGTGATCCTGGCAGCCGCGCTCTGTGTCGCGGCGCTCATCTACGTCGTCTACCTCTTGCTTTTCAGCGGATCGTTGTCCTAACTACGCCGATGGCCTGGTTGGAAGTTATCAAACGTGCGGTCCGGAGAACGAGGGAGAGCTGGCGTCACTGGCGGACCTTCAGGGCGATCGACGAGGGCCACCGCTACCAGACCCGCTACCACCTCCACCAGCGACGCCGCAGGAAAGGCCTGGTGTCAGCATACTGGAGACCCTTCAGCCTCATCTGCGGCCCCATACTCATTGTCGCCGGCTTCGTATTTATCCCAACACCGGGCCCAAGCTACATCATCATAGCCATCGGGCTCTGGCTACTCGCCGGCGAGTTCCTACTCCTCGCCCGCCTCTTCGACAGGGCAGGTGTGAGACTAGGAAGACTAGGACGGTGGATCAGAGACAAGTGGAGGGTCTCGCCCGCTGTGTTGAAGATCGTGGTCGTCCTCGCCTTGGCCGTCCTTGTGACATACGGAGCCTACACGCTGCTCGCCGGTTAGGGCGGGTTTGGGAAGGTTCACCCTTCCCAAACCCGTCCTGGTCAGCACTTCAGCAAAAAGCTGACTTGCTGATTTGCTGAAATGCTGAAATGCTGATAGCTCGTTGTGCATGAGGCATGAGCCCTATACACGACGATGTTACCGCTGCGCCTCGCGGTCAAGGACCGCGACGGTTTCCCGGTAGTACTTCAGGGCGTTCTCGTGGCTGTCTCCGATGCAGACGGTGCCGACCTTACCGTATTGGGAGAGCGCTCCGATGAGGTGGAAAACGACCCCCTGCTGGGATGCGCCGTCGAAGTGCAGGCCGTTGTCGACGGCGATGTCGACGAGGTCGTCGGGGGTCAGGCCCTTGTAAGCGGGGCTCTGGAGGTTGTCCGAGGCGTAGTAGTAGCAGGGCTTTGCGGTAGGCGTGCAGTACAGTCCGTCGTCCGCGTCGTAGGTCCCGTCCGTCAGGAAACGCAGGATCAGGTACGGATGCGTGGTGCCGCCCTTCCGAAGGTTGATCTCGATGGCCGCGTGTTCCCAACCCTCCCCGCGCCTGACGGAGATGAAGTCGATGGCGAACCTTCCCAGGGCACCGCGCTCTTTCAAGACCTCCCCTACCCTGTTTCCGGCCTCCTTGATATCGCGGCTGTACTCGGCGTCAGCGGGGAAGGTGCTGCCGAGGAAGATCTGGCCGGAAGGCCCTCCCAGAACCTGGTCGTGGGTGGAGACGATGCTCGACTCCCCGAGAGGGTTGATACGGCACTGCACGGAGGGCGAGCGCACCTCCTCCCCCTCCAGCCAGCACTCCACGATGCCGCCCATCTCCTCGAACTTCCGCTCGTAACGCTCCCAGGTCTCATTAACGGCCTCGAACCTGATGCGTCCGGGCAACTCGCTACGAACCCAGGGCGCGAGATCCCTCCCCTCAGGCGCGCCGTGGTAGGGGAAGACCGCGTTCCCCTCGCCCGAGAAACCCTCGTCCAGCTTTATGGCCGCCCTTCGCAGGTCGGGTTTGCGACGTTTGAGCTCGACGACGGCCTCGACCACGTCGTCCCCGTCGCGCAGGTGCTCGAACCCGTCGGGCAGCGGGACCCCGGCCTCCCTGAACGCCTCCCTGCTGCCGCTCTTGGTCCCGAGGTAATTGAGTTCCGGGTCGTTGCCGTAGAGCGGGATGCCCAGCCGGACGGCGAGGCTCCGTTCCAGCGCCGTGCTGTTGAAACAGGTCAAGTGCGCCGCTTCCGTGTCGCTGATAGCCGACCGGATCCGCTCCACCAGGCGCGGACGGTCGAGTATCTTCTGCGTCAGCGGCGCGTCGGATGAGTCGTGGCAGGAGAGGAGCGACAGCCGGCCGCGGGCGTGACGCAGGGGGATGCCCGGGAGTAGGTGCAAATAGTAATCCACGATGGCCGTCGCGATGTGCTGGCTCGTGACGTAGACGACGTGGGTGCGGGGCCGGCGCAAGAGCATCAGCATGCAAAGCAACCGTTCCTCATAATGGTGCGCACCCTGGATCTTCGCCATCTCCTCGATGTCGAGCGTCAGGCTCGGCACCACAACAACCGTCTGTGGGGCACGCGGATCGGGGATCACCCGCCGCGCCAGCGGCTCGAGCTTGGCTTGCAAAGCCGCGAAGCGCCTGAGCTCCTCCGCCGAGCCCGGCTCGGGGACATCCACTAAAGGCGTCGGTGTAGAGATCATATTCGTCACCCCTCATCCCTGGCCGCCCATTATAACCAGGACTCCGCCGCAGCGCGCGGCATCCAGACGATTACGCGAAGATCTCCCGAACCGCAAGCTCGAAGCCGGGCACGACGTCTTCGCCGGCCAAGACGTCGGCTTCGGCGAGGACGGTGATGTCGCTCTGTGACTTGTACACGGTGGCAGAACGCTGGCGAGGGTTGATCACGACGACCATCTTCGTACCCGCATCGAGCCAGTCGAAGACCTTCTCCTCGACGTCTGAGTAACTGTCGCCGGGTGAGATCACCTCGATTGCCAAATCCGGTGCTTCCGGCCAGAACCCCTCGACCTCGCCTATGGCTTCGACGCGCGCCCGGCTTACGAAGGCTACGTCCGGCGCGCGCACGGTGTCGGGGTCGGTGGCGAGCTTGAACCCCGTCTCGGCGGCGTACACGGTGCCGAGCCGATTCTCTTCAACGTGCTGGGCCAATCGCCAGGTAATTCGCACCGCTATACGACCATGCGCACTTCCTGCAGGATCCATCTGACGCAACTCTCCCCGTACGAGTTCGTAGCGGAACCCGTCGTCGGGCAAGTGCAGCAACTCATCCGCGCTAACCTGTTGGCGTACGACGGCCATGCCCACATTCTAGCAATGGCGGAACGTCAGCGACTCCTCACCCGCAGGATCCTAGTTCTGTGTCATCTTGCGTGCGTCTAACAAACTGTCGAGCTCTGCTTCCGAAAGGTCCGTGCTTTCGCGGGCGACCTCGCGGATGGTCTTGCCCGTTTTGTAGGCCACTTTGGAGATCTCGGCCGCTTTGTCGTAGCCGACCTCGGGGGCGAGTGCCGTGGCGAGCATGAGGCCCTGCTCGACGAGATCTGGGCCGCGTTCGGTCGCCTGAATGCCGATCACGCACTGGTCTGCGAGGTTGGCCGAGGCGGAACCCAATATCTCTATGCTCTGGATCAGGTTGTACGCGATGACTGGAAGCATCACGTTAAGCTCGAAGTTGCCGCTCCCTCCGGCGAGGGCGATGGTGGCATCGTTGCCTATGACCTGCGCGGCGACCATGGTGGCGCTCTCCGCGATCACGGGGTTCACTTTTCCTGGCATGATCGAAGAACCAGGCTGCACCTCGGGGAGGGCTATCTCGGCGAGATTGGCACGGGGGCCCGCTCCGAGCCAGCGGATATCGTTGGAGATCTTCAGCAGGCTCACAGCGACGGTCTTCAGGGCGCCACTCGCGAAGACGGCCGCGTCCATCGCGCTCTGGGCCTGGAAGTGGTTCTCTGTCTCGCGTATCTCGATACCAAAGCGATTACTAAGCCTCTCGCAGACCTTGGAAGCGAAATCGGGGTGGGTATTGACGCCGGTGCCGACGGCGGTGCCCCCGAGGGCTACCTCGGCGAGGTCTTCTTCGGCCTTGTTGACGCGCACTACTCCACGTTCGATCTGGCCTGCGTAGCCCCGGAACTCCTGCCCGAGACGGATCGGGGTGGCGTCCTGGAGGTGGGTCCTCCCGGTCTTTACGACATCATCGAACTCCTGGGCCTTCACGTCGAGCGCCTCCTGAAGCCTCCGCAGGCCAGGCAGCAGGTCCTCTTTGATGGCGACGAGCGCGGAGAGGTGGATCGCGGTCGGGATGACGTCATTGGAGGACTGGCCCTGGTTGACGTGGTCGTTGGGGTGGGCCGGGCTCTTGGAGCCCAGCTCGCCTTCCAGGATCTGGATAGCCCGGTTGGAGATGACCTCGTTGGCGTTCATGTTCGTGGAGGTGCCGCTCCCGGTCTGGAAGATGTCGAGCACGAACTGATTGTCGAGCCGTCCCTGGACGACCTCCTCCGCTGCCTCCACGATGGCCTCTTTGAGCTCGGTGTCGAGTAGTCCCAGCTCGTTGTTCACGATGGCGGCTTCGAGTTTTATGGCGCCGAGGGCCTGGATAAACCGTCTCTGGAACCTAAGGTCGCTTACGGGGAAGTTATCCAGGGCGCGGCGGGTCTGGGCGCCGAAGAGGGCCTCACGGGGGACCTTGACCTCCCCCATCGAGTCTCGTTCCACGCGGTGCGGTGTCTCTTGTCCTTTCATGTAAGGGCCTCCTTCGAGGGCGATTACGCCCGCCTCATATAGTCATATAATCCCTGGTGCAACGGTCGCATTATACGAGAGGTGATGTCTTGGATTCTCTACAGCACGCGCTTAAGGAGTGGGCGGTCGCCGTAAGGGCGCTGGAGCGCACAGAGACGGCGCTCGTCGTCAGGAAGGGCGGCATAAGGGAGAAAGCCTTCGCCGTGCCCCGGACTCGCTTCTTGCTCCTCCCCGGCTACGAGCACCAGAGGCCGGAACTACTGAAAGCGGAATACCGCGGCCTTATAGCAGATATCCCCGACCTCGCCGACGAGGGACCATTGCGATTCACTTCGTTCGCAGAGGTCGAGGGCGCCTACGAGATCTCTGAGGCCGAGGAGCTCTCGGCACTCGACCCACACCACATGTGGACGCCCGAGTACGTCGAGAGCCGCTTCAAGTGGCGTCCGAAGCAGCCATTGACCGTGCTCGTCCTGCGAACCTATCTGCTTCCCGAGACGATCGAGCTCCCGTACAGGGATGAGTACGGGG
>Ga0126304_10001512_pt1 | contig 10972 bp, 10 predicted proteins | sample Plot25_FD_92538 | JGI IMG/M metagenome (GOLD analysis project Ga0126304, IMG submission 92538) | Serpentine soil microbial communities from UC McLaughlin Reserve, CA, USA - Plot25 | ecosystem: Environmental > Terrestrial > Soil > Grasslands | place: USA: UC McLaughlin Reserve, Lake County... | reverse complement strand
CATCGACGGCTCCTACGCGATGGGCTGGACGGCGCCACCCGGTGCGAAGCCGCGTGTCATCGAGCACAACGGTGTCCTCTCCGCGTTTCACGCGGACGCTGCGCTCCTGCCGGAGAGAGGCTACGGCGTCGTGCTCCTCTACGACCAGAGCTACGCGTTGGCCGACTACGAGGGCATCAAGCAGGGCCTGCTAGACCTGCTCGTGGGAAAGAGACCCGATAACGGTGGCCTGGGCGCGGGCAAGATCGGACTGATTCTCGCCGCCCTGGCGCTTGTGATCCTCGCCCTACAGGTGCGTGGCCTGCTCCGGTTGTGCAGATGGGCGGACAGGGCAGGAGGCCGGAGGTTCTGGCGATTGGCGCCGGGTATTGCGTGGAAGTTCGTGCCGGCGGCGTTGCTCGTAGGGCTGCAACCGTTGGTGGGGTCCTTCGCCGGTAGGGTGTTCAGCTACCCACAGCTTTTCTGGGCGATGCCCGACGTGGTGAGCTGGCTGATCCTGGGCGCCGTGTTAGGCTGCGCCGTCGGAACCGCACGTGTCCTGATCGTTGCACGGCGCACCGTCTCCCGGCGAAGATCGGACTCAGACGGTCGTTGATCGCCATCGGAAACGGTTCACGCGATGGGGAAGCAATCACATCGGAAGGATCACCGCGAGGGGCGAGGTTTCGGAACACGCCATACCCTCTCCCGGGTCGGAGCCACACGGCATCACCGCCGGCCAGGACGGCGCGCTATGGTTCGCGGAGGAAGCGGGCAAGATCGGACGCCTCGTCCCGGCGTGAAGCCCGCTCGACGCGGCCGTACCCGGCAGAACGCCGAGATCTTGGGCACGCGGAGCGACTTTTCACGGACGTCCGCCCCTAACCTACATTTCTCCTGGAATCACGCGATGCTTCCCGCCTCGCGCGGGTCGGGGTCAGCCCGCTTCGTCCGCGGCCGACTCCGAACGAATCTTCCGCCACTTCTCCATGAGCTTCGGCATCTCTTCATGGACGAACTCGTAGAACCGGCGCGTCTCCTCAAGCCTCTTGCCGGCCGGGGTGTCCGCGCCGACCGCCTCGACCCCTACCCGAAGGTCCTCCTGCCAGCGGATAAGCATCTCGTCCCGCCGCATGACCACCTCGTACCATGTGTCGCCGCTGTAAACCCGGTAGTGGTCACGCCGCTCCCCGGGCTCCCGCTCGCGTGCCACCAACCTGACCTGCTGCAGGTAGCGCACGGCGTTGGAGACCGCCGCAGGGCTGACCCTGAGCATCTCAGCAAGCTCTGCCGCGGTGCGCCTTCCGTCGTCGGAGGCGAGGAGCGCGACAAACACCCGGGCAGGCATCCGCGGGACCCCGGCCTCGGAGAACGTGAGAGCAAAGCGCTCGACGAAGTGCATCACAGCCTCCTCGTCGCGCCCCTCGCCCGATCTCGTTCCCATTCTCGCGTCCTCGGTGTGCTCCCTCATCTTCTCCCTTGTGATATCGAGCAATATTTCTGGATCTCAATAATTATACACCTTTTAAAGATTTACAAATTTGTAAAACAAGTGTAATATATGAATACTGCCTGCAAGAGGCTGTCGTAGAGCGGAGTGCGGGCCCGACGGGGTTGGGTAGCGCGAACCGAGAGAGGAGAGTTCTGGTGGTGAGTACAGGGGTTGACGACGTCCGAGAGGCTAGAGGGCCTCTCGCGAAGGATCGGCATCGCCGGGGCGGGATAGCGTCCGGCGACTCGGCATCTATCCTGGCGGACGGTACAGCTTTCGCGGGGGTGAGGGGTTCATGAACGGTAAGGACGCCATCTCAGTGTCTGGTCTGGTCAAGACGTTCGGCAAGACGCGTGCTCTGGACGGGCTGGACCTCTCGGTGAGAAGTGGAGAGGTGCATGGATTCCTCGGCCCCAACGGCGCGGGCAAGTCCACGACGCTCAGGGTGCTCCTAGGCCTGATCCGCAAGGATTCTGGCGAGGCGAGGCTGCTGGGCGGCGACCCCTGGCACGACGCGGTTGCCTTGCATAGGCGCCTGGCCTACGTCCCCGGCGACGTGACGCTCTGGCCAGGCCTCACCGGCGGGGAGGTAATAGACCTACTCGGGCGCATGAGGGGAAGCTTAGACAAAGGGCGTCGCGCCGATCTTCTAGAGTGTTTCGAGCTCGACCCCACCAAGAAGACCCGCACCTACTCCAAGGGCAATAGGCAGAAGGTGGCCCTGGTGGCGGCGCTCGCCTCCGACGCCGAGCTGCTCTTGCTGGACGAGCCCACCTCAGGCCTGGACCCCTTGATGGAGGCTACCTTCAGGGAGTGCGTGGAGGAGGAGAGGCGAAGCGGGAGGACCGTGCTCCTTTCCAGCCACATACTCTCCGAGGTGGAGGCCCTTTGTGACAGGGTCACCATCATCCGCGAGGGCAGGGCGGTGGAGAGCGGCACCCTCGCGGATCTCAGGCACCTGACCCGAACCTCCATCGTTGCCGAGCTTGCGAGAGAGCCAGTAGGGCTTGCGGAGCTGTCAGGCGTCCATGACCTGCACGTCGATGGCAAAAGGGTGCGCTGCCAGGTCGACGCCGCGGGGCTCGACGGTTTGCTCTCGCACCTGACGCCCTTCGGGGTGAGGAGCCTCACCAGCCAACCGCCCACCCTGGAGGATCTGTTTCTCAGGCACTACGAGACCGAGGCACAGAAGGCGGAAGAAGTGGGACGGGCCCATCGGGCGGGGGTGGCGCGATGAAGGCGTTCGCAAAGGCGTTCGCAAAGGCGTTCGCCGGGGCATTCTCAGGGACCGGGGCGCTCGTGCGATTGATCCTGCGCCGCGACCGAGTCGTGCTGCCGCTGTGGGTCTTGTCGCTTTCGCTGCTCCCCGTCGCCATAGCGAATACCATGTACGATCTCTACCCGACGGCCGCAGAACGCCAGTCCTACATCGACATCGTCACGAGCACCCCGACCTTCCTGGCGCTCTACGGGCACGCCTTCGGACACAGCCTCGGCGCCATCACGGCGTGGCGCCTCGGTGGGACGGTCCTGTTCGTGGGGCTGGCGAGTTTGCTGAGCGTCATCAGGCACACCCGCGCTGAGGAGGAAGCTGGACGGCGCGAACTCCTCGGCGCAACCGCTCTCGGGAGGCAGGCACCGCTCATTGCTGCCCTGCTCGTCACGTGTGGCGCCAACCTGGCCCTTGGCGCCATCGCTGCGGCCTCCCTGATTGCCTACGGGCTGCCGGTAGCCGGGTCGGTGGCGTTCGGGCTCTCGTGGGCCGTGTTCGGGTGGGCTTTCGCCGCGTTGGCGGCCGCCGTAGCCCAGATGACCGAGGGCGCCAGGGCCGCCAGGGGCATCTCCATAGCCTTACTCGGGCTGTCTCTGGCGCTGCGCATGGCTGGCGACGTGGGCCAAGAGGACGAGCCTTCCTGGCTCTCCTGGCTCACGCCTTTCGGGTGGATACAGCACATCCACCTCTACGGTGAGCAGAGATGGTGGGTGTTCGGGCTGTTCGCCGGCGTCGTGGCCGTGTTCGTCTCGTGTGCCCTCGCACTCTGTGCGCGGCGGGACCTGGGAAGCGGACTGCTGCCGACACGGCCGGGCCGGGCGGAGGCGGTGGGCTGGTTGCGGGGGCCGCTGGGTCTGGCCTGGCGGCTGCAGCGGGGCTCGCTCATAGCCTGGACTCTGGGGTTTGCAGCCCTCGGTGGAATACTCGGCGGCATCGCCGAAGGTGGTGTGGAGGTGATCCGGGACAACCCCAAGCTCGAGGTCGTGGTCGGGCGGTTGGGCGGGTCATCTGGCATCGCCGACACGTACTTCGCTGCGATCATGGGGCTCCTCGGACTCGTTGCCGCCGGCTACGCCATAGGGGCCGCGCTCAGGCTGCGGGGCGAAGAGACGAGCGGGCGCGCGGAGCCCGTGCTGGCAGCTTCGGTCTCCCGGCAGCGGTGGGCGGCGAGCCATCTGACCTTCGCGATCCTTGGAGCGGCTATCTTGCTTGGCGCTGCCGGCATCGCCGCCGGCCTGGCGTATGGGCTGAGCACGGACGACGTGGGAGGCGACTTTGGGCGGGTGCTGTCCGCCGCGCTGGTGCAACTGCCTGCCGTGTGGGTGCTTGTCGGGGTCTCGGCGGCGCTCTTCGGGTTGCTGCCGCGGCTGGCTGCGTCGGTGGGTTGGGCCGCCCTCGCGGCGTGCGTGCTCATCGAGGAGTTCGGCAGGCCCCTGCAACTGAGCAAGGGCGTGCTGGACCTCTCACCCTTCGCCCACGTGCCCAAGCTGCCCGCAGACGACGTGTTGGCGGCACCGCTGGTGTGGCTGGTCCTGATCTCGTCTGTCCTCGTCGCGGCCGGGCTCCTGGGCTTGAGGAGGCGCGACGTCCCGGCTAGTGGGTAGCGCTATGCTGTAATAAGCGGATAGCCAGAAGCGGAGGCAACCCGGTGAAAGTAGAAAGCCTTCACAAAGGAAGTGAAGCGCCAATCGTAGAGGAGCTCACGAGGCTTCTCGGTCACACACCCGCAGAGTGGTCCGCCGAGACCCTTAGGCACAATACCCATAACGCCGTGACTGCCGGCATCTGGCGCGTCCGCGTCGGATCGGCCTCCTTCGTGCTCAAGTTGGTCTCTCCCGGTGGGGAGGTGGTGGCCTCCGAGGAATGGAGCCCCTCGGAGGTGCCTTCGCACTGGAACTACTGGGAGCGTGAAGCGCTGGCATACGAAAGTGGAGTCACGGCGGCCTATTCGGAGGCCGGTATCTCCGGCCCGCGCCTGCTGGCCTCATACCGCCGTCCGACCGGGGAGGTGGCGCTCTGGTTAGTGGACGTGAGCCGGGATGGCGCTGTGCCCGGGACGCGCTGGAGCCTGAAAGACCACCGGAGTTTCGCCCGCTCCCTCGGTCAGACCCAGGGGCGTTTCGCCGTTAGTGGGTTGGTCCCCCGCCATCCCTGGTTAACCAGGACCTTCTTGCGCGACTACGTCCTCTCCAAACGAATCGACCGAGGCATCCTCTACTCGGAGGAGGCCTGGCAGCGCCCCCTGGTGAGGGACAACTTCCCGGAGGGCCTGCGTAGGGGACTTGTTCGCCTCCACGAGGAGCGTGAGTGGTTCTTCTCCATGATGGAGCGGCTGCCCCGCACGCTGTGCCACCTCGACGTGTGGCCGAACAACCTGTTTGCCAAAACCGACGGAACCTTTACCCTCCTCGACTGGTCGTTCGTCGGAGAAGGCGCTCTAGGGGAGGACGTCGGGAACCTGGTGCCGGACTCTGTTTTCGACCTGTTTGTAACCGCCGGAGATCTGGCGCACCTCGACCGGGAAGTCTTCGCAGGGTATATCTCGGGCCTGCGGGAGGCGGGATGGGAGGGAGACGAACGCTTGGTGAGGTTGGGGATGTGCGCTTCGGCCGTCAAGTACGAGTGGCTCGGTCCACTGATGCTCCGGAGGGCCTCGGAGGCCAGACAACTCGGATACGGCGGAGAACAAACCGCGGATACAGATCTCCTCTACGCGGAGCGTGGACGCGCCCTGGCTTTTCTCGCATCCTGGGCCGAGGAGGCGAAGGCGCTGGCCAAAGGGTTGGGATACACCTGCTCTGGAGGTGTTGGCTCTTGTGGCTTTCCGACACCGTAGAGCGGCCAATGTGTCGCGGACATTGGGTGGCCTTGCGCCCCAACCCGTCGTGCATGCTTGGATTCGGGGCAACACAAAGTTCTGCACCAAGAGTCTGTATTGTGTGCTTCTTGATAAACCTTGTTGCGCCCTGCGACCGCGAAGGCTACCCATGCGCTGTGTGCACGCCCGGTAAGAGCGAGGTATGGAGGATAGCGTGTCAAACGATCCCATCACGGAGCGGTTACGAGAGGTCATCATCGGAGAGATCGAGTCGCCGGCCATCGTCGTCGCGGACTACGACCCCGCTTGGTCCGAGCACTTCCGACGCGAAGAGGCGAGAATCCGGTCGGCGCTAGGAGAGGCGGCTCTCTCGGTCGAGCACATCGGATCAACCTCGGTGCCCGGGCTCGCAGCCAAGCCCATAGTGGACATACTTCTCGTGGTCGAAGACTCCGCCGACGAGCCCTCCTACCTGTCGGTCCTGGAGGCAGCTGGCTACGTCCTGCGCGTGCGCGAGCCGGACTTCGACGAGCACAGGATGTTCAGGACCCCCGAAAAGGACGTTCACGTGCACGTCTTCTCCCCGGGGTCGAGGGAGATCGAGCGCTACCTATTGATACGCGACTACCTGCGCGAACACGAAGTGGATCGTGAGCTCTACGCCCGGACGAAGCGCGAGCTGGCGAGAAGGGACTGGCCGAGCATGCAGCACTACGCCGAGGCCAAGACAGGGGTCGTCGAAGACATCATCGCCCGGGCTGCTGCCAGACGATCTTCACCAGAAGCCTAGTGCTCCAGTCGCCCTTCGATTGAATAAGTATTACTTCTTAGCGTCAGGTCGTCGGGCAAGGAGGAGCGCCGCGCTCAAGGCAAAGTTGCTGGCGACATGATCCCTGGCGTTACCGGGGTAACGCGAGCCGTTACCCGCGTCAAAGCGAATACCTCACGGAGTTACTAGGGAGTTCCCGCGAAGTGACGAGAAAGTGTCGCGTGGCAGATTAAACGGTTGATGTGGCGGGCTAGCCTGTAGATCACAAGACGAAATCTCCTTGACAAGAACGTACGGGTAGCCATAGTCAATATCGACTATAAGGACTTGATGATGGTATCCCAAAGGAAGGTATCGAACCCGCTGGCGCTGGCGGTGATGGCGCTCCTCTACGAGCGGCCGATGCACCCCTACGAGATGGTCTCCACGATGCGCGAGCGGGGCAAGCACGAGTCGGTGAGGCTCCGCTACAGCTCTCTGTACTCGGTAGTAGCGGCGCTTGAGCGGGAGGCTTTGATCTCCTCGCGGGAGACGGTGCGCGAGGGCGGGCGTCCGGAGCGCACCGTCTACGAGTTGACCGAGGAGGGACGCATCGAGTTCCTATCCTGGCTGCGCAAGCTGCTCTCAGAGCCGGCCAAGGAGTACACGCAGTTCCTCGCCGGGCTCTCGTTCCTCGCGGCGGTACCGTCGGCCGAGGCGGCGGAGCTCCTGCGGCGGGTCCGACTATTGGAAGGCGAGGTCGAAAAGATGCGTTTCCGTCTGGACGAGGTAGCGGAGCAAGGGTTGCCCCGGCTCTTCCTCGTCGAGTCCGAACACGAGTTGATCCTGCGCGACGCCGAGCTTTCCTGGGTTCGCGGGCTCGTCCGGGAGATAGAGGACGGCACGCTAGGTGGGCTGGAGCAGTGGGAAGCCCTGTACTCGGAGCATGGGATGGCGGATGCTGGAAGGGGAGTTGGAGGACCGCGAAAGGAGGGCGCATGAGCGTAGAAGCCAGGCTGCCCGGGTGGCTCAAGATGGCCAGCCCCGTGATCGTGGCCCCTGGCGCGAACGACTACCCCCAAGCTGTCTATACGAGAAAGGATAACTCATGAGCTGAGAAGAGTAGACCACCGGAAAGGTGCTGCAACACTCGCCGGTGGTCCGATGCCCGAGAATAGGTCCCGCAAAGCAGAACCTGTTACCCGAGACTCCAAGGTAATCGTATCAGGTCGAAATGCTCCGCGGGACGGAACCGATCCGCTGTGCTTTTGCGGAAAGGAGCCTTCGACCTAATGTCTACTATCCAACGATTGCGAGCAAACCCCTGGGTGGTGATGGTGGTTCTGTGCCTGGGGCTCTTTATGGCCCTGCTCGACACCACCATCGTCAACGTCGCGATCCCCTCTATCATCGAGGGGATAGAGGCCTCGTTCGATGAGATCCTGTGGGTGTTGAACGCCTACGTACTGGTGTTCGCGGCGCTCCTGATCACCTCTGGCAGGCTCGGCGACATCTTCGGCCCCAAGCGTCTCTTCCTCGCGGGGATGGCGCTCTTCACCGTGGCCTCCGGCTACTGTGGCCTGGCCCAGGAGCCCACCCACCTGATCATCGCCCGTGCCCTGCAGGGGGTGGGAGGCGCGATGATGTCGCCGCAGCCGATGGCCATCATCACCAGCATCTTCCCGCCCGAGCGCAGAGGGGCAGCGTTTGCCATTCCTGGAATCCTTGGTGGTTTGGCGGTGGCCGCCGGACCCATCGTGGGCGGTTTGCTCATCACCAACCTCGGCTGGCCCTCCATCTTCTACGTCAACATGCCGGTCGGCGTAGCTGCGCTCGCCCTCGCCGCGCTAGTCGTCCCCGACCTCAGGCCGGGGCGCAGGCACCGGCTCGACTTAATGGGCGTCCTGCTGGCGACGGCGGGCGTGCTCGGCATCACCTTCGGGTTGATCGAGGGCGAGCGCTACGATTGGGGAGAAATCTTCTCGTTCGTCACCATCCCGCAGATCATCGGCGCGGGCATCCTATTGATGCTCGGCTTCCTCGCCACCCAGTACCTGCGGCAGGACAGGGAGCCGCTTATCCCCTTCGAGCTCTTCAAGGACCGCAACTACTCCCTCATGAACCTCGTGGCTGCGGCTATGGGCTTCGCCATGTTGGGCCTCTTCTTGCCCCTCACCATCTACCTGCAGTCGGTGCTGGGATTGAGTGCGCTTGAGGCGGGGCTGACCGTCCTTCCGCAGGCACTGGTGATGATGATCGTCGCCGGGCCGGCTGGCTCCCTGGCCGATCGCGTAGGCGGCAAGTACGTCCTCTTGGTCGGGCTCTCACTGTTCGCCGCCAGCATTGGCTACCTGGATTGGACGGCGCAAGCGGACTCCGAGCGTTGGAGTTTTCTGCCCGCCTTGATCCTCATGGGGGTGGGCATGGGCTTCACTTGGGCCCCGATGTACAGCCTGGCCATGCGCGACGTCGAGCCTCGGATAGCCGGGGCCGCGGCAGGCGTCATCGAGACCATCCAGGAGCTCGGTGGCGTTCTCGCCGGTGCCATCGTGGGAGCCTTCCTGCAGAACCGCCTCGCCGTCGCGCTGAGAGAGCAGGCAATAGAGCGCGCGGAAGGGTTGCCTCCGCAGTTCCGCGGCCGCTTCGTGGACGGATTCTCCAATGCCGCCGAGGGTGGGCTCGAGGTTGGAGGTAGCCAGGCCTGGGGCGGCGCGCACCTTCCGCAGCAGGTCCAGCAACTTGCGCAGGAAGTGTTCGAGAGCAGTTTCGTGGAGGCGATGCACCCGACCCTCGCGATTCCAAGCGCCATCGTGCTGCTGGCCGCCATAAGCACCTTCGCCGTCGAGCGCAGGAAGGGCAAGGCACAGCCGTACGAGGCAGAACAACAACCAGAGGAGGCGGTCGCCTGAGAGGCAGCCGTTCAAGGCAGGTAGTGCCATCGCGCTGCCTACCCCGGTCGGGGCACCAGCTTGTAAATGTCAAGAAAGCAGTGGAAGGAGAAAGGAAATGGGCGAAATTATTGTGGACATGGGGATGTCGTTGGACGGGTTCGTTGCTGGGCCCAACGCCGGGCCCCACAACAATCTGGGCGACGGGGGCACGCGAATACACCGGTGGGTCTACGACCTCGAAGCTTGGCGCCAGCTCCAGGGCCTCAGAGGCGGAAAGACCAACAAGGACGATGAGGTGGTAGAGGAACTAAACGCCCGCGTCGGAGCCTACGTGATGGGTCGAAGGATGTTCGACGAGGGGGAGGTGGGTTGGCCGGATCCCCCGCCCTTCGGCGCGCCCGTATTCGTCCTCACCCACCACCTCAGGGAACCCTGGCTAAGGCAAGGCGGTACGACCTTTACCTTCGTTACCGACGGCATCGAGAGTGCCTTGGAGAAAGCTAGGGCGGCAGCGGGCGAGAAAGACGTCAGGATCGCTGGCGGTGCGAACACCGTCGGGCAGTACCTCGAGGCCGGGCTCGTGGACGAGGTGCAGATCCACCTCGCCCCGGTGCTGCTGGGGGAGGGCGTCAGGCTGTTCGACCACGTCGAGGCAAAGCGCATTGAGCTGGAAAAGATGCGGGTTATCGACTCGCCCAGGGTGACGCACCTCGCGTACCGACTCGGCAAGGAGAAAGCCGAATGAGGGACGACCACGCAGACCATCTAGAAGGGACCACGACCATGCACGACGAAAAGACCACCGTGTACCGCGTCGCCGATGAGAAAGCCGTCCGCGACCTGTATAGGGAGCTGATGGACGGCTGGAACAGGGGCAGCGGCGAGGACTTCGCCGCGGTCTTTACGGAGGACGGTGATCTCGTCGCCTTCGACGGCACGCACTTCGAAGGGAGAGAGGAGACCGCCCCGTTCCACCAGGAACTCTTCGATAAGTGGATGAAGGGTACACGGCTCGTGGGACGAGTCAAAGGCGTCCGGCTCTTGAGACGGCGAGTTTCATGGGCGCTGGCGACGCGCGAGGCCAGGGAGTCGGACGCGCCTTTGGCGAGTACGCGCTCTCTTGGGCTCAAGAGCAAGGATACGCCGCCATGCAGTTCAACGCCGTCGTGGAATCGAATCATGGTGCCGTGCGACTTTGGCAGGCGCTTGGATTTCACATCATCGGAACCGTTCCCGAAGCCTTCGAGCATCCCACGCTAGGCCGCGTCGGCCTTCATGTCATGCACCGACACCTTCAGTGCGGGGAGAAGATCGCCGAAATGGCCAAAATAAAGTGACTATGAGAGTTTCCCATAGGATCTCAGGACCTACGTTGACCCTACTGGCGCGGCCGATAAGACACTTTTGTAGGAGTTTCCCTCCTTCGCCGAAGGCTCCGCCGAGGGACGAGGTGATTGACGCACCCCAGAGCATCTTGTGCAACCTCGAGAGACAACGAACTCGCAGCGAAGCTATATAATCGGATGATAATAGCAACTGTTGCGTTTCGAGAGGTGTCGAACATGGAGTGTCCCAACTGCCGGACCGCCAACCCTGAAGGCGCCAAGTTCTGCTTGAACTGCGGGACCCCGCTGGAAGCCGCGCGTCCGATAGAGGGCGAGCGGAAATTCGTGACCGTACTGTTTGCGGATGTGGTCGACTCAACGGGGATGGGGGAGAGGCTCGATCCTGAGCAGGTCATCGAGATCATGAACGGTGCGTTCGCGTTTCT